>ERZ773022.838-NODE-838-length-22802-cov-5.798567_pt1 | contig 22802 bp, 14 predicted proteins | sample MGYA00580839_ERZ773022 | MGnify/ENA primary metagenome ERZ773022 (study PRJEB29015, sample SAMEA2738020) | human oral metagenome | biome: human oral; feature: human-associated habitat; material: dental | place: China | collected 2044 ... | reverse complement strand
CGATGGCGCGGTTGGAGATGACCTCGTTGGCGTTCATGTTGGACTGGGTGCCCGAGCCGGTCTGGAAGACCACCAGTGGGAAGTGCGAGTCGAGTTCGCCGGAGATGACCTCGTCGCCAGCCCTGACGATGAGGTCGGCGACGTCGCGGGGCAGCTCACCGAGCTCCGCGTTGGCCAGGGCGGCCGACTTCTTGAGCACGCCCAGGGCTCTGATGAGCGGGTGGGACAGAACGAAAGTTTCGCGGCCGATGTCGAAGTTATGCAGGCTTCGTTCGGTCTGGGCGCCCCAGTAGCGGTCGGAGGCGACCTCGATAGTGCCCATGGAGTCGGACTCGGTGCGCGTCGGTGCGCTGGTGCTCTTATCAGATGCCATGGGCCCAGGCTAACGAAGAGCGTCACAACGCATGCGAAGATCGGCGCGGCACGTCGACGCGGGCGCCTCGCCGTGAGCGGGGCCCTCGGCGCCGCGGTCCGGATTCGACGTCGGCAAGCGGGTCCACCGACCGTGACTCGTCCGAAGCCGGAGCCCGCGCCCCGCTCGTCATCGCGCGGGGCGTTCGCCCGGGAGAATCGGGGTGCGCCGGTAGGCTTCTCCCATGGAGGCGAGTGAGACCGGCGGGAGCCCCGGGCCCGTCGACGATGTTCCCGGCGGTCCGGGCTGGGTCGTCGACGGGGCGACGCTGCTCCCCCGGATCACGGACCTGGCATCCTTCAGGGCGGCCGGCGCCAAGGATCCTCTGCTGGAGGCCATCGAATTACTGTGGCTCGGCGACCCCGTCGCGGCTCGCGCGCAGCTGCGGGGCCGCGAGAAGTCGACGCGAGTGCTGGTCTTCCTGGCCGATTGCGACCGGGCGATGGGCTGGTACGAGGCCTCCCGAATCCGTTACGAAACGCTGCTGCGCGAACACGAGGGCGATGGGTGGGAGCCCGTTCTGCACGACCACCTGGGCAAGGTGCTTCTTCAGGCCGGAGACCCCGGGGCCGCTCTGAGACAGTTCGTGACGTCCCTGAATCTGCGTCGGGCCTCGGGCGCCTCCGCGGGCCTTCTCGCCTTCAGCGCGCAGGCCGTCGAGTACACCGTTCGACTCCTGCGAGCACCCCGGCGAGCCGCGCACCGACCGCCGTCGGCGCAGAACCGGAGGTCATGAGCGGATCCTCCCCTGACGGCGCGCCGAGCGAGCGGGAGCGGAGGGGACGCGGGCGGGCGGCACTCGCTCCGCAGGTCCGGTGCGCCCGCGAGCCATCTCAGAACGTGATGACCGTCTTGCCCGTGGTCCCGCCCGCCAGGAGGTCCGCGAGCGCCGAGCGCGCCTCCTCCAGCGAAACCCGGCGGGTGACGTCGACGCGGACTCGGTCAGAGGCTACCAGGGTCAGGGCCCTGTGCAGGTCGGCGCCGACCGCCTCGGGATTGGCCGCGGCGAGGGCCCCGAGGTTGAAGCCGGACGCGGTGGTCGCGGTGAGCCACAAACCCAGGGAGTCGATATCGACCGCCGGTGCGCCGGAGGCGTTGCCTACGCGCAGCAGCGTCCCGAACTGCGCCAGATGCCGTGCCGCCATCCGTGTCGCCTCCCCGCCGACGGGGTCGACGACGACATCCCACGCGTGCTCGGGCACCCGGTCGAGGTCATCGCGCAAGTAGACGTCGTCGTAGCCGAGGGCCGCGGCGCAACGGGCCTTGGCCTGCGATCCCACGACCGCCCCGGTGCGCGAGGCGCCCAGGAGTCGAGCGACCTGGCCGAATTGCGAACCGAGCCCGCCAGCGCCGGCGTGGACGAGCACCGCTGCGTCCGACAGTGCGTCCACCCGTGCGAGCGCGCTCACAGCGGTCGTCGTATTCGTGCAGGTCGCTGCCGCCGTCGCCGCGCTCAGGCCCGGCGGCAGCGGGACGACCAGGCGCGAGTCGACGATCACCTCCTGGGAGAAACCGCCGCCGGGCATGGTCAGCGCCGCCACCGAGTCGCCCCGGCTCACCGTACCGACCCCCTCACCGACACCGGTCACCGTCCCCACAACCTCCAGCCCGGGGATGAAGGGAAGTTCGACCCGACCGAAGCCAGTGGAGAAGAGGGCGTCGATGAATCCCATCCCGGCATGAGAGACCCCGATGCGGACCTGCCCGGACGAGGGCTCACGGCGGGGCCGTTCGAGGATCTTCATGGCCGTGGGGCCGTCGTAGCCGACGACGGCGAGTGCGAGCGGTGAGGACTGTTCAGCTGATCTGCTCATGATCGTCAGGCTATGAGCTGGAGCCCGCTCCATCTCAAGCCCGTCCCGTCCCGCACTCATGCGGCTGGCGCATCCGTTCCTCAGCTGGAGTGCGCTCCGGGGCCTACAGTGGAGGGATGAACAGCCATGAGACCGACTGGATCGGCATCGCTGAGATGGCGCGACGCTCCGGCCTCTCGGTCGATACGCTCCGCTGGTACGAGCGGGAAGGATTGATCCCGGCGGTCGACCGCGGGCCGAATGGACGTCGACGGTTCTCCCGCGCGCAGCAGTCGGTGATCCTCCTGCTGGCGATGCTGCGCGATACGCAGATGCCGACCTCCGAGATGAAGCGCTTCGTCGCCCTCATGGATGAGGGGGCTGCCAGCCATGGACGCCGCATCGAGCTTCTCGAGCGTCACCGACGGCGTCTGACCGAACGCCGCGCCGCGATCGACGCTGCGGATGGGGCGCTGGCCGACAAGACGGATCACTATCGCGCACTCATCGCCCAAGGTAGGGACTGCGCTGGCGCGCCGGTGTCGGACGCCGTCCGGAGGCGGCAGTCGGCGACGTCCTGAACCGAATCGCGCCGCTCACCGCCGCGTGCATCAATGAATCGCCGACGCGCTCACCGCAGCGCAGGGCCGATATCCGCCCAGGCCTCCGACCACGTCAGATAGAAGGCGCCGATCCTGTTGCTGATCAGCCCGACCAGGAACATGGTCAGGACGCATGTCCCCACCAGGAGCCCCGCCCGGGCCGCCACGCGGGCCGCGGTTGTCCACCGGGCCGAAGGAGCCGGGCCGTCCCCGCCGCCATCGTGGCCGTCAGTGTCACCGGCGCCGCCGGCCTCATCCGCGCTGTCGCCCTCCCCGCTGCGGGCGACGGTCCCGCTCTCGCCGTTTTGAACAGCCCGCGGGGTCGGCTGGGACAGGCAGGCCAGGAGCAGCGCTATCGTCGCCAGGGAGAGCATCATGATGATGCCGGTTCCCCTGATCTGGGTGAAGGAGCGCGCCAGGCGGTGCATCATCCCGTTGCTCCCTGACTCCCCGGCGCTCGTCCCTGCGGCGTCGGGTGCCGGGCCGGCGCCCGACGAGTCGTCGGCCGTCGGCGTAGCGGTCGGCGTCGGCGTGGGCGCGGCCGTGGGCGGGGCGGCCCCGTTCGGGTTGACTCCCGAGCGTTGCGACCACCACGTGAGGAACACGGGCGTCTGCTCCTTCCACAGAGCCCACGAGTGCCCTCCACTGACCGGCCGGTCGACCTCAACAGTGTCATCGCCCTCGACGGCGGGGGGCAGGTTGGTGATCGATCCCTGGTCCAAGGGATCGTCCTGAGCCCCCAGAAGCCACAGGTTGATCGGCTCGTGCGGCTGGTTGTCCACCAGCGTGCTCAAAGTGTTCTGCTTGCGGAGCTCGGGAGTGGACAGTCCTCCGACATCGGGAACGTCGTACCCGGACATGGAGATCGCTGAGGAGTAGACGTCCGAGCGCATGATCGTGGTCCACACCGCGCAGTAGCCGCCGGAGGAGACTCCGCCCAGCGCCCACCCTTCGCGGTCAGTACGGGCCCCGGAGAACGTGGCCTGAACCATCTTCGGCACGTCCTCCTGGATCCAGGTTCCCACTTTGGCCCGTCCGACGACATCGGCGCAATCAGGTGCGGAACGCTGCGTCGCATCGGCGTTGAGCGAGGGGACGACGATGATCGTCGGCGGTAGGCGACCGTCGTCGATGGCGGCCTGCACCTGGGCGCCGAGATCCAGGCTCGAGACCATGCCGTCGGCCGCGCCGGGCACCCCGTGCAGGAAAACCAGGACGTTGTACGACTTCCCGTCGGTGGGCGAGTACCCCCGCGGGGTCCAGAACCACACGTCGTCGGTGATGTCGCTGGCCGGGCCGTGGAAGGTCGTCTTGTAGGTATTGTCCTCCTCCGTCGTCTGCTCCAGGGAGGCGACATAGGCCGGATCAGGCGTGGACGGAGCGTCGGTCTGCGGAGCCTCGTCGCCCTCCCCCCCATCTGCGGCGCTCGGGGTGGTCACCGGTGCGAGCCGGGTGGGGCCGGAGGCGTGGTCGGGGCCCGTAGCCAGCTGGGCGACCTGCCCGATCGTCGTGGCGAAACGCAGCGACATATTGATCTTCGTGGCCGCCAGCCCGGTGACCAGGAGCTGGCAGACCAGGACCGCGGGCAACGCCGCCACGAAGAACCGGCGACGCCGTCGAAAGCGTCCTCTCCGCTGATCCACGTGCTCGGCCGCATGCGTTCGACGCCGACGACTCGCAAGCCGAGTCAGCAGGAGGACCGTCGCCGCCAGAGCGATGAGGGTGACGACTACGAACCCGGCGAAGAAGCTCGTGGAGACGACGCTCACATCAGAAAGAGAGGACACCGAACCATCCAAAAAGTCTGAGACGCATGAAGAGAGTGCCAGCGGAGATCCGCACCGCGCGGTGGCGCTAGCTCGAGCACTGAAAAGCCTCGGTCCCTGGCGGGACCGAGGCCTCGTGCCTATCGCGGCGTCTCGTAGCGGGGGCAGGATTCGAACCTGCGACCTCCGGGTTATGAGCCCGGCGAGCTACCGAACTGCTCCACCCCGCGGCGGCAAGACCTACCCTAGTCGTCGTCCGTCCCCGAACTCAAACCGCATCCGCGTGCCCTTGCTCACCCGCATCCACCGGTACGCCGCATGCCGAGCACGTCTCAGCCTCGGGTCAGCCCGATCGGCCCGGCCCGGCCCAGTCGGGCCGATCAGCCGCCCATTCTCTCCTGCGCCGAAACCGCCCGGTTGAGCGCGTTGTTGAGCCTGGTCTGCGCATCGCCGTAGGCCGTCCAATCACCGGATTGCATCGCCTTGTTGGCATCGTCCATGGCGGTCTTCGCATCCGAGAGGGCCGCGTCGAGGTCGGCCTGCGGGTCGCCGCCCGCCGACGCGCTCGCGCTCGGGGCGGGCGAACCGGAGGCCGAGGGCTGCGCGCTCGCCGATGCCGACGACGTGGCGGAGGGCGCGGCGGTCGGCTGGGCCGAGGGGTTGTCGGCGGGCTGCGCAGCCGGGTCGGTCGAGGAGGAAGTGTCATTGGCCGCCGCGGCATCGCCGTCGACGACCTCCTGACCCGTCGTGGCCCCGGAGTCACCGCCGAAGACCTGGTCGAGCGCCTCGGAGAGGGTGTCGGCGAAACCGATCTTGTCTCCGAAGGAGACCAGCACCTTGCGCAGCAGCGGATACTGCGTCCCGGAGGAGGACTGGACGTAAACCGGTTGGACGTAGAGCAGGCCGCCGCCCACCGGCAGCGTCAGCAGATTGCCCTTGATGACCTGCGAGCCCTGCTGGCTGAGCAGGTTGAGAACCTGGCTGGCCGTGCCGTCGGAGTTGAAATTGTTCTGCACCTGGCCCGGCCCCGAGACGTTGGAGGAGCGCGGCAGCTCCAGGAGTCTGAGCTTGCCGTAATCGGGGTTCCGCTTGCCCGGCTCGTCGCCGGCCGTCTCCGAGTCCACGCCCAGGAAGCCGGTGAGCACATTGCGATCCGTGTTGCCCCCGATGATGTACACACTGGACAGGGAGAAGGACGCCTGATCCTGATCGGGCATCTTGAGAGTCAGGTAGTAGGGGGCCTGCGCGGAGTCGCCCTCCTTAGTGGGATCATCGGGGACCTTCCAGAAATCACCGCCGGAGTAGAAATCCTCGGGGTCGGTGATGTGGTACTTGGCCATGACCGTGCGCTGAACCTTGAACAGGTCCTCCGGGTAGCGCATGTGAGCCATCAGATCCGTACTCATGTCGCTCATCGGTGTGACGGTGCCCGGGAAGACCGACTCCCACGCATCGAGGATCGGGTCGTTCTCGTCCCACTGGTAGAGCTTGACAGACCCGTCGTAGGCGTCGACAACGGCCTTGACGGAGTTGCGCACGTAGTTGGACTCCTCCGGGGCGCCGAGCAGGTCCGCCTGGCCCGTCGTCGCGTCGCTCATGGAGTCCTCCAGCGACTCGTGCTGGGAGTAGGGGTAGTTGTTAGTCGTGGTGTAGCCGTCGAGGATCCACACGACCCGCTTGGGCGTGCTCGGGTCGTCATCGTCATCGACGACCGCCGGATAGGGGTTGCCGTCCAGGGTCAGCCACGGGGCGACCTTGGCGACGCGATCGGCCGGGTCGCGATCGTAGAGGATCTGAGAGCCGGAGCGGACCTCCTGGGAGAACAGAATGTTCATCTCGGAGAACTTGGCGGCGTACAGCAGACGGTTGAACGGGTTGGACACGTCCGGGCCGCCGCTGCCGGAGAAGGTCGTGTTGATCTGCCCGGAGTCGGCCGAATCATCGGGGTAGTCGAGCTCGCGCGGGTTGCCGTCGTCCTGCCCGCCCACGATCGAGTAGGACGGCGAGGACCGGCCGAAGTAGATGCGCGGCTCGTAGTCGCCCAGATCCCCGGTCGAGGGGATGCCACCCTCCCAGAACGCGGGCGACCCGTCGGAGTTGGCCGTGTTGCCGTAGGCGGTGACGACGCCGTAACCGTGGGTGTAGACGGTATGGTCGTTGATCCACGTGCGCTGCCCCGCGTCCAGGCCCTCCAGGCTCAGCTCGCGCACAGCAATGACCGTGTCGCGAGAGGCGCCCGAAACCTGATAGCGGTCGACATTGAGCTGGGAGGCGAAGGAGTAGTACTGCTTGTTCTGCTGACGCTGTTTGAAGGCCGGGGAGACGATATTGGGATCGAGCAGACGAGTCGAGGTCGTCGACTCGGCGTCCTCCTTGAGCTGACCGGCCTCGGCCGTGGTGGTGGCGTCGTAGGGGGTGGTCTCGACATCGTCCAGCCCGTAGGCGCCCAGTGTGGCGTTGATATTGCGGCTGATGTATTGGGACTCCTCGCGCTGAGCATTGGGGTCGACGACGAACTTCTGAATGACCGCCGGGTAGGCCGTGCCCACGAGCAGAGCGGAGACGATCATGACCGCTACCCCCGTGATCGGCAGACGCCACGAACTGGTGCGCGCCGAGACGACGAACAGCGCGGCGACGGCGACGCTGATCGCGGCCAAGATCGCCGAAGCCGGAATGGAAGCGTGGACGTCGGTGTAGCCGGCGCCATCGAACTTCGTGTTCGAAGCGTACAGGGAGGAGTAGCGACCCAACCAGTAGTTCGCGCCCTGGAGGAGGGAGAACAGGGCGAGGAGGACTGTCAGATGCAGACGCGCCGCCCGGGTGAAGTGCGGGCGACGGGCCACGGAGATCCCGCCGTACAGGTAGTGGACGACGACACTGGCAATGCCGGCGAAGACGACGACGCGCGTCAGAAAGGAGACCGCGATCTTAAGCACCGGCAGGATGAAAACGTAGAAGGATATGTCCCGGCCGAACTGTGGGTCGGCCGTGCCGAAGGACTGGGTGTGGATGGCCAGCATCGCCTCCCGCCAGTGAGGGGCGAGTTCCCACGCCGATGTCAGCAGCGCCAGCACCACGGGCACGCCCCAGGTCAGTGCACGCCGCATGGGCTCCACCGCGGTCCGATAGGCCTCGAGGTTGCGGGTGGCCTCGTCGTGCGGGAGGGTGATCTCGCGCGAGCGGTAGGCCAGTGTCATGGCGGCGAACACCGCGGAGAACATGATGACGAAGCCGACGACGAGCAGGACGCCGGAGGTGATCCACTGGGTCCACACCACGCGTGCGAAACCGAGCTGGTTGAACCACAGCACCTCGGTCCAGGTGCGCGAGAGGAAGAGGAGGACCGCGGCCAGCGCGGCGAGGATCGCCAGGGTCCAGGCCAATGGGCCGGGACGCCTCCGGCCTCCTTCGCCTCCGGACACGGGACGCGAGGATCCGCCCGAACCGGACGAGCCCCCCTTACGGGGGCCGCTCCTTCCCTCCGACCGCCGGGCGCCGAAGGGGGCGGCCCCGCCGAAGAGGAAGGAGGCGGGGTCGAAGCCGTGCAGCGGGCCATCATCCTCGCCCCCATCCCCGCCATCCTCGCGGGAGCCGCCGGCGGTAGCGTCGGGGGCCTCGTGAAGCCGCTTGGAGGAGCCGCCGGCGTCATCGCCCTGGAAGAAGCCGCTGCGAACGCGGTCCTCGCGACTGGACGGGGAGGACTCCTCGAGCGCGGAGTGCTCGCGCTTGTCGTCGGACTCGTCGTCGGGCCTGGTGCTCACGGTCACGCTCCGTGTCGTTGCGGGGAATGCGCGATCGAGCGCGCATGCGGACTCCGACGTCGAAACGCCGGACGCAACCATCGTCCCACAGGTCCCACCGGACTCACAAAACCCGGCCTCCCACGTGCGGGGCGGGCGGCGGCACGAGCGATCCGCATAAGCTCACCGTATGATCGAGCAGACGCCCGCCCACCGGCCCATCTCGACACCCGCGACGCCGCGTCAGGCGGCCCTCGCCCGCGCCGTTGTCGAGCTTGAGGAGTACGTCGCCCGGCGCGGCTGGGACGCCCCTGTCGGGATCTTCGCGCTAGTGCGCACCGCCGCGGCCCTGGCCCGGGACCCGGCCCTGGCGGAGGCGCTCGACGACATGGCGCTGACCGATGCCCGGCACGACCCGCAGGCTCTGACTGTCATCGAGCAGGAGGATCTGCCCGCCGCCGCGGACCTGGAGGACCTGCTGGGCCGGATCGCCTGGCCCGAAAGCGTCGACGGCGCGGCCCTGGCCGTCGAGCGGGTGGCGCTGCCGCCCGCCGCAGAGCGGGAGGCCGCCGCGATCGGGGACGCCGAGGAGCGTATGGCCTTCCTCAATGCGCACCCCGACCGCCAGGACGTGCGAATGGTCGTCGGAGTGCTGCGCAACGGCGAGGCCTGGTGCGCAATCCGTTCCCGGACGCAGGACTCATCCGACCGGGTCGTGACCGGCGACATCCTCGTACCGGGGCTGGTCGAGGCCCTGAACGCGACCCTCGACTGATCCCCCGCCGACCCCGGCCGCGACCGGAAACGCAGAGGCCGGCAGAAACTCTCGGGGACTCACGGAGCCGGTTCCGAACGGACGCAGATGCGATCGGCCCGGCGGGCGGGTGCGGAGATCGGTCGTCGATCAATCATCCGGCTCCTCGGGGCGGTTCTCGTCGGCGTCGCGGGCGCTCCCCGCGTAGCCGAGCGTGCCGTCCAGCAGCGACGCGAGATCGGCATCCACCTCCGCGTCCATGTCCTGGGCCGCCCTCCGCATAGTCAGGAAGTCCTCGGGGTCGGCCAGCTCGGATGCCGTCGGCATGACGTCGGGGTGCCGCCAGAACGCGTCGCGCTCCCCCTCACCGACTTCGGCTCCCAGCAGCTCCCACAGACGCGCCGCCTCGCGCACGCGCCGAGGCCGGAACTCCAGTCCGATGAGACGGGCGAAGACCTTCTCCGCGGGCCCGCCCTGGATCCGCCGACGACGCACCATCTCCCGCAGCGGCACCACGTGCGGCAGGTGCGGGGCGGCGGCGTGGGAGGTGACGACCTCAACCCAGCCCTCCACCAAGGCCAGCAGCGTCTCCAGCCTCTCCAGCGCTCCGGCCTGGGCGGGTGTCTGCTGAGGGGAGAACACGCCGGACTCCAGCGCGGAGCGAATCGCCTCCGGGTCGGAGGGGTCCACCTGCGCGACGGCGTCCTCGATAGCACCGGCATCGATCCCAATCTCGCGCGCATAGGCCTCGACGGCGCCCAGCAGCTGGCCGCGCAGCCACGGGACGTGGGCGTACAGGCGCGCAGCCGCCACCTCGCGCACCGCCAGGAACATGCGCACCTGCTCGACGTCGATCTCCAGACCATCGGCGAAGGCCTTCACGTTCGCGGACACGAGCGCGGTGCCGGGCTCGCGCGTCAGCGGCAGCCCGACGTCGGTGGCGGCCACGGCCTGCCCGGCGAGTTCGCCGACGGCGTGCCCGACCTGGAGACCGAAAGCGGTGCCCGCCATCGATCGCATGACCTGAGTCAGGGCGCCGACCTGCCGAGCGGCGGCCCCCGACTCCTGATCGGAGGCCGGCAGGGACCCGATCTGGCTCTCCAGAACCGTGGCCAGGGTGGCGGTGGCCGCGTCGGCGACAGGGGAGCACACGTCCTGCCACACCGGCAGAGTCCGCTCAACCCATTCGGTGCGGGACCACGCTTCGCGCTCGCCGGGCGCGGGCATGAAGTCGGTGGCCGCGTCCAGCCACAAATCGGCCACGCGCAGCGCCTGGCGCGTCGCCTCGGCGTCGGAGGCCGTGATGGCGGGGTCGCCGCCCCGGCGGGCCCCCTGAAGGGCGAGGTCGCGCCCCATGGTCCAGTTGACCGGGCCCTCCTGGCCGTCCTTCATCATCCTCTGCATCTGCTCCTGAACGGCCAGCAACTGCACGGGGGTGATCCGGGACATGTCCACCCCGCTCATCTGGGCGAGCTGAGTGGGGTCGATGCCGGAAGAGCGCAGCGCCGCGACGGCGTCGCCGGCGACCTGCGCGCCGAAAAGGGTGGAGAGCATCTTCTCGATATCCTCGAAGGGGTCCTCGCTCATTGGGGTTCCTCTCGGTGGTGCGGGCGCCGGACTAAGCGGCATGAGATCCTGCTGGCGCAACACTCTCAGCCTGCCACCAATTCCTGGATGCGAGCCGTGAGATGCCCGTCGCAGAACGTGGCGATGACGACATCAACGGCCCTCTGCCCGGTCCGGCGGGGCGCTCTCCCCCCAACAGGACGCATGATGGGGGCGTGACGCAGGAACAGCACCACGAGACCCAGCCCTCCGCCCGAGCGGCCGAGCCCGGGGAGGATTCCGCCGCCCGACCGGCCCCGGGCCCCGAACCGGACGCGCAGCCCGGAACGAGCGGCGCGAGCGGATCGGAGCCGAAGCCGGTCGACGAGCCGGATGAGCCGGACTCCGATGACGACTACAGCGACAGCCGGTATTTCCGTCGCCGGGGTACGGGGCTCGCAGCCGGTATCGGGGCCGGGTTGCTCGCCGTGGGCCTGATCGTCGCCGGTATCACGGTGCCGGTCAGCAAGGTGATCGAGGCGCCCGGACCCACCTACAACGTGCTCGCCGCTTCGCGCGACGGCTCCTCCCAGGACGTCATCACCGTCAGCGGCGCACAGACCTACCCCGCCGACGGGGCGTTGCGGATGACGACGGTGTCCGTCTCGGGGTGCCCCGGTTACCCGGTCACTTTCTTCGACGTCCTGAGAGCCCGACTCTCACGCAACAAGACGGTTCTGGAGCGCGACCAGGTGTGCCCCTCGTCACTGAGCCAGGAGGATGTCGAGCAGGAGAACCAGGCGCAGATGACCAGCTCTCAGGACACCGCCGTGGTCGCCGCACTCATGGAGACAGGGCTCGCCACCCGCATGATCCTCACCATCGAGGGCGCCAGCGACTCCCAGGCCGACATCGGAGTCCAGCAGGGCGATATTCTCACCTCCGTCACCCCGGCCGGGCAGCCGACGACGCCTGTCACCACCTACGCCGCCCTGCGCCAGCTGCTGACGACGATTCCCGCGGGGACGAGCGTCGAGCTGGGCATCGAGCGCGACGGCGAGCCGACGACGGTCACGCTGACCACCATCGAACCTTCCGACGCGGATTCCGACGGACAGCCCGACTCCGAGGGATCGCTGCTGGGCCTGTATCTGTCGGCTCGGGCGGACTCCGACATCGAGGCGACCTTCGGGCTCTCCGACGTGGGGGGGCCGAGCGCCGGCTCCATGTTCGCCCTGGGGATCGTCGACGAACTCACGCCCGGGGATCTCACCGGCGGCAGGGACATCGCCGGAACAGGGACGATCTCCCTGGACGGATCCGTGGGTCCCATCGGCGGCATCGCCCAGAAGATGGCCGGCGCCAGGAACGACGGTGCCGGGTACTTCCTGGCCCCTGCCTCGAACTGCGGGGAGGTGACGGGCAACATCCCCGACGGATTGGACGTCTACGCGGTCTCAACGCTGCATGAGGCGGTCACCACCGTCGAGGCGATCGCCGCCGGGGACGCCTCGGCGGCGCCCACCTGCGAAACGATCCAGAGCCAATGATCCGCAATCGCTCGGGGTGACCCGCGGTACGGCGGGGCGGCGTCCGCCCGGCGAGCGGACTTCCGGACTTCCCACTTTTCCACAGGGTGCGAATCCGTGGCGTCATCAAAGGACGCCGTGCCACGCTGCGTCTGAGCGTCCGCGGCGACCCGCCCCGCCGTCCCGAACCGGACGCAGTCTGGAGCACCAATGCGAGTCAGAGGCCAGTCCCCCATCCTGTGGCGTCGCGTCGGGCAGTCGCAGCTCGGAGCCGAGCCGGGCCACGCCGTTGTCATCGACGGCCTGAGTCCGCAGGAGCAGCAGCTCCTGGACCGTCTGCCGGCCGACCTGTCGCCCGACGGCCTCCACCGGGCGGCACGACGGAGCGAAGTGCCGCTCTCCCGCGTCCGTCAGATCCTCTCCCTCCTCGATGAGGCCGGCGTCCTGACCCGAGACGCTCCGGCGCCTACCAGCGGCGACGAGATCTACTGGGAGCGCCTGGCCGACAGCCCGCGGGCGCGCACGCGTGCGCTGCGGAGCGCCGTCGTGGGGATCGTCGGAGCCGGCCGGCTCACCCGCGAGATCCTCGCCCTGCTCGCCGAGGCCGGCGTGGGCGCGATCCTGCCCGAGGACGAGGAGTTGAGCGCCTGGGCGCGCACGCTGGACCCGCCGGTGCGCACCCGGATGCCGTTGGGAACGCGCCCCCACCTCGTACTCACCGTCGAGGGCCATCTCATCGAACCGGTGCGGGCGCGCGGCCTGGCCGTTGCGGAGGTGGGCCACCTGCCCGTGGTCGTCCGGGAGGTCAGCGTGCGAGTGGGCCCCTTCCTGGGGCCCGACTCCCCGCCCTGCGCCACGTGCCTGGACCTGTGGGAGCGCGACGTGGACCCGCAGTGGCCGGCGGTGGCGACTCAACTGCGCCTCATGGCACCGCCGCAGACCGAGTCGCTGCTGATCCATCAAGCGGCGGCGCTGGCAGCGCGCGCGGCCACCGACGTTCTGACCGGCTGCGACCGACGATGGCGCGGGCGCAGCGTCGAAGTCTCGGGCGTGGAAGCCGTGGGCCTCGAACGATTGTGGGCGCCCCACCCCGAATGCCTGTGCAGCGAGCCGGACGAGAACGGGACGGCGGCGCCGGGCGAGAGTGCGGACCGCCCGCGAGCATCCGACGGTCCGCGGGCGCCCGAGACCCTTACTCCCGATCCGCGGCGCCCGCCCCGTCAGGACGGCCCCCCGCCGAGTCCGCCTCCTGGAACTCGCGTACTACGCGAAGTACGTCCGCCCCGTACTCCTGGAGCTTGACCGCCCCGATACCGCGGATCAGGGACAGCTGGGGCAGGACGCTCGGTCTGACCACCGCGACGGAGCGCAGGGTGGTGTCGGGGAACACCGTGTAGGCCGGTCGCGAGCGCTCTTTTGCGACCTGAGCCCGCCAGGCCCGCAACGCCTCGAACAGGGCGACGGTCACCGGGTCGTTGTCGGCCTCGAACTCGGCGGCGGCTCTCCTGGCGCGCGCCCGGGGGGATTGGGAGGCCCGGGATGATGCGCCCCGCCCGCACCGTCGGTCCGGGCCCGCCTCGTCAGCGGGCCAGATTCCGTCCAGGAAGCGCGAGGGTCTGCGCGAGGCGCGCCCGCCGGGGTTGCGGGCCCGAGCGCAGGAGATGACCAGGTGCTCGCGGGCGCGGGTCACGCCCACGTACAGCAGACGACGCTCCTCCTCGATGGCGGCGTGCCCCTCGGCCAGGGAGATTGGCAGGAGGCCCTCACTGGCGCCGACCAGCAGGACGGCGTCCCACTCCAGACCCTTGGCCGCGTGCAGGGAGGACAGAGTGACTCCCTCGACCGTCGGGGCGTTCTGGGCGGCGGCCCTCTCACCCAGCTCGGCGACCAGAGCGTCGAGGTCCGCACCGCGCCTGGCGCCCAGCTCATCCGCCAACTCGACGATGGCGTTCAGGGAGTCCCACCGCTCGCGCACAGCGCCGCGGGGGGCCGGCGGCCGCTCGCTCCACCCCTCCCTGCCCAGGACCATGCGAGCATCCAGGCCGACATCGCCGGTGAGGTCGGCCCGCTCGGTACGGGCGGCGGCGCGCAGCATGACGACAGCGCGCTTGACCTCGTCGCGCTCGAAAAAGCGCTCTCCGCCGCGCACCAGGTAGCCGATCCCGGCGTCGGCCAGAGCGCGCTCGATCACCTCGGACTGGGAATTGGTGCGGTACAGGACGGCGATCCCGCTCAACAGCACGCCGCGGGCCCGCAGCCGCTCCACGTGCCCGACGACGCCGGCGGCTTCCGCGACGTCATCATCGTAGGTCTCGAAGCGCACAGCGGGCCCGCCGGGCCGCTGGGCGACGAGCTCGACGGCGCCGGCCGGCAGGGTCAGGGCCCCTCCCCCGCGCCGCGAGCGCGAGAGGACCCTGTTGGCCAGCGAGACGATCTGTGGGGTGGAGCGGTAGTCGCGACTCAGCCTGATCGTGCGAGCACCGCTGTAGCGGGAGGCGAAGCCGGTCAGGAAGTCGGGGGTGGCGCCGGTGAAGGAGTAGATGGTCTGGGAGACGTCCCCGACGACGCACAGCTGGCGGCGCCTCCCCAGCCACAGATCCAGCAGGCGCTGCTGGAGGGGGGAGACGTCCTGGTACTCATCGACCACGAAGTGCTTGTACTGGCCGCGCACCTGTTCGGCGATGTCCTCGCGGTCCAGGAGGATGCCGATCATGAGGAGCAGGACGTCCTCGAAGTCGATGACGCCGCGCTCGTTCTTGGCCTCCTCGTAGGCGGCCAGCACCTGGGCGACGGTGGCGATCTCCAACCCGCCCGGGGGCTCGCGGCGCAGGGCGGCGGCCCGCTGAGCGTAGTCCTCGGGCAGGGTCGTGGTGACCTTGGCCCACTCGACCTCGGCAGCGAGATCGCGGATGAGGGCGCGGTCGGCGGCGAGGCCCAGGCGACGGGCGGCGGTCCCCACGAGTCGGCCCTTGAACTTCTCGATCTCGGGGCGCCGGCCTCCGATCGCGATGGGCCAGAAGTAGGTGAGCTGACGCAGGGCGGCGGAGTGGAAGGTGCGGGCCTGGGTGCCGACGATCCCCAGGTCGGCCAGGCGCGAGCGCATCTCGCCGGCGGCGCGAGCGGTGAACGTGACGGCCAGAACCTGGGTGGGCTGGTAGGCGCCGACGGCGACCCCGTGGGCGATGCGGTAGGTGATGGCGCGGGTCTTGCCGGTGCCGGCGCCGGCGAGGACGCACAGGGCCCCTTCGAGGTGCTCGGCGACCTGGCGCTGGTCGGGGTCCAGGGCGTCGAGCAGCGCGGCGGGACCCGGCAGGGCCCCGGGCGGGCGGGAGCCCAGTCGGGTGCTGGCGGCGGGGCGCGGTGGGTGCTCACTCATCACGGCCCAGCCTGCCACGTGCCGCTGACGCCATGGCCGCCAGCCGCAGTCGCGGCGCGTCATGGCCGTGCGTCATGGCCGTGCCGGGCGGCTGCCGCGACGGTGCCGGGTCTCGCCGGGTCTCAGCGGATCGGTCCGCCGTACCAGTCCTCGATGAGCATGCGGGCGATCGAGGTGGGTCCGGGCAGGACCACGACGCCGGCGGCCAGGGCGTCGTCCAGCTCGGAGCGGGAGAGCACGACGGCGTCGGTGACCTCCTCCCCGTCGGGGTGCGCCAGGCGCTCGCCCGGCGCCAGGCGGGCGCGGTAGCCGAGCATGAGCGAGCGCGGGAAGGGCCATGGCTGGGAGGCGACGAGCTCGACCGAGGCCACGCGCAGGCCGGTCTCCTCGGCGACCTCGCGCACGACGGCGGCCTCGCCGGACTCCCCCGCCTCCACGTAGCCGGCGACCGTGGAGTAGCGCCCGGGGTCCCAGCGGGCGCCGTGGACCAGGACGATGCGGTCGGCGTCGTCGGTGACGGCCATGATCACGGCCGGGTCCGCGCGCGGGAAGTCGAGGGCGCCGCAGGCGGTGCAGCGGCGCACCCACCCGGCCTGGTCGGCGGTGGTGCGCCCGCCGCAGGCGGTGCAGAAGCGAGCCCGGGCGTGCCAGGCGGCCAGGGCGACAGCGGGCGTGGCCAGCCCGGCGTCGTGGGCGCTCAGGGCGTGGCCGACGGCGCGCAGGGAGGACAGCGGGTGGCGCTCCAGGAGGCCGGTCACCTCCTGGTGGGTCGTGCGAGCGCTGCCGGCGCTCTCGGCGCCGGTCGGCTCCGCGGGCGCGTCGGGGACGACGACGGCCAGCCAGGAGGCCCCGGCGGCGTCGCCGGTGCCGGTGCCGTTCTCGCGGCCGAGGTAGATGGTCGTCAGGCCTCTCAGGGCGCTCGGGGCCCCGCCGCCGAGGTCGGCGGCGGTCAGCAGGGCGAGTCGGGGGCGCTGTGAGGCATGCCCGTCCGCCTCCCGCACGTCGCGGTCGCGGTCCGAGGGCGCGGGCGGGGTCAGACCGTCCTCGGGCAGGTCGGGGTGCACGGCGGGGACGTCAAGGGCGACGCGTCCGCGCGCGTCCACGAGCACCAGGCGGGTGGCGGGGTCGGCAGCGAGGTCGCCGAGCAGGTCGGGCTCGGTGCGGCGCGGGGCATCGCGGTCGGTGGTGGAGCGGGACAGGGAGCGGCGGCCGTAGGCGTCCTCCCCGTCGTCCTCAGGCAAGACGACCGCGCCGACCGGCAGGTTCCATGACGTGCTCATGGCGTCAGCCTAGGACCGGGCTCGCCGAGGCCGAGCCGCCGCCGGCCGAAGCGGCCGGGGCTGTCCTTAGAGTGGGTGCGTGAGCACGACGCCCTCAGCATCCCTCGCGTCCCGCGTGTACCTCGATCACGCCGCGACTACGCCCGTGCGCCGCGAGGTCGCCGAGCAGGTGACCGCGGACCTGCGCGGCCACCTGGGCGGGTGGGCCAACCCGGCCGCCCAGCACGCCTCGGGACGGCGCGCCGGAGCGGTACTCGCCGAGGCGCGCGCCCGTCTGGCTGCGGCGCTGGACGTCGACCCCCACGAGGTGCTCTTCACCAGCGGGGGCACGCAGGCCGACGCCCTGGCGGTGGCCGGCCGCGTCCTGGCGGCGCGGGCCACGGGAACGGACAGGCCGCGGGTGGTCACCTCCTCCATCGAGCACCCGGCGGTGCTGGACTCGGCGCGCACCGCGGTGGCCCACCTGGGGGCCGAGCACGTCGAGGTCGGGGCCGACGATGCCGGGCTGGTCGATCAGGCCGATCTGCGCGAGGCGGTCGCGGAGCCGTCGACCGCGCTGGTGAGCGTCATGACCGCCAACAACGAGACCGGTGTCGTCCAGGACATGGCCGGTCTTGTCGAGGCGGTCCGCGAGGCGAGCGGGGCGCGGCGCCCCGCCGACCCCGGCTACGTGCCCGTGCACTCCGACGCCGTGGCCGCCCTGGGCAAGGTGCCGGTGCGCCCGCGCGACTGGGGGCTGGACGCCATGACGGTCACCGGCCACAAGATCGGGGCGCCCGTCGGCATCGGGGCGCTCATCGCCAGGCGCGACCTGACGCTGGTCGCTCCGACCGGCGGTGGCCGCCAGGAGCGGGGGGTGCGCTCGGGCACCCAGGACGCGATCGGCGCCCGGGCCCTGGCGCTGGCGGTCGAGCTGGCGGTGGCCGAGCAGACCGAGGAGTCCGGCAGACTGGAGGCGCTGCGCGGACGGGTGCTGGAGGGGGCCGCGGCGCTGCCGGGCGCCCACGCGACGCTTCCGGAGAGCGCGGCGCACGTGGCCTCCACGGCGCACCTGTGGTTCGAGGACTGCGACACCGAGGCGCTGCTCATGGCCCTGGACATGGCCGGCGTCGACGCGTCGGCGGGCTCCGCCTGCCACGCCGGGGTGACGCAGCCCAGCCACGTGCTGCTGGCCATGGGCCTCGATGAGGGCCCGGCGCGCTCGACACTGCGCTGCTCCATGGGGCGGTCGACCACCGCCGCCGACGTCGACCGCCTGCTCGCCGCCCTGCCCGCGGCCCTCGAGATCGCACGTCAGGCGCACGCGGCCGTGCGGTGAGCCCGCGGCGCCCGCGCCCAGCACGGCAGGGGGAGATCACCCCATCCGCCGCTGCGCAACGGCGCTCTACCATTCAGTGCAGAAAGGAACACCACCATGCACACCATGCAGCGGGCGCTCGTCACACTGCCCGACGGGCGACAGGTCCACGTCACCGTCCGTCACCATCACCGCACGCCACCGCAGCAGCCGTGGGCGCTACCGGGCCGGGTGCCGGTCGTGTGGGCGCCGCCGGGCCGGGTGCCGGTCATGTGGGCGCCGCCGGGTCGGGTGCCGGTCATGTGCATGCCGCCGGCGCCGCGGCTCCTCCCACCGGGAGCCACTGTCCGCCCGGGCCCCGTCAGCCGTGCGCCCTCGCGCCCCCTGCTCACCCCGATGTCCGTCATCCGATCCGCCTGGTGCGCGCCCGCGGCCATCACCGTGGCCGCCATCAGCGCGGTAGGAGTCGTCGGCACCGCCCTCACCGGCCCGGCCATCGGCGAGTCCCCCACCAAGGTCATCTTCCTCACCCTGAGCCTGTGGCTCATGATCATGGCCGTCATCGTCGCGGTCATCTCAGTACTGATCAACCACAAGCATCCGCAGCACCGGCCGGATACGCTCGACCGCGCTGCCGGGCACGGCGGCACGAGGCACGGAGACGGGACTCCGGCTCCCGGCCCCCTCACGGGGCGGGCGCCGGGCGCTGCTGGTCGGTCCGGGGATCCAGGGACGTCGACCCTGTGCTCGCCGGGTGCCGCTGCGCCCCGGAAAGTAATCGGCTCCGGGTCAGCAGGGGCGGCTGCCGGGCTCTGCCGACCGGTGTCGAGCCGGAACGTCAACGTACCTTCCCAACATGAACGTACTTTTCTCCCATCCTTCTGAGCTCTACCCCCAGAAGGATGGGAGAAAAGTACGTTCACGCGACAAAGGTACGTCCACGCCGTCACTCACGATCGACGACCGGCGCGCTCCTCATCCGGGCAGGGGACCAGGCGGACCCGGAGGACCGCAGGGCTCGGCTCAGGCGGACCCGGGGGAGTCAACCGGGCCGATCCCCTGGGCCTCGGCGAGCCTGCGGTACTCGGGGCAGTCGCGCAGCAGCTCCTCATGCGTGCCGATGCCGGCGATCGCGCCGTCGTCGACGACGACGATGCGGTGCGCGTGCTGGACTGTGGCGAGCCGGTGCGCGATGACCAGGACCGTGCGCCCGGCCGCCAGGGTGGACAGCGCGGCTTGAATGCGGTCCTCCGTGGCGGGGTCGACGGCGGCGACCGCCTCATCGAGGATCAGCACCGGGGAGTCCTTGAGCAGCGCCCGGGCGATGGCGAGGCGCTGCCGCTGTCCGCCGGACAGGTCCGATCCGCCGTCGGCGAGCACCGTGTCGAGCCCGTCGGGCAGGGCCGCGACCACGTCGTCGCACTGCGCGGCGCGCAGCGCCTCCTGGATCTCCCCGTCGGTCGCGGCGGGACGGCCGAGAGTGAGGTTGAGGCGCACGGTGTCATCGAAGAGGTAGACGTCCTGGAACACGGTCGTGACGGCTCGCAGCACCCCGGCGCTTCCGATGTCGCGGGCATCCGCCCCGCCGATCAGCACGCTGCCGGCGTCGACGTCCCACAGGCGCGAGACGAGACTGGCGATCGTCGACTTGCCGGAGCCGGAGGCGCCCACGAGCGCCGTGACGCGTCCTGCGTCCGCGCGCAACGAGACGCCGCGCAGCGTCTTTTCTGTGTCCTCCGCCTTCGCGCCCTTCCCGTACCCGAAGACGACGTCCCGCAGCTCGACCGTCGATCCCTTCGGAGCGAGGGGCGCCGTCGGCTCCGTCAGGGTGGGGGCGTCCCACACCTCGCCCACTCTCGCGGCGATCTGCTGCTGATTGCGGCGGTACCCGGCGAGCGCGTCCAGCTCCTGGATGGGCTGGTAGAGCGCCAGCGACATGAGCAGGAATATGAGAAGCACGGCCGGGCTCACCGAGCCGGCGGCGAGCAGCGCGGAGCCGACCGCGATGAGAATCACCTGCCCGGACTCCACCGCGACGGACCCCAGGGCGGTGGCGGGCGTCGCCCTGACGGACATGGCGGTGCTGGCGTCCGCGAGCCTGCGCACCGCCGCCTCGTAGCGCGCGGCCATCGCGGAGCCCGGGTTGCTGCGGAGCACCGCGGCACCGCGCGCCTGCTCGAGCATGACCGCGGTCGCCTCCTGCCGGGCGCGGTGCAGCTCGGCGAAGACGCGACGGTAGATCCGGTCGCTCCGCACCGTGAGCACCAGGAAGACGGGGACGCCGGCGAGCGCGGCGAGGGCGAGGCGCCAGTCGACGACGGTGAGCACCACGAGCGCATAGACCGGCTGGATCACGGACCCCATGAGCTGCTGCGGGACGTTCTGGAAGTCGATCATCGGCACGTCGCCGGTCACGAGCGAGCCGAGACGGCCGCCGTCGACGCGCTGGAAGAAGCCCAGCGGCACCCGGCGGAGCCGATCGAGGACCGACAGCTGGAGGTCGGCCTTGGAGCGCGCCGCGAGGTGCCACACCAGGGCGTTGCTCCACGCGCTGGCGACGAGCCGGGCCAGCAGCGCCACGAGCGTGGACTTGCCCGAACCGGTGGAGCCGACGATCGCCGTCGTCGAGCCGGGGGCCACACGGAAGGAGACGCCGGTGAGGACGGCCGCCTCGGCGTCAGGGTAGGAGAAGGTGACATCCCGCAGCTCGACGGCGCCGGGCTCCGGGAAGGAGGTGGTCGCGCTCTCGGCGACGGTGAGCGACGGGTCGACGGCCAGGACCTCACTGATGCGCTCGGCGCAGACGGTGGCGCGCGGGATCATCATCGTCATGAAGGAGGCCATGACGATACCCATGAGGATCTGCATGAGATAGGCCATGAAGGCGATGAGGGTGCCGACCTCGACGTCGCCCGAGCCCACGCGGTGGCCGCCGTACCAGATGACGCCCACGACCGTGACGTCCAGGACGAGTGTGACCAGCGGGAACAGGATGATGAAGAGGCGCCCGACGCGCTCGCCCACCCACGCCATGTCATGGTTGACGCCGGCGAAGCGCTCGGCCTCGGCGCGCTCGCGCACGAAGGCGCGGATGACGCGGATGCCGGTGAGCTGCTCGCGCAGGACCCGGTTGATGCCGTCGAGGCGGTCCTGGTAGGACCGGAAGAGCGGCACCATGCGGCGCACGATGAGGCCGACGATCGCCAGCAGCACCGGCACGCTCACCGCGACGAGCCATGCGAGGCCCGGGGCGCGCGTGACTGCCATGATGATGCCGCCCACCGCCATGATCGGCGCCATGACGAGCATCGTGCAGCCCATGAGGACGAGCATCTGGATCTGCTGGACGTCATTGGTGTTGCGGGTGATGAGGGAGCCCGCGCCGAAGCCGGAGACCTCTCTCTCGGAGAAGGAGCCGACCCGGTGGAAGATCTTGGCGCGCAGGTCGCGGCCCAGGCCCATGGCCGAGCGCGCCGCCAGGTAGGTGGCGAGCATGGTGCAGGCGCCCTGGGCGGCGCTCACGGCGAGCATGAGGCCACCGGTGCGCCAGATATAGCCGGTGTCGCCGGTGGCCACGCCGCGGTTGATGATGTCCGCGTTGAGGGTTGGCAGGTAGAGGGAGGCCATCACCTGGGCGAACTCGAGGACGAGCACGCAGGCCAGCAGGCCGTAGTAGGGGCGCAAGTGCGTCCGCAGGAGTCGTATCAACATGCAGGTGAGCCTAGCCCCCTGACGCCGTGTCAGGGTAAGGGGCTGGCGGGGCTGAGCGTGCCGAGCGCGCGGCCTGGACGAGCAGGCGCAGCAGGGCGATGGCACCGGGCTTGTCGAGGGGCTCATTGTTGTTGCCGCATTTGGGTGACTGGATGCAGCTGGGGCACCCCGAGGCGCAGCGGCACTCGGTGATGACGTCGAGCGTGGCCTGGAGCCAGCGCGCTCCGGCCCGGTGCCCGCGCTCGACGAAGCCCGCGCCCCCCGCGGCGCCGTCGTGGACGAAGACGGTGGGCCGCATGGTCTGGGGGTGCAGGGCGGTGGACAGCCCGCCGATGTCCCAGCGGTCGCAGGTTGCCAGGAGGGGGAGGATTCCGATCGAGGCGTGCTCGGCGGCGTGCAGCGCGCCCGGCAGCTGGGCGGGGGCGACGCCCGCGGCCTCGCAGGCCTCCGGTGGGAGCGTCCACCAGACGGCGGCGGTGGGCAGGACGCGCTCGGGCATGTCCAGGGGGTGCTGGGAGACGACCTCCATACTGGGCAGGGCGAGCTTGGTGTAGCCGGTGACCTGGCTGGTGACCTCCACGCTGCCCAGGCTCCAGGTGACGCCGTCCGCCCAGGGCTCGGCCTGGCGCTCGGCGAGGATGCGCACGCTGGAGCGCTCGCGGGCGCGCGTCCGGTACCCCACCGCCAGGCGCGGGGTGACGATGGCGGCCTCCTCGGTGAGCTCGTCGACGACGTAGGCGCGCCCCTGGTGCATGTAGACGGCGCCGGCGTGGAGGGAGGAGTCGGCGCTGGCGCCGGGGGCCGTGCCGATGACGGTGCCGGAGTCGGATTCAACGATAGGCACGTCGGGCGGGCCGTCGCCGCGCAGAGTGGTGAGGTCCTGGGGGCGGCCGGGCAGGGAGGCGTTCCAGAACCAGCCGGTGGGGCGGCGGCGCAGGGCCCCGCGCTCGGCGAGGTCGGCCAGGAGGGTGTTGTCCGGGAGGCCGAAGAGCTC
>ERZ773022.837-NODE-837-length-22803-cov-8.960656_pt1 | contig 22803 bp, 24 predicted proteins | sample MGYA00580839_ERZ773022 | MGnify/ENA primary metagenome ERZ773022 (study PRJEB29015, sample SAMEA2738020) | human oral metagenome | biome: human oral; feature: human-associated habitat; material: dental | place: China | collected 2044 ... | reverse complement strand
TCCTCCACCATCGCCCCATCCCGCACTGCAGCTGCGGCGGCATCGTCCGCCCCGACGTGGTACTGTATGAGGAAAGTCTCGACAATGACACCATCGAGGGTGCAGTCGCCGCCATCCGCGCGGCGGACACGCTCATCATCGGCGGTACGTCGCTCATTGTCTATCCCGCGGCGGGACTGATCGACTACTTCCGCGGCGAACATCTCATCCTCATCAACAAGAGCGAGACGCGTGCAGACAGCCGTGCCGAGCTCGTCATCCGCGCGCCGATCGGCGAAGCGCTCCATGCGGCACTGCCCGAACCGCGCTGATACGCCCCTGCACGCAGCAATACAGACACAGAACGAGGTGCACCCATGTCCATCAAAACAATCTATGCGCTGACCATCTGCGCCGTACTCCTGTTCATGCCGACCGTCTCGGCAGAAATGAAGCCTGATATGGATACAGCAGAATTACGGATAGAGCAGGATACGGACTCCATATTATTAGCAACATCAGCAGAAGATGGTGCTGCGTTACGTTCTCTGCTCCGTGTAAAAGAAACAAAATTTCACCACAACGACGCTGTCCTGACGATGAATCTTCCGCAATACACGCAGCCATTCTCCTACCATCCCAGCTACACAGGCCCCACTACTTTTATCAACCCTTCCTTTCAAAACGACGGTGCTCTCCTGCCGCTCGTTGTAATGGTCTCCCATTTCCTGCCATCTTCTGCAGAACGGGAATCCACCATCGAACAGCGATTCAACGCGACAATTGCAGGCTTTAGGGACAGTGTGACAGCTCCGGAAAAGGCGCGTGTCTGGGAGGTGCGCCGTGACGAATCACTGATACAAAGCGGCAATCCGGCACATCGGTTCAGCATGTATATGCGGAAAAACGGACGAGACGTAATCGCAGACGGACTTTTTCTCTCGGATAAAGACAATATCTGGCTCGTCCAGTTGGTCTATGACGCGCACGACAATACGATTGCCGATCACGCAGATGACCTCCTAGCCTCTGCAAAAATTAGCACCGATATAAAAGAGCCCCCTACCTCCGCCGCACATTCTGGAGCAGGATCCCACCCATGATGAGCACGAGGGCGAGGAGTACCGCCCCGTCACGCGCTCGCTGAGGGTAACGGCGGATACATTCAGACAGCCTCTCTTGACACATTTTTCCATGCTTCCACGGAAAATTCTCCGCGCAGCCCTTGCTGTGCGTCCCTTTTTTTACCTCATTCGGACGAAAACGTCTGCGCCGACCAGCCGACTCCATTTCAGTCGCGGATCCCAAGGCACATGAAAGGAAACCTGTTATGTCCATCAAAAAAATCTATGCGCTGACCATCTGCGCCGTACTCCTCCTGTTCATGCCGACCGTCTCGGCACAGACGGAAGGCGCTGGCGATGAGGTGCTCTTTTTTACGGGCGAGGGCACAGAAGACGTTCCCCCGTCATGGGGACTGCGCGACAATGTGCTCAAGGATCGGGGGCATGCACTGTACATCAGCCTGCCGTTTGATGTAAGAAGACCTTTTCGCAGGTATAGAGATTCCGATGAATATTTTCTCACCAGCAAGAATGAACACATCGCTTTTGCCCTCTTCCACCGACTCTACGAGCCTCCTTCGTCAAATGACGCCCCCTTCTCCCGCCCATCCCGAGAGGAGGTCATCGAAAAAGCACTGGATCGCCTCACCGAAAATGATACACCAAATTGGACCGTTTTGCGCAGTGAATCATTACGACTGGGCAGCACTCCTGTCAAACGTGTTTCCGTCATGTATCCCTATCGCTTTCAAAGCGGGGAGTGGCATATTTTTAAGATGGAATATCTCTTCGTTTGTACCGACACAGAGGATTGGGTTGTCATGTTTGAATACAGAGCCGATGACCGCGAGATCACTGATGATATGCTCGACGCCATGTTCTCATCCATTCGTTGGCGCATGATCGATACAAAGTAAGCCTCGTCTACCCACGCCCCCGCCGCACATTCTGGAGCAATATCCCGCCCATGATGAGGACGAGCGCGAGGAGTGCCGCCCCCGTCATGCGCTCGCCGAGGGTAACGGCGGAGACGACGAGCGAGAGCAGCGGCACGGCGTAGGCGAGATTCGCGACGGCGGCGGAGTTCGTTGCCTGCTGGAGCGCCATCGCCCACCAGAGATAGCCCACGGCATCGATGAAAATCCCGAGCCAGAGGAGACCGCCCCACTGCGTCCACGAGAGCGTGACCCACTCCTCCATGATGAGCGTCACGGGCAGCGAGCACAGTGCCGTCACGCCCCACGCCACGACCATCATCACGGTCTGATCGAGGTTTCGCCGCTTGTTCAGCACGCAGAAAAGGCCATAGCAGACCGCCGCGAGGATACAGGCGATCATCCCCATGACAGCGTTGCTCTTCGCGTGCCCCTCGCCGCCGAGCGTGAGCGCCACGACCCCCGAGAACGAGAGGAAGAGGGCGGCAGCAGTGCGAACGGTGATCCGCTCCCCGAGGAGAAACGCCGCAAAGAGGACGATCATCATCGGCCAGAGGAAATTGAGGATGCACGCCTCCTGCGAGGTGAGCTGCGAAAGCCCGTAGTAGTAGAGCCCCGAGTAGAGGAAGATCCCGAGAAAGCCCAGCCCCGCCATCGCCGCATAGCCGCGCACATCGTAGACGCGGAACACGCGTCCGCCGTCGCGCACGAGCTGCATGACGATGAGAAAGAGACAGCCCGCGAGACTGCTCACAAAGAGTGCCTCATACGTCGGGATCGCCGTGAGGAGGCTCTTCACCAGTGCCGCCGTCGTCGACCACATGAGGACTGCGCTGACGGCATAGAAATAGACACGCCCCTGCATCATCACTGCTCCTTTACGTACGCAATCTGTGCTTTCCTACTTCTCCCTCTGCCCCTTTCATCCCTTCTTCTATTATGACAAAATATGTGAACTTCTCACAGGCAAGAAAAAAGGCTTCCGATCTCTCGGAAGCCTCTGCGTTTCAAATGGAGCTGATTATAGGACTTGAACCTACGACCTGCTCATTACGAATGAGCTGCTCTACCAACTGAGCTAAATCAGCATGCCGCCCTTCAGGCGATAGTGGAATTATACCCGAGCAGTAGTCTCCTGTCAAGCCTGCCGAAAAAAATTTTTCATCTGTATCCCCTTCATTCGTCCATTCACGTTAAGGGATCTTCGCATAAAAGTCATCCGTATACACATCGACATTTTTATTCAAGAAACGATTGTAGAATTTCCTGCTTCCATAAAATTTCATATGATAGGCGAGGTAGAATGCGATCTCTCCGGCAGGCATCGAAATCCCCGTCTCAGCCCACGATCCCGTTGGAGGAAGGAGGCGCCAATCATTCGCCACATTTCCCTCGACATACATCTGACGCAGATCCCAGTTATAGAAGAAGCGCATCGTACGCACATCCCTGATGGTGCCGCTTCCGCCGTTATAAAAGTCACGCTCGTCTCCGACGGCGCTGTTTGCGGTGATGACATTCACCGCGATAATATACTGCGGCGGTTCATACTTCTGTACCGTGAGCGAGGTACGGTCAACATACCATGCCGTCCCCATGTGTCCGTCACAGAGGATAAAATCACGGTTCCCATTCAGATATGTGGGATAGTTTGCCGATGCACTTGCACAGAGTGCGAGCACAACGACGCTGAATACAAGAACAACCAGCTTTTTCATGACAACCCCTCCCCTGATACGATAGACAATTCATCTATTTTGTTAATTCTATCTTTTTCTGCAAAATCCTGCCTTCACAACACATGCCGCGAGGCAAAATTCAACATGTGTCTAACGCCTATCTCACCTGCCTTTAAGATTTTTTTGGAACAATACGAGATAGCTTATGGACAGCATCTTGGGGCGCCTCATGCCCCAACAAGGAGTGAACTGCATGATCGTACATATCCTGCGCGCCCTCTGCTGCGCGCTGTTTCTCCTCACCTTGACAAGTACGGCACTCGCCGCCCCGCAGACCATCGAGGCGGAGGGCGTCTACACCGTCGGTGACAACGACTCACCGAAGATCGCCCGCGACGCCGCACGGCAGGAGGCGATGCGCTCTGCGACGGAGCAGGCGGGAGTCTACGTCGAGAGTTACACGGAAACGCAGAACCTCACCCTCACGAAGGACGAAGTACGCATGGTCGCGGGTACGGTGCTGCGCGTCCTCCACGAGGACGTGACCCCCGAACTGATCGGCGATGTATGGCGCTACCGCGTGCATCTCGTCTGCGAGGTGGACACGTCAAAGGTCGATCTCGCCGCCCTCGCACAAAACAAGGATGAACTGGCGCGTCTTCAGAAGGAGCGCGATGAGCTGAAGCGGCAGAACGACGAACTCCTCGCACGCTACGAGACGGCGCGGGGCTCGGAGAAAGCAGAGATCGGCGCACAGCTTGAGGAGAGCTACAAGCTCGGCCGCATCTTTGACGACGCGGCATCCATGATCCAGCGCGGCGACGAGCAGCACGCCATCGCGGACCTCTCTCTCCTCATCGAGGATCCCGCCGTCACGGGAAATGCGCGTGCCTATGCGTTCTACCTGCGCGGGCGCGCCTACTACGAGCTCCGCAGCGACCGTCTCGCACTCAGTGACTTCGACGCAGCAGACCGCACGCCGCACACGAACACGCCCTATCCCATCTGGCGTCTCCACCAGTACCGCGGGCAGATCTACTTTGACATGGGCCGCTACGACGATGCGGCAGATGAACTGCGCACGGCGTGGAATGCCTCTGACAAGACCGACGACGAGCTCTGGATGAAACTGCGCCGTGCCGAGCGCAAGGCAGAGCAGGAGGCACGCCATGCCGAGCGCGGCGACGGCGGTGCACGCAGAGGCGGCGGCATTGACTGGACGCGTGTCATCACCGAGATCATACGAGGCTCCATGCAGCAGGGACGCGACGCAGAATAACGGTACGCAGAGAGCCGCAGCCTTCTTGACATAGACTTTCATTCATAATATACTTTTTTATAATGTTAGTTTCATGTGAAGGAGGATTCTCATGCTGCACACACACATCCGGCGCACGCTCTTCATCCTCACGGCAGGCACCCTGCTCACGGCGCCTGCCGTACTTCTCATGGGCTGCGGCGAACACAAGGCGGAATCCCCCGCAGCTGCACAGCAGACACCTGCGCACAGCATAGACGAACGCAGGGCGGCACTCACCCCATACATGGAGGCGACGACCGCCTACAACAGCAGCATGCTTCCCCTGAGCCTTGCCGTCTCGACCACCATCAACGATCTTCGGCAGGGAAAGCACCCGACGAGTATCATCCTCCCGCCGCTTTCAAAACTAAGCCGTGCACTCAATGCAGCACACGACGTCCCAGAGGTCAAAGGCGTCTACCCTGACGTCGATGCAGCAGCTGATGATCTGCATACCATCCTGGAGGAGCTCGCCCCGCTCGCCGACCAAATGGAGAACTACTACGCCGCCAAGGCGTACACAACGGACGGCTGCGCGCAGGCGGACGAAATGACGGCACAGTTTCTCCCGCTCTATGACCGGTTCATCTCAGCCTACGACCGACTGGATGCCATCGTCACCGACCACTACAAGGAGATGCGGCTCACCCAGATCGACGCGATGCACAGCGACGGCAGAGAGAACGCCGCCACCTTCCTCGAGCTGCGCACGAAGGCACGCGAGCTCGTCCGCATGCTGCGCAGCGGTGGACACGATCCGGAAGCCACCGAGGCGAAAATCCGCGAGATCAACACCCTCATCGAGAAACTCCCCGTCGGCACCGGCTATCTCGTGACCTACAAGAACGGCATCAACAGCCTGGTCACAGCAGTCCGCGCGTATAATGCGGGTCCTCCCGACCCGAACAAACTCAGCAACGTTGTCGAAGAGTTCAACCGTCTCGCCGCCACGGGCAACAACGTCGATGTGAATGCGCTCGACGCGAAAAAGAAATAGCGCACAACATAAATCTCCCCCTCCCACTTCACGGCAGGAGATTTTTGGGAACCGATCAACATAATCCCGTACACGATTCCCCCCATGACACACAACGAAGATCCACGGATGAAAGGCACGTAATGTTTGACAGAAATTATCACCTGGGTTATACTTGTTGTGATTATTTATCTTATATTCAGATATTTTAAAGAAGGAGGCTTCTCATGATCTGTTCCACGATCCGACGTACCCTCTCCATCCTCACAGCGTGCAGCCTGCTCGCCGCCCCTGCCGTACTGTTCACGGGCTGCGGCAGCAGCAGCGACAGCGCCGCACCACAGCAGACTACAGCAAGCAACGCACAGTCCCGCGAAGCGGCGCTCAGTCCCTACCTCGAGGCAACGAACGACTACAACCACAACATCGTCACCTTTAACTTTGCCATCGCCCCGTCCCTCGACAGCCTCCGCAAGGGAGAGCACAAGGAGCACATCTCCCTGCCGAATTTTGACCATCTAAAAGACGCCCTCGAGAAGGCACGCTCCGACCAGAACGTCGCAGGTGTCTACCCCGACATCGATGCAGCGGCAGATGACCTGCTCGCCGTCCTGAAGGATCTCGAGCCGCTCGCCACAAAGCTGGAGAGCTACTACTCCGCCAAGACCTATATGACCGACAACTATGCGCAGTCGGACGAGATGGTCGCGCAGTTCTTCCCGCTCTATGACAAATTCGACGCTGCCTACGACAAATTCGACGCCGTCGTCACCGACCGCTACAAGGAACTCCGCCTCGCCCAGATCGATGCGCTGCGCAGCGAGGGCAAGGAGAACGCCGCCTCCTTCCTCGAGCTGAACGGCAAGACACGAGAGCTCGTCGAGATGCTCGACGGCGAGCAGGTCGACAAGAACGCCGCCGAGGCGAAGATCGGCGAGATCAGTGCTCTCCTCGAAAAGCTCCCATCCGGCACCGGCTTCCTCTCCTCCTACAAGAGCAAGGTCAACAGCTTCATCGGTCAGGTGCGTGAGTACACCTCCGGAAGCCCCGATCCGAAGAAGTTCAACAACGTCATCGAGGAGTTTAACAGCCTCTCCTCCACCAGCAGCAACGTCGACATCAACGAACTCGACGGAAAGAAGAAATAAAGGAAATACTTCCGAAACACGGATCCCCCGCAGATGCTCTGCGGGGGATTTTCAGCAGGAACGAGGCGTGACACCATGACAAAATCAGCAGACCAAGAGTACATAACAACCGCTATCGGCAAGAAGTACCGCGTGGAGAAATCATCGGACTTTGAGTACGCAACCACCGCCATCGGCGAGGAATGCTTCCTCTTCGGCGTGGACGTATTTGCCCACGAATGGACGAACACACGCAAATGCATCCGTGTCCATGATCCGCTCTACGGGCAGCCCTACACCATGAACGTATACGAAATCACCGTGGACGGCAGCGTTCACCGCTTCGCTGCCGGCGAATTCTCCAACAACGTGTGGGGCTTCTGGCTGCCAAAGGACCGCGCCCGCCCGGACGGACACGACAGCGCACGCATTCCGCCGGATGAGAGCAACGCGTCGCACGCAAAGGGGCAAGAGGAAAGATCGTCATGAGATAAACACGATATACGACCCAGCAAATACGAACCAGCAAAAAAGCACCTACCATAACAGTAGGTGCCGACATTCAGTTTTGTGATGGGTCGCCCTGTCCCCTCATTTCAGGACGGGGACAAGAGCACGCATACGCAGACATACAAGGCCTCCACAATGAATGCCTCCCATCACGCGCACGAGCGCATCAAAGAGAACGGCCGCCCGCACAACTCGCGAGAGACTCCACTATTGTGGGCGGTCACAGCCATTATGCATTACTGCAAAAACGAGTAGGGAAAGTGGAGCTGACCCTTGCTCATCCATTCTTTGACATGCTCAGAATAACATAATTCACACATCCGAGCAACAGCATTCCTCTCCCAGCATAGACGGATACGACACATCTTCCCCGCGTCGAATTGCACAATCAAGTACCACGGATGGGGGCATTCACGCCATCCATCTTCTCGCTGATTCCCTAGACGATACGTCAATCTTATCTTGTATCGCATCTAGATTTGATATATACTAAACGTATTAACAGTGGGAAATCCCACCAATAGAGATGGAGGAAAAACATGCAAGCTGTAATCAAAGGTCGCTATCAGGCACATCTGGATGCAAAGAAGCGCCTGACATTGCGTGGTGCAAAATATGACTATTATGAAGTTCAGGAATACGATAACGGCATCATTCTTTTAGAGCCGCGTGAGTTGATACGCCCAGCTGAAATATCGAAACGAACGCTTCAGATGATGGATGAATCGATTCGCAGTCTGAATGCAGGAAAAGTCTCTGAACCGATTGATCTCTCCGAGATTTGAGTATGGATTTTTCGATTCATATGGGCGTCCCTGAAATGCTTGACCTCTGGATGCGTCTGCACCAAGAGAGCATCGATGGGCGTATTTCAAAAGCTGATGCCAACCTCTATAAAAAATGGGGCAAAGCCTTAAAACTTCTTTCTGGTGATCCGTTCTATCCGAGTCTCCATACACATGAAATTCCGGATTTAACCAGACGATACGGGCGAAAGGTATAGCAGTCTTATCTGGAGAATCGAACCAGTCGCGCCATGCGAATGTATTGGGTATATGGGCCTGGGCAGAAAGATATCACCATCATCGGATTGGAGCCCCATCCAGAGGATAAGAAAAACGGTGCGTACGACAAGATCGCACTGTCAAGACTGGAACCACTCGAATAAAGAGTGATTCGCAGCAATATATGACTTTGAGCAGCTCAAAGAATGCCGGCTGTTTCTGAAATCCGTCGTTGACATATATGTGGTTGTGGCAGGTCTTGAAAACAAAATAGTGAATGAGTGCCGTGCGAATCAGTGGATCGAGTGGGTCCTCTGCGTTCATATACGTCTCAAGCGCAGACATCGCCGCATTCATATCCTGCACGCGTGTTCATACCGCTCCCCTCCCATACAAACGGAAATTTCTATGCCCATTATACCTTTTATATTTCCGTTGTTCAATAGAAACGGAAATACCGCTCCGATGGAGCTCTGTATTTCGACATTCAGTAGGTCATTTTGTGTGGAACGCGCTCTCTCGATATGCTAGCATAAAAGAAATGAACGATACCTCAAAGCCACCATTCTACCTCGCACAGTCCCATGATAAACACCTCTGCACGTTGGTCGTACAGAGGTGTTTTCGCGTTTTATATACGATTCATCGTCTCGCTGCCCGAGGTCTATTGTTTGAGTTCGCCCTCGCACGAAGCAAGCACCTGAGCAGAGTAGTAGTAAAAGCTATAGAAGAGCTCTGCGGGGAAAACATCATCCTCCTCCCAGCGCAGCTCGTCCGCCTCCTCGTCATAGACCTCCGACCAGAGATATTCCTCCCGAAGCAGATCGGAGAAGCGCGGCAGAGGTTCGGCGTGTTCCATCTCCTCCCCCATGCGGACACATTCCGCGATCAGCCGGAAGTGTTCGAGCAGCCGCCCTGCAATCATTCGAGCGATTTCGTTCTCGGGCTGCGCGGCGCGGGCACGTCGAAAGATCCGCACAAGAAAGATCATGGCAAACGGCGTTGCGTGCCAGAGCGTGCTCTGATGCTCTGTATTGATGGTCAGCTCGCAGAGGGCATCCTCCACCGCCGCAAGATCGTCCATGGACTTAAGCACAGCAAAGTACCGAGGAAACTCCGCTGCACGCCCATAGGGTGTCGTCAGTCGATGCCACGGCACATCATTCACAGTCAGTGCCGCAATATAGCGTTCATTTTCAGTCATTCGGCCCCCTCCGATCATGCCGCCCCTTCCGGTGCAAGGCGGTTCCCCATGCCCGCCGCAGCGGGCAGCCGTGCATATCGCCTCAAAAACTCGGATACAACCCATCCCAGACAACGCGGCGGTAATTCGTGCGGTCGGTGTCGCCCTCGGTGGAGATGCAGAGGATGCGGGAGTCCTTGCCGAGACCGATAGCGTCGCGCAGGTAGTCGAGGCTCGCGTTCTGCATGAGCTCGGCGACGAGTCCCGTGGTGACGGCACCGCTCTCGCCCGAGACGACGCGCAGGTCGTCATCCAGCGGGTTGCCGAGGATGCGCATGCCCTTCGCCGCGACCCACTCGGGGACGGAGACGAAGTGGTCGGCATAGTCCCGCAGGATTTCCCATGCGAGGGGATTCGGCTCGCCGCACGAGAGCCCCGCCATGATGGAACTAATCTCCCCCGTCACGATGTGCGATTTCCCGTCGTTTGCCGCTGCTGTCCGATAGATGCAGTCGGCACGGTTCGGCTCAACGATGGTGATGACGGGACGCTCCGCCCCATAGTGCGCGGCAAAGTATCCCGTAACCGCGCCCGGCAGCGACCCGACGCCCGCCTGCAGGAAGATATGCGTCGGCATCTCTCCGTACTGCTCCATCGCCTCATGGGCAAGCGTCGAGTAGCCCTGCATGATCCACTGCGGCCGCTCCGTGTAGCCATCGAACGCCGTGTCCTGCACGAGCAGCCAGCCCTTTTCCTGCGCCATCTGCGATGCATAGCGCACGGTATCATCATAGTTGTAGGTGGTAAACGATGCCTCTGCACCGAGTCCGCGAATGTTCGCCAGACGCTCAGGGGAGCCGCCCATCGGCATAAAGACACGGGCAAACAGCCCAAAGAGCTTTGCCGCCCACGCCACACCGCGCCCGTGGTTGCCGTCCGTTGCCGTGACGAGGGTGACGCCGCGCAGCCGCTCACGGTACTCCGGTGCGCGCAGGCGCTCATAGGTCATCTCCTCCGCGGGGATGCCAAGATACTGCGCGAGACTGCGCGCGACGGCATAGCTCGCGCCGAGCCCCTTGAACGCATTCAGCCCGAACCGCTTGCTCTCATCCTTCACGGCGACCCGCGCCAGCCCGAGCGACTTTGCGAGATGCCTGAGGTCGGCGAGCGGCGTCGGCTCGTACGTCGGCAGTGTCCGATGAAACGCCTCCACACGCGCCGCTGCCTCTGCACTGTAGGGCGTGAGATCTGCCTGCGGCGCTGCATCATGCGTGAGATGTGCCGCCTTGATTGACTCGTTCATACGATTCCCCTCCGTCAATTCGCATAGCTCTGTATTTTTTATCATTATAACATACTTTATTCGGTGTGATAATAAAAATCAGGCTTGCATTTTTTATTCTCTATATTTCGAATATTTGCTTGACCCCCCCCTCCCTTTTTTATGTATAATAAGAATCGATTCCATTGCTGTGCGAAATCATGTGTCAAGGGTCACAGATACCATTTCACTGATGGGAAACGCAGACGGACGGCGCATGTTCGCGACGATCACGAAGGAGGAATTTTCAATGACGAAAACTCTGGTGTCCGCACTCGCGTCGGCTCTCATCGTCGGGGCGGCAGGAACAACGTTCGCGGCAGCGAATCCGTTCAGCGATGTGCCGCGTGACCACTGGGCATACGATGCCGTAACGCAGCTCGCCAATGACGGGGTGGTTGAGGGCTACGGCGACGGCACGTTCCGCGGCGACCGCAATATCACGCGCTACGAGATGGCGCAGATGGTCGCCAAGGCGATGGCAAAGGGCGACCTGTCCGCCTCGGACCGCGCGCTTGTGGACCGATTGTCGGTCGAGTTTGCGGATGAACTCAACAGTCTCGGTGTACGCGTCAGCGAACTTGAACGCAACGCCGATATGGTGAAGTGGAACGGGGAACTGCGCTACACGTACGAACGCGTGAGCAAGAACATCTACGAACCTCGCGAGACAAACAACGAACTGCTCTTTCGTCTCGACCCGAGCGCAGAGGTAAATCGTCATTGGACGGTCAAGGCTCGTCTCGATGCGGCGACGAATTTCAAGACCGACAACCACGATGACGACCACGACGATAAGATCACCCTCAAACGCGCCTATGCCGAGGGTACATACGGCCCAACCGTGGTCCGCCTCGGCAAGCAGCCGCTCTTCACCGAGCAGGGCGTTCTCTTCGATGATGATGCTTCGGGTGCATCGGTGACACTCGGTACGGGAAAAGCAGTTTCGGCAACACTTTTCGCAGGACGCTACAACCTCAAACACAGCGCGTGGGGAGATGAGGTCAAAGAAGCCATTGCCAACGGCTACACCGGCGGCACTGCAGTCAGCATGCAGCTTCTCAACCTCAACTGGGATCCTTCGGAGAAGTTCCACGTAGGCGCCGACTATATGCGCCTCACCAACACGGCATTCATCCGCGACACGATCCATCTGAACGATCCGCTGAGTCTCTACGGCATTGGTATGACCTACCGTCCGATACAGACGCTTTATCTCTCGGGCGGTTATTGGAAGACGCACAGCCACGAATCCACAGACATCAAGAAGGAACATCTGAAGGCCTACAACGTCGAACTCGGCTACAAGGGAGCAAATGCGGATGATCCCGGCTCATTCGGTATCTACGCCGCCTACCGCTATCTCGGTGGGGCAGGCGTACTCACGCCTACCTTCGACGGTGTGCCGTGGAACAAGAAAGGCTGGGAATTCGGCGGGCAGTATACGCCTGCACGAAACGTCATCGCATCGCTCGTCTATTTCCGCGGCAAGATGATCTTCTCCAATCACCCGGGGCCGCAGAGCGACCTCAAGCAAAATAAATTTTTCGGCCGCGTTGAATTCTTGTTCTAACCAGACTTCTTCGATGTCAAAAAGCCTCTTCCGTGATGACGGGGGAGGCTTTTCGCGCACATCTTGACCCATGCCCCATTCTGCGCTATAACGATAGAAAGGAGATAGATACACGATCCCGTCCCCATGATGCACTTCTTCGCCGCAGCTCTGCTCACCGCCGCCCTCCTGCCGCAGGAGATGCTCTCTGCTCCGAACCGGAGGAGTATGGCATTGTCATGACAGACGGTGCAAAACAGCGCTGCATGCGCGGGAAGATATTGCCGCCTTTGTTGCGCAGTATATGAAGGAAGGAATTCCCCATGAACATTGTATTTGAAAAAGAGCGCAGCCGCAGCGCGGCGTACGACGGAGCCTCCTGCATCGGCTATGCCGTCATCGAGGAGAGGGGCGGCCGCTGGGTCATCCCGCATACGGAGGTCGATCCCGCCTACGGGGGACAGGGCATCGCCCGCCGTCTGATCGAGGAGATCATCGCGGCGGCACGCCGCGAAGGCAGGAAGATCGTCCCCGTCTGCTCCTACGCCGCGAAGATGATGCTGCAGAGAAAGGACGCCTATCGAGACGTCCTAGAGAAGCACTGATAAATTCAGCTGCGCCATCTTGACACATCTTTTGCCCGCACTTCGGCGAAAAATCTACGCCAATTTGACGAATTTCATTTTATCAGTAATTCCCCAGAAAGTGATGTGCCACATGAATAAAAAGGATCTTGTCGCGCAGATTTCTGCCGCGATGGAGGAGTTTCTCCACGTACATCCCCGGGAGAGATTTTACGCGCTGGCGTTTGACTGCAATACAGAGTATGCAGAGTTTCTTGTCGGGATGAACACCGAGGAGGCGTTCCAAAAGACGCTGCTGGAATACCAAGAGGGTGGCGAGAGCTGTCGCACGGATGCGTCTGCCGTCGCGAACCTGCGCTACAACCCCGGCGACTGGATGTATACGGATATCGCAGAGGCAGAACTGTTCGACGAAGATGAACTCATCGCGCTCTATCAGGACAACATGGAGAAGCAATGCGCCGATATGCGCCGACTGTGCGAGGAGATTTTAGCGGATTTCCGCCAAACAGATACGTTCCAAAACATACCGAAAACAGAGGATTTTGTCTCATACTGCATCGACCACGACGAGGATCCTGCCGATGCGCTGGCTCGTCCCCGCTGAATTGACGGACGCTGTCCGCATCCGTACGCAAATATCGCTCCAAAATACTGGGACAGTTATCACTTGACAAGAATTATATAATGAGTGTAACAGTTCTCAATAGGAAGGGGATCGAATGCGAAAGGAACGATTTAATATCACAGGCATGACCTGTTCGGCGTGCTCGGCGCGGGTCGAGCGCACGGTGGCGAAAATGACAGGAACGGCGGATGTCTCCGTCAATCTCCTCACAAATAGTATGAGTCTCACCTATGACGAGAACGTCACGAGCCCCGCCGCCATCATCGCGGCGGTGGAGGAGGCAGGCTACGGCGCGAGCGTCAAGGGCGCATCCGCTGCGCAGACGGCGCAGACTGCCGCCCCTGTCGCAGGGCAGGCAGGAAACGCGGAGGACGACGCGGCAGGCAGAGCCATCCGCGCGATGCGCACGCGTCTCCTCATCTCCATCCTCTTTCTCGTGCCGACCGTCGCCGTCTCGATGAGCCACACATTCGCGGCATGGGGCATCCCCTACGCGCCCGCCTTTATTGATATCTTCTGGGGTGCGGAGAATGCGCTGACCTTTGCGCTTGTACAATTTCTGCTCATTCTGCCGATCATGTATGTCAATCGTACATACTATGTCAACGGTTTTCGCAACCTCCTTCACGGTGCGCCGAACATGGACAGCCTCGTCGGCATCGGATCGATGGCGTCTGCCCTCTTCGGCGCATTTGCGATGCTGCGCATGAGCTACGGTCTGGGGCACGGCGACCTTGCCCTCACCGCGGAGTACGGTACGAATCTCTACTTTGAGTCGGCGGGCATGATCGTCACTCTCATCACGGTCGGAAAATATCTGGAGGCGCGCGCCAAGGGGCAGACGACGGACGCCCTGCGTGTGCTGATGAAGCTCGCACCGCAGGAGGCGACCGTTCTCCTCGACGGGGTGGAGCTGACCGTTCCCGTCAGTGCCCTCGCCGCAGGCGATACCATCGTCGTACGTCCCGGCGCACGCATTCCCGTCGACGGCACGGTCACGGAGGGCACGACGAGCGTCGATGAGTCCGCCGTCACAGGGGAGTCGATGCCCGTCAGCAAGGCGGCAGGGGATACGGTCACCTCGGGCACGCAGAACATCGAGGGGACGATCCGATTCACCGCGACGCGCGTCGGCGAGGATACGACCATCCGCCAGCTCATCCGTCTCGTGGACGAGGCGGGCGGGTCAAAGGCTCCGATCGCACGTCTGGCGGATCGCGCCGCGGGGGTATTCGTCCCCGTGGTCATCGCCATCGCGCTCCTCGCAGGCGGCGTTTGGCTGATGATGGGCGCGAGCCTTGAGTTCGCGTTCTCCATCACGATCTCCATCCTCGTCATCTCCTGCCCGTGTGCGCTCGGTCTCGCAACCCCCGTCGCGATCATGGTCGGCACGGGGCGCGGGGCGGCGCACGGCATCCTCATCAAGTCGGGCACGGCACTTGAAACGGCGGGCGGCATCGACACTGTCCTCATGGACAAGACAGGAACGCTCACCGAGGGGCGTCCGCAGCTCACGAGTATCCGCCCCATCGGCATCACAGCGGACGAGCTGACGGCACTCGCCGCCGCCCTTGAGGCGGGCAGCGAGCACCCCATCGCGGCGGCGATCACGACATACGCGGCGGCGCAGGGGCAGAGCATCCCTGCCGCGGCGGACTTTCACGCCGTATTTGGCAAGGGCGTGCGCGCCCGCGTGGGCGGCGCGGACTGCGCGGCGGGCAATGCGGCGCTCCTCGCGGAGCTCGGCATCGCCCTGCCGCCCGCCATCGAGACGGTGCGTGCCGAGATGGCGTGGCGCGGCGAGACGGCACTCATCGTTGTCCGTGCGGGACAGATCGTTGGGCTCCTCGGCGTCCGCGACGCAGAAAAGCCGACGAGCGCGGCGGCGATCGCCCAGATGAAGGCGATGGGGCTCACCCCCGTCATGCTCACGGGCGACGACGCACGCACGGCGCGCACGATTGCCAATCAGCTCGGCATCACAGAGGTCATCGCCGGTGTCCTGCCAAAGGATAAGCAGGAGCACGTCAAGAGACTGCAGTCTGAGGGACACCGTGTCGCCATGATCGGCGACGGTGTGAATGATGCGCCCGCCCTCGTGCAGGCGGATCTCGGCATCGCCATCGGCGCGGGCACGGATGTCGCCATCGAGAGCGCGGACGCCGTCCTCGTACGGAGCGACCTCCTCGACGCGGTCAGTGCGATCCGCCTGTCGCGCAGTGTCATGCGCAACATCAAGGAGAACCTCTTCTGGGCGTTCTTCTACAACGTCATCGGCATCCCGCTCGCGGCGGGCGTGCTCTACCCCGCATTCGGCATCAAGCTCTCGCCCATGATCGGGGCGGCGGCGATGAGCCTGTCGAGCATCTGCGTCGTGCTGAATGCCCTGCGCCTGCGCTTTTTCTCCATCACGAAGGAGACGGCAGAGCGCGCGGAGAGCGCCCCCAGTGCACCGAGTATTGCCCCCATCGACAGCGACGGCACGCCGGACGCACCGTCCGCATCCATCACCAACCGCGCGGCAGAACCTGCCGCCGACAGAAAGGAAACAACCATCATGGAAAAGACCATTCACGTCAAGGGCATGACCTGCCCGCACTGCGTCAAGCACGTCACGAAAGCACTCAGCGGCATGGACGGCGTCACGGACGTTGCCGTCAGCCTTGAGGCGGGCACGGCGAGCTTTAAGACAAGCCGTGACATCCCCGACAGCGAGTACGCTGCTGTCCTCGACGACGCGGGCTACGAACTGGGCTGATCGCAGAGGACATACACAAGAAAATAAACGGTCATGCGGGAACATCTCCGCATGACCGTTTTTAGCGTCTTTGTTTGTATGATCGACGATTTACAAATGGCGTGATTTATCTTACAATAAGAGAATCAAATGACAGTCATGAGCAAGGTGATATGATGGAGCAGGGCATCGGCGCGTCACGGCGCGCAGTTTTTCTCGCGGGGGTGCATGACGGTGTGCCGATTGCGCTCGGCTATTTCGTCGTGGCGTTTACGCTCGGGATTCTCGCCAAGACGGCAGGGCTGACGCCGTGGCAGGGCTTTCTCACGAGTTTTCTCAATCTCGCGTCGGCGGGCGAGTACGCGGGTTTTACGGTGATTGCGGCACAGGCGCCCTATCTTGAGATCGCGGTGCTGACCCTCGTCGCGAATGCGCGCTACTTCCTCATGTCGGCAGCACTCACGCAGCGGTTTGCCCCTGATACCTCCCTCCTCCACCGCCTCGCCGTGAGTTTCGGCGTGTCCGACGAGATCTTCGGCATCACGGTGGCGCGCGGCGGCATGGTCAATCCCTACTATAACTATGGCGCAATGGCGATTGCCGTCCCCGCCTGGGCGATCGGCACGTCGGCGGGCATCCTCGCAGGCGGTATTCTGCCGGCGGCGGCACTCTCCGCGCTCTCGGTCGCGCTCTATGGGATGTTCGTCTGGGTGATCCTCCCGCCCGCAAAGAGGAGCCGTCCCATCGCGGGGATGGTCGGTGTGAGCTTCGCGCTCTCGCTTGCGGCGACGTACGCCCCCATCACGTGTGAGCTCTCGGGCGGCACGCGCACGATCATCCTGACGCTGCTCATCGCGGGCGTCGGTGCGTGGCTGTTCCCCATCACGGAGCAGAAGGAGGATGCCGATGCGTGACGTATGGATCTACATCGCGGTCATGAGCATCGTGACCCTCGCCATCCGCCTCATCCCGCCGCTCGTCCTGCGCAGTGAGATCAAGAGCCGTTTCGTCCGCTCGTTCCTGTTCTACGTCCCCTACGTGACGCTCGCCGTCATGACCTTCCCCGCCATCGTGCTCGCGACGCGCACCCCTCTGGCGGGCGGCGCGGCGTTCGTCTTTGCCCTCTTTCTCGCGTGGAACGGCGCGAGTCTCTTTCGCTGTGCGGCGGGAGCGAGCATCATGGTCTTTGTGGTCGAGGGGCTTGTGATCGGATTTTAGGGAAGCCCTGATACATTCGGCACGGCCATCTTAGGGACATTGGAGCCCTTCAATAAAAGAGATTTTATAAAATTTCATTTATTTTAAGAAATCGCTGATAAACTGATGAACGAGAAGCTGTATCAGGAGAAAGGAGGCGAGGGATGTCCATCGAGTTTGACTGCTGGTCCGGCATCATCATCGGCGGGGTACGCTACATCATCGTGGAAAAGATCTGCTACCGCGAGCAGAATGGGAGCGACACATGGACGGAGTACGGGCTCACCCTGGAGGAGGACAAGGACAGCGAGGCGCGCATGTGGCTGAGCATCAGCGCGGACGGCGCGGAGTGCACGCTCTCCACCCCCGTCGCGCGTGTCGTGCCGGCGAAGTCCTACCATCTGATCGACGCGGGGATCGAGGTCGTCACGAGCGCACTCGGCGACACAGAGGCCTCGTACGGCGATTGTGCGGCCTACGAGCAGTACGAGATTGACGACAATCAATACTTCTTCCTTGAGGACTGGGACGGGTCAAAATACGGGTCGCGCGGGGTGAGAATCGATGCACATCTGATTCAATCCTTTGACCCCGGCCCCCAAAAGCGCCATGGGTTCCTGACCAAGAAACAGAAGGCCATCCTAAGCAAGCTGTTCTCCAGCAGTGCCGTATGGGGGGTGACCATATTTCTCGTCGTCATCATGCTGGATGTTGACCTGGACATCAACTCCATCCACGACATACGCCGCACGTTCGGTTTCCCGTATGCACTTCATGAGCGCCTCTCGGATGCGCCATACTACACGGAGGAGCCGGCGGAGGGGGATGCTCAGGTCTACCGTGCCAGTATCGACAAGAACGCCGCTGCCCTCGATCTCATCGAGGGGCTGGGCGGGTACGTGGATGAGATCGCCGAGAGTGACACGGATGCGCCGCAGCAGCTGATTTTCCTCCGCGCGGAGAAAGAGAACCTGCAGATCTCCGATGATGGCGAGGGGAAGGCGCGCATTGTCGTCTCACACGCGCCGCTGCCTGCGGATCGCGTGGCGTCGGTGACCGCCCGCACGCTCGGCCACTATGCCGAGACGGTGCGCGGGTGGAGTGAGACCGGCCGCCGCGGTGTTGTCGAGCCCGGCCCGAATGAGGCCCCCCTGCCGCTCCCACGATCCATCTATGCACCGCCGCCGAAAACGCCGCCTGCCGCCCCCGCCGCCCATGCGTCCACAGCTGCGCCCTCTGATGCGGCAGCGGCACAGGACAAGTCATCTCTCATGACACGTGCCGAATGGGTTGAGAAAATGCAGGCGGCGTCCGATGGGAGAGCGGTAAAGCCATCCCTGCATCTCGCACACTAGGGAATCGCTGATAATATGCAGTCCACTGACGATAGGAGAACCGCTATGATTGATCTGTCCACCCTCTTGCTCACCGCGTTCTATGCGCTCTTTGGCATCCTGCTGATGATCGTCTCCAATACGATCATGGATTTCTTCGTCCCCGGCGATTTCGCCGCTGAGATCAAGCGCGGCAACTGTGCCGTCGCATGGCTCTCCGCCGGCTCCTTCATCGGCATCGGGCAGATCCTGCGCGCCGTGATCCTCTCCCCCGCCTACGACGCCATCCCGCCCGACTTCGTGCAGGGCGTCTTGCTCAGCATCGTCTACGCGGCGGTCGGCATCGTGTTCTTCGTTCTCGGCTTCTTCATCATCAAGATGTGGCATCGAAAGTACGCACTCGCCGAGCAGATCATGCGCGGCAACATGGCAGCGGGCATCTTCCTCTTCGGCGTATTCGTCGGGCTCTCCCTCGTCATCAGCGGAGCAGTGCACTAAGGAGCGGACGCATGGAAAATATGGGACGCAAGGCTGCCATCCTCGCCGCTGCCGTCGCGACCGTCGGCGCTCTTGGGGCAGGGTATTACTATCGTAACGACATTATATATAAAATATGTGACATCGTACATCCCGAATGGAATGAGGGCGAGGCACGGCTCACGGATGATCTCGACCGCCGCTGCAGCCTCCTCAACAACGGCGACGGCACGGAGACCGTGCTCTACGACAACGATACGGCGGTGACCTTCCGGCGCGACGAGGGCGGTGATCTCGTCTGGCTGTACGGCACGGCGAGCATGATCGCCCCTCTGGCGGCAAACTACTTCGCCTTTCACGGGTTCTCCTACCCCGGCGGTCACATGGAGCTCGCACAGATGACCTACCGCATCGACGGGGCGCTCACCCCACTGTCCGAGCCCATCCCCGTACGCTCGGGCAGGCATCATCACACAACGGTCATCAATAGCGGCGGCGGTCGCGGAGGAAACAGCGACAACGACAACTATGAGCGAAACAAGAGCCGCCGCATCAAGGACATCAGCAAGCAGTCCGGCTTTGGACGGGCAGGCATCCGCTCCTCCTCGGGAGCATCATGATGCATCCAGCCACCTATATTGATCAGCTCGATCCTTCGATTTTCCCTTTTATTCAATACGCCGACTATCCAGATCGCTATCCTACGCATACAGTGCAGGCGTTCCCGGCATCATTCTATGAGGAGATGCGCACGGCATCGGCAGGGCTGTTCCGCGTCTTCTGCAAGGCCGCCGAGGTGCTCCAACGTGCACCGAACGATTTCGCACGCGCGATGGATATGCCGCGCGAGATCCTGCCCTATCTGCACACGGTGAACGCCTTTCATCTGCCGACGTGGCTCTCGCGGTTCGACTTCGTACTCGATGAGATGCAGCATCTGCACATGGTGGAGATCAACGCCGATACACCGTGCTTCGTCATCGAGTCCTTCTATGCGAACGGTGTCGCCGCCGCATACGACGGACGCCGCGATCCGAACGAGGGGATGGAGGCGCAGCTGCGCGGCTTCCTCACGGAGGTACACAACCGGCTCTCCTCCCCCCTCGCCGATCTCGGACGGCGCGCGCTCACGCGGCGCCCATTCGTCTTCTCTGCGTTCGACGACTATCCCGAGGATCTCGGGACGACGCTCTACCTCATGCGGCTCATGCAGGAGGGCGTCCCCCACGGCGACATCCGCTTTCTCTCGTTCTATGATCTCGCGATCGACGCGCACGGCATTCCGCTGGACGACAACGCATACGCATCAGCACTCTACCGCCTGCATCCAATGGAGATTCTCGTGGACGAACGCACGGAGGATGATGCACCGCTCGGGACGATGTTCCTCGATCTCTACCGCGCAGGCAGTTTTGCCATGATGAATCCGCCCGAGGCGATTCTCCTGCAGAACAAGTCCTTTATGGCGCTCGTCTACGCGCTCGCACGCACGGGGCAGCTCTTGACGCCCGAGGAATGTGCGCTGGTGGAGCGTTACCTCACGCCGTCCTATTTCGAGGACGATTTCGATGCACTGCGGGACGGCACCTACATCCGCAAGGAGATTTGGGGACGCGAGGGGAAGAACGTCCGCCTCGTCGAGAAGCGCGGCGGGCGCGAAGAGATGGTCTACGAGCGGCAGCCCGACAGCCCCGAGGAGATCATCTGCCGCGCGAGCAGGAAGGCGATGTATCAGGACTTCATCCGTCAGCCGCGCTTTACGCATACGGTCGACTCGGGCAGCCTCACGGGCTGTCTGACGCTCTCGTGCTTCATGCTCTTCGGCGCCCCGTCCGCCGTGGGCGCACGGTTCTCCCCCGAGGAGATCGCGGGGACAGAGGCATTCTTCGTCCCATTGGTCATCGCATAGCAAAAGAGGAATAGGCAACTCGCCTATTCCCCTTTTCGATCAAAAAAGAACCGCCCACGGTTCGCAGCGGTTCTTTCTTCAAGTACAAAGACTTTAGGGAGAGACCGACGTTCCCACGCGTCAGTCACTCTTTTTCTATTCCTATTATATTCTACCCACAAAGTCCTGTCAAGTGCGCTCGCTGTGCCGCCCCACATAGCTCCCCGCGAGGAAGAGGATGAGGGAGGCGGTGATGCCGACAGAGATCGGATGCAGGCCGAGCGGTTTGATCCCGAGTGCCATTGCCGCGCAGTAGATGACCGTGCCGCCCGCCATCGCGGCGAGTGCGCCCGTGCGGTTTGCCCAGCGCGTAAAGAGGCCGAAGACGAGCACCCAGAAGAACGCCGTCTCAAGGCCCCCAAACGCGAACATATTGATGAGCCAGATGAGCGACGGCGGCGATACTGCCAGGAGAAAGACGATCACACCGAGCACGGCAGTGACCCCCATGGAGAGACGGCGCAGCCGCTCCTCGGGAACGTCCCTGCCGTGCTTCTGTGCGTGGTGGAGGTAGACGTCCTTCACCACGGCGGAGGACGCAACGATGAGCACGCCCGAGATGGTTGAGATGGAGGCGGCGAGCGGCCCGATGATCGCAAAGCCGAGCAGCTCCGGCGGCATGACGTGCGCCATGAGCTGCGGGATCACGCTGTCGACGCCACCAAGTGCCTTTGCCTCCACGCCGAGCACGCCGCGCCCGAGCACGCCGACGAGATTGACGGCGATGTTCATAAAGGCGATGACCACCGTCCCGATGATCATGGCGCGGTGCATATCACGGCTGCTGCGATAGCTGATGCCGCGCACGACGGACTGCGGCAGGGCGATGGTGAGTGCCCCCACGAGCAGCCACTGCGAGACATAGAGCGAGATGGGCATGCGTCCCTCCGCCGTTGGGGTCAGCATCGCGGGATGCGCCGTGCGCAGCTGTTCCAGAATCGCTGCGAATCCGCCGCCCGCCGCGAGGACGTAGTAGAACAGCAGGACGATGCCGAGCATCATCACGATCGCACAGCAGGTGTCGGTGAGCGCAACCGCACGGAACCCGCCGATCGAGGTGTAGATGACAACCACGATGCCGAAGAGCACGAGCCCCAGCTCATAGGAGTAGCCCGTCACTGCGGCGAAGAGCTGCGCCCCGCCCACGAACTGCGCGACCATCGAGGCAGCGAAAAAGAGCACGATCACGAACGCCGCGACTGCCGCGAGCGCATCCGACCGATAGCGGTGACGGATGATATCGACAATCGTGACGGCGTGGATGCGCC
>ERZ773022.834-NODE-834-length-22824-cov-4.798147_pt1 | contig 22824 bp, 22 predicted proteins | sample MGYA00580839_ERZ773022 | MGnify/ENA primary metagenome ERZ773022 (study PRJEB29015, sample SAMEA2738020) | human oral metagenome | biome: human oral; feature: human-associated habitat; material: dental | place: China | collected 2044 ... | reverse complement strand
TCTTCGCGAAGCCGGATGCATCCCGTCCGGCATCCACAAGGTCCGAGTTCCCAAGAGCCTCTATTGATCCTTTCCTCGGGTGCTTGCTGTTCCAAAGCTCCGTAGAAAGGGATGCTAGGCGCTGGGCCAGGGACTCCATTTCTGTCGAATCAAGCGATGCTGTGTATGCCATTATTCCTCCTGTTCTGTCTTTTCCAACCTGACACATTATCTGGAATTCATCAATTTTTTAGACGATGTCAAGGCATTTCTTAGACTCTATCGAACGTGCCATCGGGCGACAAGGTCAGGCGAGAGGGAGACTTCCCCAACTAGCGCCCGCGACTGGCTTCTTCGGGGCGCGCCCCGCGCACCCATTCGCGCACCGCGGTGGCGCTCACCGCGAGCACCACGAAAACCGACACTCCCGTGAGTATGACGTCGGCTAGCTTCGAGAAATCGAGGAGAAGGAGATGAGAGAAAGCCGTGATGGAAGATATCGTCATGAGGCCGACCCACGCCCACCGCTGCCTGGCTGCGGTCAAAAGCCACAGCGCGAATTCGACGGCCGGCATGACCAGCTTCGAAGCGGTCACCTGAGAGTCCACCGCCACCTGGATGCCGGCAAAAATGAACCCCCACAAAGCGAGCGCCCCCGTGAAAAGAAGCGGAAGCGGCGGAATGTGGTGGCGGGCGACGCTTTTGTCCGGGCGCGGCATGTGCGGGGCGGGACCTCGTTCGGAGGCGCCTCGCATGTCGAGAACCGGCAGATCGCCGTCGGTGTTGATCGCGTCGCCGCCGCCGTTTCGAGAGTGGTAGGCCGTGGAGAACTTGTCGATGACGGCGACGTCGATCTTTGGGTCGGCGTACCTCAGGGTGTCGATGATGAAATCGCGCTCGGCGTCGGTGTCGGCGTCGACCTTGTGCGTAATCTGCCCGGTGAAAAGCGAAAAGCCGACCGACCTGTCGTAGGTTCCCGCCGCGAGGAAGTCCACGCGCTGCCCGCCGGGAAGATGCCATCCCTCGGGCGTCGGCCAGAATCTGACATGGTGGCGCCTCGATGCGTTGCCGTCGACCTCCTTCTGGTAGGCGAAGGCCTGCTTGCGCCCAAAGAGGTAGAGGTTCGACACGGGCGCGGAGGGGTAAGGCCTCTTGATCACGGAGGAGACGACGATTCCCCACGACGAGCGCACGGTGACTTCGTCGGCGAGCGCCCATCCGGCAGCCTGCATGCCGGCGTGGATGTCGTCGGCCGTTCCGTCGATCGCGAGGTTGACGGGATCGCCTAGCACACCGTCTCCCGTTCGGGTGCGTCCGATGAAGTAGTCGGGAACGTACAAAAGGGTGAGGATCTGATGGATGCGGGGAATGGCCAGATAGGCGGTCGTCGCCCAGAAGGCGACGAGGTTGAGGACCCACAGGGAGTCGCCCGGTTTGGCGTGCACGGCCATTTCGGTTGCCAGCCATCCGATGAAAATCAGCGCGATGATTACGTACAAAGCCGCCACCGCGTCCCATACGGGGGTTCGTTTGCGGCCGCTGACCTTGCGCGGCCTTGTCCTGTATTCGGGCGGCTCTGCCGGAATCGGATAGCGGGCGTCGGCGACGTCGGCCCGCCCTGACCGGGTCAGCCCCGCTTTGTCTCCGCTCAACTCGGTCCTTTCCCGGCGGCAGCGCCTCCAGTGCGGCGTGCGTCTCCTTCGGGTTCGCGGTCCCCGACCGCCTCTCGTAAAGCCCGGGTCAGCCGTGCCCTGGCCGCGAGCTGCGAATCCTCGGGATACTCCACCGACTCCAACGTGAGCGGATGCGGCGGGGCGACGGCGACTTCCCCGTTGCGCGAGCGCTCCTCCAGGCGTCGGGCGGGCCATTCTTCGTCCCGTCGGCCGAGGCCCACCTTGAGCAGCGCCCCCGCGAGCGTGCGGACCATCGAGTGGCAGAAGGCGTCGGCCCGCGCGGTCACCTCGACGAAGCCTCCCTTGCGTTCAACTGTCAGCTCGAGGAGCTCGCGGATCGTCGTCGCCCCTTCCCGGGGTTTGCAATAGGAAATGAAATCGTGTTCGCCGGTCAGCCTGCACGCAGCGTTGTCCATCGCCTCGACGTCGAGCGGCTCACGAAGCCATAAGACGTCCCGGCGCCGCAGCGGATCGAAACGGGCGGGGTCGTCGCACACCCTGTAAGAATAGGTCCGGGAAAGCGCGGAAAACCTTGCGTCGAAGCCTTCGGGCGCGAAATCCACGCCGGTCACCGCGACGTCTGAGCTTCCCTTCGGCCCCGGCGACTCTCGCGCCAGCAGCGCGGAGAGTCTGCGCATGATCGCCTGGCACGGGTCGCTTGCTCGCCGCGCCGCCCGCGCAAGCTCATTTTCACTCACGTCGACGTGGGCGACCTGACCGCGCGCATGGACCCCGGCGTCGGTCCGCCCGGCGACGGTCAGAGCATGCGAGCCGCCGCTTATGAGGTTGAGGGCTTCCGTCACCGTCCCCTCGACGGTTCGCAAACCCGGCTGGACCGCCCAACCATGAAAATCAGTGCCGTCGTAGGACATGCGAAGGCGGAGCCGATGCGCTACCGTCGAATCCATGACGCCAGTGTCCCACACCTCGCATTCACATGCGCTGCCCGAGCCTTCCCGCGAGTCGAATCCGCTGACCTTGGCCGTGGACTGCGGAGGCGGCGGGATCAAGACCTCCCTCCTCGATCTCAACGGCTTCCAGGCGGCACCTCCTCAGCGCACGGCCGTACGGTATCCTTTCTCGCCCGAGGACCTGCTCGAAATCATAGAAAGCCACGCGTCGCAGGTCGAGCGATTCGAACGGATCACCCTCGGCATGCCGGGAATGATCCGGCGCGGCGTCGTCGTCTACACTCCGCACTACATTCGCAAAGCCGGCCCCCACACGAAGCTCGACCCCGAGCTCGAGACGGCGTGGAACGGCCTGGACATGGAATCGGCCCTGCACGCGCGCTTTGCCGTTCCCGCACTCGTCCTCAACGACGCCGAAGTCGCAGCGGCCGGCGTCGTTTCGGGCGAAGGGGCGGAACTCGTCATGACCCTCGGCACGGGGCTCGGCTGCGCTTTCGTCGACGGCGGCCGCCTCGCTCCCCACCTGGAGATTTCCCACGCGCAGATGCGGTGGGGATTGACGTATGACGACGTCGTCGGCGAGGCCGAACGGATACGGCTCGGCGATTCGGCATGGTCGCGTCGCGTGCTGCGGGCGATCGACACGCTGTGGCCGGTCTTCCGGTGGGACCGCCTCTACATCGGCGGCGGCAACTCGCCGCGGATCTCCCCCGCCGCACGCTCGCGCCTGGGAGAAAACGTGCTGTTCATCCCGAACGCCGCGGGAATGAACGGAGGCGTGCGAGCCTGGGCTCTGGCCAAACCGCACATGTAGGGGCTCCGCGTTTGCTTGAAATCCGGGGATATCACGCTTTTGACCAGATTGAAAAACCACTCTACAAAGTCTCTATACTCCGGCTTTGTAAAGTACTAGACTTAGTCTCGACACACTATTCAACGGATCTGATTTCCAGGAGAAGCGATGAGTCAGTTCAGAATCGACAGGGGCGAAATGGACAATCTAGGCAAAGCCCTGGATTGTCTGTGCGACGATTACGATGACGTCGATATTCCCAAACGGCCGCCATGGCCTTTCGGAAACCCGACGACTGCAGTAGCCTATGAAGCATTCACGAAAGACGCCTCTGAAAGAACCGAGGCGTTAAGCGATTGGTGCGATGACGCTTCCGACGCCGTGTCGGACACATCGAAGATGGCCGAGGCGACCGACGACGAGTGGGCAAGGGAGTTTACGTTCGAAGCGGAGAAGTTCCAGTAGTGCGGGAACCCCACTGTATCGGAGGGAACAAAGTTGCTGATCTTAGCGAGGTATTGCCATGGGCGAGTTTGAAGACTGCATCGGAGAAGTTCCCGGGCGGTCCTCTTCCCTCTTCGCGCTTTACACAGATCTGTCGAAGATAGAAACGAAGTTGGAATTGACTGGCGTGCATTTGCGGCATTTGCCCTCCAAAGCCGACTCTTGGAGAGGGGCCGCTGCCAATGCGTTCGAGGTCGCCTTGAAGAATGAAGTCAAACAGGCGCAACGCCTTGAAAGCGGTGCGGACAAAGCAGCCGATGCCATTCTTAAATATGCGCATGCCATGCAGAGCACCGAGAAGGAGATATCCTCAGCGCGGGCACAGATGCGGGCTTTGGACAGGCAAGTGGATGCGGTTGCCGACGACGAACGCGAGAAGAAGGTAGACGAGCTCACTCCGCGTGCTCAGTCCATCGCCAGGGGCGCAAAGCAGGCCATCAACGATCTGCACAGGGCCGGAGAAGTGTGCGCTGCCGAGCTGCGGGCGTCCCTGCATTTGGAAGCGGTTGAGCCCAACAAGGAAGGCAATAACAAAGGCGAACTGCATGTGCTTGATCGGAGAGACGTCGATCGGGTGAATGCGGAGCTTGAGCAGATGGACTTTCGTTCGGTCTCTCAGGGTGAAATCGGAGATTGCTATCTGCTGGCAACCCTTATGGCGATGATGCGCACGCCCGAAGGGCGAAGACTCCTCCGCAACGCGATTGAACCGCATTACGACAAGCATGGGCGTCAGGACGGTTTCCTTGTGACCGTTTATGAGGACCCGGAGAATCCTGGACGTAAACGCACGGTATTTGTCGACAGAATCTATAGAAGAGGGGCAAACGGAGAAAGGCCGGGCCTCGTTTCGGTTCTGGAGTCCGCTTACGGCCAGATGTATCCCGGTGGAACCAGAGGCGACAGTTTCTTCGGCGCCACTGGGATCTCTTCGGGCCTGTCGTCGGCCGTAATGGAGGAAATGACTGGAAAGGACTCGACCGTTTACAGGAGAAAATTTTACGAAGCCGCATCCGGCGACGCCTATAGTGACGAAGAAGGTGAAAACATCCGGCAAGCCATCAAGAATCACAAACCCGTCACGGCGAGCTCGTACCCAATAGGAGGAAAAGATTATCCCGAAATCACGATAAACGGGCACAAGGAGAAAGTAGAGATACCTCAAGGACATGCATACGTTGTGGTGTCTGCCGACGCGACGGGAGTCACCGTACGCAACCCCTGGGGGCATAGCCAAGATTCACACGATAATTCCCGCCCCGACATGGCCGAGTTCAAGCTGACGTGGAAACAGTTTTCGCGCGACTTCAGAAGTGTGAGCATAGGAGGGGGCTATCCGAGATGAGCACGCGAATCGTCGAGCTTTCTCCAGTCTCCGTTTTCCGTCCCGGAACGGATGCATATCCGGCGTACACGGTTTCAAACGTCCGCGTCGTCGACGGGATGATGATGGCGACAGTGCGGGGAGGTTATCCAGTAGACAGTCCGAATGCAACGGACCGCCCCGCGGAATTGTCGGTATGCTCCGACCTTCAGGCTGGGGAGGCTCTCACGCACCCGGGCGTCGGGACTTTCACGCTGCTTTATGTCAATCCCATAGTCATTCCATTTGAGTCCGGAAGCGGGCCAATCGCCACCCTCGAATTCGCGCCTGCACCCGGATTCGACACCTACTGGGACCAAGAGAAGGAAAGACAATGAGTCAAAGAAAGAGAGTCCTTTTAGTTTTCGTCATTGCCGTGACGCTACTGGCGTCAATAATCGGTGCGCGTCTGATCTACCTCTCGGGTTTCGTTACATATGAGCACCGACTCCGGAACGCCCATGTCTTCACCAAGAAACACAGTCCGCTTTCATGCAAAGGCGTAACCCATAGAGCCGCCGAAAGCCATGACGGCCTGTTTTATGTTGATTCGGAACGGAAAATAGTTCTCAACCTTGCAAAGATACGCATTGAACGCTGGCAAAAGCGAGCGGCGATCGTCGGCTCGAACATGACGCTTCCCTTCGACGAAAACGACTCAGCGGCAGCCGACCTCGCTCCGGGAGAATCCTTCACCTATGAGGGCGTTGGCACAATCACCCTTTTCAACGTCGAAATCGACTGGGTTGGCCTGGCACTGAGCGGCGAAGGCGAGAACATAGCCACCTACTGTTTCGAACCCGCTCCAGGATTCAAGGTGTCCGACGAGTATAAGAGCCGTTACGAGAAAGAACATCCGAATGAACCGCTTCCGTGGCCGTCTCCCACGGAGGAGCAGTAGACGCCTTTTCCGGGCACAGTCAGATGCGAGGAGCGGTTGAGACACGGCGGGCACACCGCGTCTGAACAGCTGGCTTGCGGCTGAAATGACGATGTAGGCAGCGGAAGCGGAAAAGGGCAAGCGAAACAAGGGAGGCAGCCGCCGAAACAGAGCCGCTAGCAGCAGCCCGTCGTCACGCCGTCCTCTGCGGCCGCGCTGCGCGCTCGCCAGAACTCGCGGGCAGACATCGGCTCGCAGTCCGGGTGCTCGCGCCGATGCCGTGCGACGTACTTCTCGTACGCCGACTCCCCCGTCAGATCACGCCAGAACGAGCGGAAAGCGGCAAACCCGCGCCGCAGCCAGGAAAGCACGCCGCGCAGGCGGCGCGGCCGTCGTGCGCCGCGCAGGCCTTTTGCGCGCCGCAGCCCGTTCGCGCCGCCTTTCGCCGCCTCACTCATCTGTTGCCCCCTCACTGGCATCAAGCCGCCTCACTAACTTTTCGCTTCCTCGCTTCGGTCCTCGTTTCCGTCCTTCTTAATGCCGGGAATGAGATTCGGATCGCCTACGATTGCGTACTCCTTGACCAGTTTTTTGTCGAGCGGCGTGGCGAACATCGCCGTCGGGGCGAAGAAATTCGACTCGACGTAGGGATCCTCCGACGTCGTCGTGTCGCCCGTTCGAATCGTCTTGACCACCCGCAGCGCGGCGCAGACCACGACGAACGTGACGGCGACGAGGAAGACGATTGAAAGGGTCCCTTGAATAAAGGTGTTGCGGATGACGGCTTCCGTCTCCGAGATCTTCTTCGGATCGCTCAATCCCGGAAGGGCCTTGCGGGCGTCGCGCCATTGCTGCCAATAGCCGACCTTCGGATCGGTGGAGAATATCTTCTCCCACGACGCCGTGAAGGTCACGGCTGTGTCGAAGGCGAAGGGTATGAGCGGTATCCACACGTATTTCGCATACCCTTTTCGCACAACCATCACGGTCACCAGCAGCAGGGCCACAGCCGCTATCAATTGATTGGCGATGCCGAAGAGCGGGAACAGGGTCTGGATTCCGCCTCTCGGGTCCGTCACGCCCATGAGCAGCAAAGAGCCCCAGGCCGCGACGACGGCGGCCGTGGCGCCCCACGCTCCCGCCCGCCACGACGGGTCTTTGAACTTCGGGAACAGGTTTCCGAGGGCGTCGGACACTTGGAATCGGGCGACTCGGGTGACGGCGTCGACGGCGGAAAGGATGAACAGAGCCTCGAACATGATGGCGAAGTGGTACCAGAAGCCCATCATTCCCGATCCCCCGCCGAGCTGGTGGAGAATATGGGCCATGCCGACCGAAAGCGTCGGCGCCCCGCCGGTTCGGGAGACGATTGACTTCTCGCCGACGTCTTTGGCGACCTGCTTGAGGGCCTCAGCTCCGGTGTACGTCTTTTCGTTTCCCTTGCTGTCGGTCGACTCCCACCGCGGCACGACCTTGTTGCCGTGGACGTCGGTCACCCCGAGGTTGCCCACCGCTTTCGATGTGATTTCCTCCCGGTCTTTCGTCGTTTGGGTGATTTGAGTTCCTGCAAGTTTGCCGACGGTTGCCTCCGAGGTGTTCATCCCGAAATAGATGCCCTGGTTGAGGGAGGCCGCGGCGGCCAGCGCCATGATCGCCACGAAGGATTCCATGAGCATTCCGCCGTAGCCGATCATCCGGGTTTGGGATTCCTTTTGGACCATTTTCGGAGTGGTTCCCGAGGACACCATGGCGTGCATTCCCGACAGGGCGCCGCAGGCGATGGTGATGAAAAGGAACGGGAAGAGGGTTCCGGCGAACACCGGGCCGTCGGTGTTGCCAGCGAACTCGGTGACCGCGGGCATTTCGACGAGGGGCCGGACCACAACGATGCCGGCCGCCAAAACGACGATCGTTCCGACCTTCATGAATGTCGACAGGTAGTCTCGGGGCGTCAGAAGCAGCCATACCGGAAGGATGGCGGCGAGGAAGCCGTAGATGATCATCGCCCACACCAGCGTGGTCGGCGAAAGATGAAGGTGTTCTTGTCCGAACTTCGTCTCGGCGACCTTTCTTCCGGCGAAGATCGCGACGACGAGGAGGGTGCAGCCCGCGATCGAGACCTGCGTGATCTTTCCCGGCTGGATGTAGCGCAGCCACAGCCCCATGCCCAGGGCGATCGGAATCGTGCAGCCGACGGAAAAGACGCCCCACGGGGATTCCGCGAGGGCGTTGACGCAGACCATTGCGAGAACGGCGAGGACGATCATGAGCATGACGAGGACGACGACCATGGCCACCGTTCCGCCGACTCGTCCGATTTCGTCGCGCGCCATCTGGCCTAGAGAGCGCCCGCCTCGCCGCATGGAGAAGAAGAGCACGAGCATGTCCTGGATCGCCCCGGCGATGCACACGCCGAAGATGATCCACAGCGTTCCGGGAAGGTATCCCATCTGGGCGGCCAAGACCGGGCCGACGAGCGGGCCGGCGCCGGCGATGGCGGCGAAATGGTGGCCGTAGAGCACCACTCTATGGGTGGGGTCGAAATCCCTGCCGTTGTTGATTCGTTCCGCGGGGGTTGCGTTGGAGTCGTCGGGCCGCATGACCTTGCGCTGAACATAGAGCGCGTAGAAGCGGTAGGCGATGGCGTATGTGCACACCGCGGTTATGACGAACCATATTGTGTTGACCTCTTCGCCGCGCACGAGGGCGAGCATCGTCCATCCGAGCGTGCCCATCGCGGTTATCGAGATCCACAGTGCGATTTTCGGGAGCGTCCACGAGTTGTCGGGTTTGACGCCCACGGGAACGCCGTCTTTGTTTCGAATGACGAGTTTTTCTTCTTCAGCCGTGTAGGCCGGCAGGTCTGCGGTGACCGTGTTGTCCATGAGGAGATCCCTTCTCATTCCACGCCGAACTTGAGGGACGTCGCCGGCGTCGCGGTGGCGTCATTGCAAGCCTAGCCGCCTTCGCCGCCATAGCCAAGCATTCTTCGAATTTTGCTGGAGGCTGCCGTGGAACTTTGTTCGGGATAGCGGGGAAACTTCGTCCGAAGTCGCTGTGAAGCCTCTTCTGACCGCACGAAGAACAACGTCCGAAGCGACTGTGAAGCCTCGTCTGAGGTCGTCATAAAAATCGGAGCGGGGTGCATATGCCCCCCGCTCCGGATTATGAACTTCGCGCGATGGGCTCGCGCGAGGATCACTTGGCCTCGTCAGCCTCGGCTTTGCCCTTGGTCGCAGCGTCGTTCTTGGCCGCAGTTTCCTTGGCGGCCCCATCTGCCTCCTTGGATTCGACGGCGTCGGCCGCGGTTTCGCCAGCCTTCTCTGCGTCGGCGCTTGCCTTGGCTTCTTTCGCGAGCTTTTCGGCCTCGGCAGCCTTCTTGGCGGCTTTCTCAGCTTCGCGAACCGCTGACTGCTTGGGCGAGACCTTTTCGGTCACGAGTTCAATGCGCGCGAGCGCTGCGTTGTCGCCTTTGCGGTTGCCGAGCTTGATGATGCGGGTGAATCCGCCGTTGCGCTCGGCGAACTTCGGCCCGAGCTCCTCGAACAGGATGTAGGCGAGCTCGCGGTCTTGGAGGACGCGAAGGGCGAGGCGGCGGTTATAGGTGTCGCCGCGCTTGGCCTTCGAGATCAGTCGCTCAATGTGGGGCTGAACGGTCTTGGCGCGAGTCTGGGTGGTTGTGACCGCACCGTGGCGGATGAGGTCCTTGCACAGGTTCGCGATGATGTGGCGCTGGTGGGCGGGCGAGCCGCCCAGACGCGGGCCCTTGGTGGGCTTGGGCATAGTAGTGTCTCCTAGGAAAAATCGGGCTTCAGCCCTGCGAGTCGTCGCTGAACTGCATCGTGTAGCTCTCCTCGCCGAAGCTGGAGACGAAACCAGCGGGCGAATCTTTCAGGCGCAGGTCGAGCTTGAGAAGCTCGTCCTTGACGTCCTCGATCGACTTCGCGCCGAAGTTGCGGATGTCGAGGAGGTCGGCCTCAGAGCGTTGAATGAGTTCACCAATGGTGCGAATGCCTTCACGCTGCAGGCAGTTCTGCGAACGGGCGGGAAGGTTGAGAATCGTGATGGGCCGCTGCAGGTCCGAGGACTGGGTTTCGACGACGGGCGGGGGGCCCAGCTCGATTCCTTCGACCTCGTTGTTGAGCTCGACGCACAGCCCGAACAGCTCAACGAGCGTCTTGCCGGCGGAGGCGAGCGCGTCCCGCGGCGTCGTCGATGGCTTCACTTCGACGTCGACGACAAGCTTGTCGAAGTCTGTGCGCTGGGCGACTCGAGTCGCCTCGACTTTGTAGGACACCTTGAGAACGGGCGAGTAGATCGAATCGATCGGAATGCGGCCGATTTCGTCCTCTTCTCCCTTGTTCTGAGCGGCGGAGACGTAGCCTCGACCGCGCTCGACGGTGAGGTCGATCTCGATCTTGCCTTTATCGTTCAGCGTGGCGATGTGGAGGTCGGGGTTGTGGATCTCGACGCCGGCGGGCGGCGTGATGTCAGCGGCCGTGACCTCTCCCGGGCCCTGCTTGTGCAGGTACATGAGGACCGGCTCGTCGTTTTCCGAGGAGACGACGAGTTCCTTGAGATTGAGAATGATGTCTGCGACGTCCTCTTTGACCCCCGCGATCGTGGAGAACTCATGGAGGACTCCGTCGATGCGAACCGATGTGACGGCCGCGCCGGGGATCGACGAGAGCAGGGTGCGGCGCATGGAATTGCCAAGCGTGTAGCCGAAACCCGGCTCGAGGGGTTCGAGGATGAACCGCGAGCGGTACTCCGAGACCTGCTCTTCGGTGAGAACAGGGCGCTGTGCGATAAGCACGATTCTTTCCTTTCATGGACGCCCGCTATTTGACGTCCAGTCGCCCGCAGGCCATCCGTCCGGCCTGCGGAGTGCGGATATCCGCTTGGGGCCCGCCGAGGCGGGCCGTGCGTCACACGCGGCGACGCTTCGGTGGGCGGCAGCCGTTGTAGGCTTGCGGCGTCACGTCGGAAATCGATGTGACCTCGAGGCCCGACGCGGTAAGGGAACGGATCGCCGTCGCACGGCCGGAGCCGGGGCCCTTGACGAAGACGTCGACCTTCTTCATTCCGTGTTCCATGGCGGCGCGGGCGGCGTTCTCCGCGGCGAGCTGCGCGGCGTAGGGCGTCGATTTGCGCGAGCCTTTGAAACCGACCTGGCCCGAGGAGCACGAGGCGATGACGGCGCCGTTCGGGTCTGTGATCGAGACGATCGTGTTGTTGAACGTGGACTTGATGTGGGCCTGGCCTGCGACGACGTTGCGACGCTCCTTGCGACGCGGACGGCGGGAGCCGGAAGAGGCCTGGCGGGTCTTGGGGGGCATGATCTACTCCTACTGCTTACTTCTTCTTCTTGCCGGCGACGGTGCGCTTGGGACCCTTGCGGGTGCGCGCGTTCGTCTTCGTGCGCTGGCCGTGGACGGGCAGGCCGCGGCGGTGCCTCAGGCCTTGGTAGCAGCCGATTTCGATCTTGCGGCGAATGTCAGCCTGAACCTCGCGGCGCAGGTCGCCTTCGACCTTGTAGTTCTCGTCGATGTGCTTCTTGAGCGCGACGAGCTGGTCCTCGGTGAGGTCGCGGACGCGAACGTCCGGGCTGATGCCGGTGGCCGCGAGCGTTTCCGCCGAGCGGGTGCGGCCGATGCCGTAGATATAGGTGAGCGCGATCTCAACCCGCTTTTCGCGAGGAAGATCGACGCCGGATAGACGTGCCAATTTCTTAGCTCCTTGATAGTCCGAAGGTGTGGAACACTGCCTCTCCCCCGCTGAACAGCGGAGCCCCGGCCTTCGGTCCGGGGGTTGCCTTGCGGCGGGCAGTGCGGTTGACGCGGGAAGACCCGCTGCGCCGGTTCACCCTTGGCGCTGCTTGTGCCGCGGGTTCTCGCAGATCACCATGACGCGGCCGTGGCGACGGATCACCTTGCACTTGTCACAGATCTTCTTGACGCTGGGCTTGACCTTCATTGCTGTACTTCCTTGCCGTCAGAACACTGGCGGCGATAGAAAATCGGGGCTCACTTATAGCGGTACACGATGCGCCCGCGGGACAGGTCGTAGGGAGTCAATTCGACTACCACGCGGTCCTCCGGGAGAATCTTGATGTAATGCTGGCGCATCTTGCCGGAGATGTGAGCGAGCACAACGTGCCCGTTCTCCAGCTCGACGCGGAACATCGCGTTCGGGAGGGCCTCGACGACCGCCCCCTCAACCTCGATGACTCCATCCTTCTTCGCCATAACCCTCGCTAACACTCCGATCGGCCCCGCACCGGGTTGCGCGGTTCCGAGGCAGACCTGCTTTTGGGCAGGACGTACCAACGATCAATACTACACGGACCTCCTGTTTGTCGGTAGCGGCGATCCGGTGCAGTAGATCACCGAGGGCCAGCGCCTTTCCCGAACGACTCACCCATCGTGACGCTCGCGCCGCTCCAAAAGCTTCGCACATTTCCCAAACGGCCCCTCGAACAGCTTTCCCCGCGTCCGTTCTAAGCAAACCCGTTTCGATCCCGAGCGCCCTCTCCCTATTCCAAGCGTCCTGCTCCTGCTCTGAGCATCTCCCCCATCCCGAATGCCCTGTTCCCATTCCAAGCGCCCTTTCTTGTTGTCTGCCCCACGCGGCCTCCTCTCTATCCCGAACGGTCCATTCCGATTCCAGCCCCCATATCCCAAGGAGCCCGTTCCATCCCGAGAGCCCTTCCCATTGCATGTCCGGAGCGCTCGTTCCGCCGCCTGTCCGGAACGCCCTTTCCCGTCTGAGAATGTTCTTTATAACAAAAGAGGCGAAAGTCGATTTCGCTCTTCCATCGACGGCGGAATGCCGGTAAGCTCTCAGACATAAACATCTACAGATCGAGCGACGCGGAAGAGCTATGTGCCTCTAGGCGCTAAGCGTTGAGCTGCGTGTCGCCCGCAGAAACACTTGGCGCCAGGCGGCGGAATCCATGCCGTCGGACGTCGAAACGCATACCGTCAGACCGCGAGAAACACATATCGTCAAACCTTACAATGAAAGGGACACTCCAATGGGCGAGCTTAAGTTCGATCGCGACAAGGCAGGAATCAAGGCCATCGCCGGATGGGACGACGCGGACTACTACAACGGCGTCGGCAAAGGCATCGACGCTTGCACCGGCGACGTCGTAAAGATAGCCGCGAGCCTGCCAACCGACACAATTGGCGCGGGATGTAAAACCGACAACAACGGAACCCGCGCACTGAAAAAGACCCTGGACTGGACGATAAAGCTGTTCGCCGGCGCCGCCCGGGAGATCGCCGACGGGTGCGCAACCCTGGGCTCGGGAATCAAGTCGGGAATCGAGAACTTCGACTCCCAGGAGAACAACTCGGCGACGCGCTTCGACATGCTGCAGTCTTCTCTGCCCAAGAAGTGACGGCTTTCGCTATGCATATGCACAGACGGTTCATGACGCATGCGCTCACACGCCAAACGGCGGGAGGCGATTCAAGCAGGGACGGATCGGGCAAGACGACGCCGAAGCCCGCACGATCCCGCCGCGGGAGCGCGACCACACGGGCGCACCCTTTCCACACAGTCGCGGGACTGCTGTCCACATTGCTTCTGCTGGTCGGCGGCTGCGCGTCACTTAACGTCGATTCGAAGGATCTGGTTCTTGCCGTCAAGTTCGACAACGACGATTGGGGTAAACCGGACAATTTCACGCATGAAGACAGCGAACAATACGGATGGCCCCACATCCTTTTAAAAATGAAACTAAAAGGGTATGAAACTGGATCGATTCTATCAATACGTTCAAGGAAAATGTCGCACGGTGAAAAGACCTCGCGAAAACAGCTAATTAGAGAAAACGGAATACCCGGGGCGCACAAGTTAAAAGTTAGACCGTTTAAGCATCCAAGAAAGATAGGAGGTCGAGATGCGTACGGTTACTCCTATTTTGAAAACGATTCCAAAAGATGGGCACAGGTATGGTACGTCGACTGCCCAGCTGGCTACTTTTGTGAAGTATATGTTGAAAGCCCAGTAGAAGCAGAAAGACTTGATCCGCAGATCACTAAAGTCTTGGATGACATCCGGTGGACGCGAAAGCATATCACCGACCCGACTACCTACTAGATTTTCTTCTATTAGATTCTCCTTGCTCGGCTTTTCGGAACGACTCTCTATGAGTCTCTTCAATCGCGTGCTTTGTGGACGTTGCTGGAGTAATGTCAGCCTGCCGCTCTTTGGTCCAGTGAGAATGCTTGGCGAATCGGAAGGCTTCTTGCTGAGTAGCGCGGCGTTTATGGGCCGTTTGCCTCGTCGATAATGCCCTTCCTTGGGATATAGGCGACCCGGGACCGATGGGGACCCCCGGCGTCTTCCCGGAGGTCAAATTCAGCGGCACAGGCTGGAGGGAAGGAACCGAGAACGATGTGCTTCCCCACGGCGGAGACACCGGCCAGATCCTCTACCGCATCAAAATCACACAGCTCAACGCCGGAGCGATCCTGTCCATCGACTTCCGATACTCGAGTCCGACGCCTCGCGTTCTTCGGGACGAAGTGCTCGAAAGATACGTGAAAAACGACGTCGAGGGAAGGGAACGGCCGACGGCTTGTGACAAGCCTATCGACATCGGGGGCCGTCAAGCATTATGGCTTCAGCTTCTATCACGACACGCGTGAGCGATGGGTCCAGCCGTGGTTCGTCGAATGCGGCGGAGGCAAAGAAGACCAGCGTTGGCAAATCTACCTGGAATCCCCGCAAGGCGCACCACACCTCGACCCACAACTCATGAAGGCATTCGAGCACATCACATGGACAACCTACACCGTCTACAAAGACCGCGCCTGACCGCCAATACGGCGGGGCGCGGACTTTAGTTTGTTGGCTTTTACGACGGTCCTATGACCAGGGGCACTTTGCGAGGAGCCATCGCCGAAAGAGTTATCGCTAGTCAACTCGGCATCATTCAGTCAAGTCGGCCACTGCCGTACACCTCTAGATGTGCGCGCCTCGCTTAACGGCATTGCAAACAGGCCGACAGCAAGCCAGCTTGTGGTCTACAGTGGTGCAGTAGAAGTTTGCGCAGCAAGTCGAGTCTCTAGGCAAGTTTATCGTCCTAGAGCCCGATGGAAGAGGAACACAGATGCAACACGAGAGCCGAGGAACGTTGCCCGCGGTCGGTGCGTCGTGTTCGGACAACAGATGCGCAAAATCGGGCCAGACAAGCGCCAAGAAGAACGCAAGAAGCTCTTTTCGGGCTATCGCAGGGCTGATGTCCGCATTGCTTCTGCTGGTAGGCGGCTGCGCTTCGCTTAACGTCGATTCAAAAGATCTTGTTCTTGCCGTCAAGTTCGACGACGACAATTGGGGCGAACCAGACTACAGCAAACACGGATACACAGAACAGGACGATGGATATCACATTTTCCTCAAGATGAAGCTAAAAGGACCAGAAAAGGGTTCAGTTTTATCTATACGAGTAAAAGTAAGACATTATAACGCAATAACCATGCGACAAAAGAATATGGTCCAGTACAGCATCCCAGAAAGTCAACGGTTACAAATTACACCTTTTAAACATTCACGAAAAATAGGAGGCCGACATGCGTATGGCTACTCTTACTTCGAAAACGACTTCAAACGATGGGCACAGGCATGGTATGTCGATTGTCCAAGCGGCTATATTTGTGAAATTAACCTAGAAAGCCCAATAGATGCAAAGAAACTTGATCCGCAGATCATAAAAGTTCTAGATCACATTCAATGGTTGCGAAAACACATAGACGACCAGACTGTCTACTAGGCTCTCTTTGGTTGGCGTTTCGTAGCGGCTCTCTATAACCCTCTCTAATCGTGTGCTTCGCGGTCGTTGCCGGGGAAGTGCCGTCCCCTCTTCGCTCGAGCAAGAAGCTTGGCAACTGGAAAACTCCGTGCCGAGTAGGGCGGTGTTCTTTGAGCCGTTGCTTCGTCGACAATGCCCTTCCTCAGGAAGTCGGCCAGCCCCAAACGAGGCAGGGGCATTCGAGGTAGCTGATCGACATCTTGTCCGCCTTTCTTCGTCGTGACGCGGACCCGCTGGCTAGAATATCAAGGTAAGGGCTTTTCCAAAGTTCGGTTCGCGTTCTTGTCAAAGTTCGGTTCGCGCAGAGGAAAAATTGGAAATGGCGAATGGGAAGCGCGCGGGTCTCGTCAAGGCAGCCAATCGCATCGAGGCAGCTGATTTCGTCGGAACAACCGGCGGGCCGGGACGCTCCAGCCAGAAAGGTTCGCCCAACTTTGGACGGGGGCGACCGCCGGAAACAGGTTTGGTTCCGGCGGCGGAGGTTGCTGTGCGCGCTGCTTCTGTTGCTCGGCGGCTGCGGCCTCGCTCAACGTTCAGCGGACGCGTTTTGTTCCCGACGTGGAGTTCAAGGACAAAGAGTGGGGCGAGGCCATTGCTTCCGAAAGAGACTACACGGAGTACTATAGTTATCGGAATCAGATTCTGTTTAAAATGAAACTGAAAGGGCCAAATGCCGGGGCAGCGTTAACAGTGCTTTCTCGCTCATCCTCGATTGGGGCAAAAGTGTGGAGGGATCAACAGATTTGGCAGAACAACCAGGCAAAAGGCGACAGCGAGAGAACGAAAAACAAAAGACTAGGTCTGCCAAAGAGGATTGATAAACGTCCAGCATACGGCCACTCGTACTATAATACATTCTATAGGAGGTGGACGCATGCTTGGTTTGTCGATTGCCAAATGGCTACGTCTGCGGAGTTTATATAGAAAGCCCAACTGACGCACAAAAATTTGACGATAGGCTCACGAAGGCGCTGGATTCCATTGAATGAACCACATACCCAGTACCCGACGTCAAACTTCCTGAATACTAGTATTCTAAATCATTAGCTCGTTTCTAGTTTTGGCAGAAGCGAGGCGTGCGGGCCGTAGAGAGGTCGGCTCTGGTAGAGCTAACCTCTTCGGACGATGAGAAGGGCCAGCTCAAGCGTTAGATTTGCGGGTGTAAGTCGCATAGTCCCGGTACCCCCAAGGCTCTGTGTCATGCTTGAAGTGCGCTCTGCCTGGGTACCAAACGTGTCGGTCGTGACCGGCGCAGCTTATTCACTGCCTATGGTGTTGCCGTAGGGATGCTTAACGTCGTCACTAATGCGCTCGTCGCCGAGCTCATCTCGGGCGGGCCACGGCGGTGTTTGAGGTCAATCCACGTCGTTCATCGAGTCTAACGCACCGCGACTAAGCCATCTATCGACGAAGCTAAGCCACGTTCAAAAGACCAACCTAATGACACGATCCCTTAGAACCCTTTCCGCGTTCTAGGTAACCAACACGGCCGAGGTATTGCCACGAAGTGCCATAACCCATTTGAAGATGCCGTAACCGCATTAGATTTTTCTCTGTGTCCCATTTCGTAAAGAATCTTTATAAGCGTCATCAATCGCATGCTTCATGGTCGTTACTGGAGGAATATCTTGCTGCCCTTCTTTGGTCCAGTAAGAATGTTTTGCAAATCGGAAAGCTTCCTGCTCGGTAGGAGTGGTGTCTTTCTTGGGGGTGTTTGTTTCATCGATAAAGTTCTCTTCCTTGGGTAGTTGGTCGCGGAGTTCGTTATTTGTCGTAAGGTGCATCTGAGGCACTCCGTATGTATTGTTCCTTCTTTCGGCTTCGTTCCTAATAATGTCCACCGGGCTGTATTGTCCGCTGGACGTAGGTTGAGTAAGCCTGTTTGTGATGGTTTCGACAGCGTTGTCGCGGTCGCTGACGGCCTCGGCGCGGTTGTCGAGGGAAAGCCATTTGTCGAAGGCTACATCCTGACCCGCTTGGAAGGCTTGGCTGCCGCCAGGAACCTTGCTTGTCGGAATGAAGCTCGTGAGGTGTTTGATCACACCTCTGACGTCCGAGTGACTTTCGTCCTTAGCCTCCCCAGCATCAACGTCCGCATGATACTCAGCCAACTCCAAATGTGACAAGAGCGCCCCGTACTGGCCGACGACATGCTGACCGTATTTGCTGTCAATCCGCCACGCCTCAACTCCGTCGCGGTACATGCCCTGGGTCGCCTTGTTCGCCAGCTCCAGCAACGCCGGCGGACGCCCATGCAACCCGGTGATTTGAGTGTCACGCACACCATTCTCAAAAGCCAAATCAGTAAACAACCCTCTCTTGGCCAGTGTCATGTCGTCAACCAACGAAGCCGGAAGAACAAGCCGGTAGCGTTTGTCTTTGACGTCGTAAACGGCCCCATCCCCCGATTCCACACCTGAAGGGGTAGTCAGTTCCCGAGCGAGGTCATCGGTGTATTCCTTGAGAATCTGCCCTGTCCACGAGCGCAGACAATAATGGGCTGCCCCGAAGCGAGGTTCGCCTTGGGCGCCCAGACTCTGGCCGGGATCCCTTCCATTGAGCCCGCCCGAGTGCAGCCCTTCGGTATACCCTTGAAGGTAGCCCCGGATGGCGGTGAAGGTGCGCGGGTCGTAGACGGCATCCTTGCCCGAGGTCGCCTCGTCTACGATGTGTCCGAGCTGCTCGCCGTGGTCCACATAGGACGAAATGCCGTGCGACAGGGCATACCGGGACCCGACCAGATAGCGGGCCACGTTCGGATCCTTGTTCCCGGGCACGTCGACCTCGCTGGCGAGGAACTCCCGACTGACCTTGGGGTCCCCGTCCAACCCGTACATCATATTCGCTACAGGATCACGCGATCCCAACCCATCAAAGGGGGAATAGTTACCGTGAGTGGCCAGATTATATTTACCTGTAGTTGGTGACAGTGTGCCGTAAGAAGCACGATAGTCTGCTCCTTGTTCACGGTCCCATTTGAGCAGGTCGTGCATGACGGAGTTTTTGCCGTTGACGAACTCGTTGGAAAACGTCAGCTCAGGGTGGGCTTTGGCACCCATGGCGAACATTTGACCCAAGTGGACGTAGCCTCGTTTGTCGCCAATAATCGTTCCAGATGACCAGCCAACCGCTTTTACTTCACGTCCAGCGGCCTTAATGGACTCGAGGTAGTCTTTCCGCCATTGCCCCATCGTCTCGTCGCCCGATTTGACTTTCATGGACACCCCGCCGCCCTCTGACAGACCCTTCCACGTCTCCCAGGTGTCTTTCGCTTCCCCATCCAAACCCCGAGGAACCGAACCGGTAGCAACCATTACCGACGCACCCAGCCCCCCGTACAGCAGCTGAAGATCCTTGCCGTGTTGGCCGAGCTGATCTCTTTCTATTAATCCTGTCTGTGTCACCATGGTGCTTTTAGCGATGCGCGCGTCCAGTTTGCGTCCCAGGTCGGCCATCCGTTTGGGGTTGATCTTCGCAGCAACGGCCGCGCAGAAGTAGGGGTCGGTCCCGAGACGGTCGAGGTAGCCCTTTTTCTTCATCTCCTCCAACGCCCTTTTCGTCGGAACCCCGTCCTCGTCGACGTCGGAGACGAGCCTGGAAAAATCAGCGGCGTCGGCCTCGGCGTTGGCCGCCATCGTCTGGGCCCCCAGAATCCCTCCCCCTCCGAAAAGGGCCACGCCCAGATCGTTGCGGTCCGGACGCCGCCCGGCCCCGGCCCCGACTTTCCCGGCGGAGGGGGCGAGGTCGCCGAGAATCGATTCGATCTTCTTCGACAACGTCTCGGCCTCCGAGTCCAACTCCTCGATGCGCCGGTTGTACCGGCCCGCCAGCTCGAACTGCTTGTCTTTCAGACTCTTCTTCTGGTCATCGGTTGCACCTTCGCCCAAAACGTCAATGACTTTGAAAGCCCGCATATCCCCATCCCACTCCTCCTGCATTCCTTTGACGTCCGTGATGGTCTGCCTGTACAGGCACTTGTAGGAGTCAATGGCTTGACCGACCGCGTGAACCATCCCGCTGACCCTCCTGACTGCGCCGGTCAGCTTTTCGATCTCCCTCTTCCATGCTTCGACCATCTCCCCGGTCATCGAATCCGGGTTGACACTGCCGGCCATGATCTGCGATCGATGCAACGCCTCATTGACATGCGACAGCTGCACCAGCGCGCTGTCAAAATCAACGTGCTCCGGCAGCGGAAGCGCATCGCCGCCTGAAACCATTGCATACGACATGACAAATCCCTCCATAATGTGCGCTCGCCCTGCCGGCCAGCGCACCGGCCCTTGTTAACTTGCGTGAATTGAATACTGTCCGTGAAGCGGCGCCGCGCAGAGTCAAGCCGATTTGGGCCCGACAACACGCATAGCGCCACTGCGCCAATAAGAACGCAACCGCTTTCGACGACCCGACAAGACAGCAGCCCTGTTAAGTCGGCCGAACACGACTGTCAGCGTAAGTTTGACGGGACGGCAGCCCCTTCAAACCCAATGAAACGCCAGCTCCTGCGAGCTTGGCGATATGACCAACCTGCCGCCCCGGCAAAACGAAAGCCCTGCCCGGCCGGTTTGACGACGTGATGACCGCTATATCTGCAGGTTTAGCGGTCCCGCCACTCACTCTACAACACAAAACACTCCGGCGCAAGGCCTTAGGAGGGCTAAGGCAAAGGCGCTTAGTTCCGCCTTTGCCTTAGATCCATTATGATCACTGAACATGGTTCTCTATGTGTTTAGTTCTGCTTATAAAACCGCAAAACTGCAATGTGTCCCACTTTTTAACACAGCGCAGAACGGCGACATGAAGCCTTTCTGCTTTACTAATCGTCAGTACAAATAGGACTGAAACGCGATTCGACGTCGCCCGAAGGCGAAGGACCCGTTTGAAGAGGGGCTGCAGGCAGCGGAGACGGAAGGCCTCTGGGCAGAAGACACGTCTGAGCCGGATGCTGCTGCCATGAGGGAAAGGAACCTGCTCTTCCCCTTCGGACCGAAGAACAAATCGGCGTCTATGAGCCGCTAGGATATAGTCTTACGACAACCCTGCAAGCCATCGGATTCTCGGAATAGGAGGGGACTCGACATGACCGTCCACGCAAAAAAGACTTCCCTCATCAAGGCCATTTTGATAGCCTTTACGGCCTTCCTTCTATCCGCATGCCGCACCGACATCACCATCGAGATGCACGCCGACGGCAGTGTACAAACGGAGATGATAGCCGAAGACGACCTAGACACAATGAGAAAAATCAACCAAACCTGCTCTGGCCTACACACAGGCATCAAACCCTTGGCGAAATTTATCAAACATGGAAAGATGGAGGATATAACTTCGCCGGGCGGGCACATTAAATGCAGGCTCACATCCACCGAGCAGATAGCCGACGAAATGAAACTCATCGACGAGGGGACAACCTATAAAATACATGTAACCCCTTCAAACATAAAAAAATATCCAGAGAGTAAGCTTAATGCTACAACAACAATTATAATGCCAGGAAAAGTCCTGAAAAGCACAGTGGGGAAGATAGATGGAAATAAGGTCGTCATAAAAGGCCTGGAGTATTCAGTTCAAGGTTTCACAATCGTTTCCGAGAAAAGCGGCGGGACGTCGCAATCGTCGCCGTCAGCTTCTCGCACATCGAACCCCACAACAGACGATGGAACCGGAGCAAAACCGCCCTCGCGCAACAATAGCGGAGACAGCTTCCCTGCGTGGGGCTGGGGGCTTGCCGGCGGCATTCTAGCGGTCATTGCAGGAGCCTGGCTCGTTCTCGGACGCAAACGACGCACAGTCCATGCCCCGACCACCGAGCCCGCCCAGAGGCCTGGCGGCCCTTCAACTCTGGCACAACAAGCACAGCCCTACGCCCCCGGTCAGCAGGCCACAAACCCAACCCACTACCCGCACAACAACACCCAGGCCGCGCCCCCGTCAGGCTACGGCTACAACGCGCCCCCGACCCCTCCTCAAACACCGAACCCCGACCACACACAAGACGACCCCGACACAAGATACCGCCCCCGGTAAGACTGGGATCAACAAGCCACTTCAAATAGACGATCAAGGAGGGCGGTTCTCAGATTTCACGCAACCAAAGCGCCGCAGGCCCGCGCACGCTAAGCTGAGGTCAGTACGGCAACTCTGCAAGCCATCCGATTCTCAAAACTAAAGGAGACTCGACATGACCGTCCACGCGAAAAAGACTTCCTTAATCAAAGTCATTTTGACAGCCTTTACGGCCTTCCTTCTATCCGCATGCCGCGTTGAAGGAACGCTCGAATTGAAAGCCGACGGCAGCACAAAATTTATGATAGAACTTGAAGATACAACCGATGCAATGAAGAAAATTAATCAAACATGTAAAGGATTTGAATTGTCTACGCAGGCTAAAGCCGGATTCATTAAGAATCCAAAATTTGAGGATCTAACCTCTCAACGCGGGCATATTACATGTAGAGTGTCAACAAGCGAACCTTTTGATAGCGATAAAATAAAATTCACAACTGACGGTGGCAAATATATTTTTTTCATGCCGAAAATTACCAATGGATATGATTGGAACGATGCCAAGACAAATATAGTAATTAGTATGCCAGGAAAGGTTGTTAAAACAACTAAAGGTAAGATTAACGGCAACAAAGTCGTGCTTGATAGTCTTGATTTCTTTAACGAAGGCATTTCGATTACGGCGGAAAAGGAGGGGGCGTCAAAGGCTTCGACGTCAGATGGTGGCCCGTCCAGACCATCAAACGAGAAAGCTGGAGCGAAGCCGTCGCAGAGCGACAGCGGAGACGGCTTCCCTGCGTGGGGATGGGGGCTTGCCGGCGGCGGCGTTCTAGCCGTCGTTGCAGGAGCCTGGCTCATTCTCGGACGCAAACGACGCACGGTCCAGGCCCCG
>ERZ773022.831-NODE-831-length-22856-cov-6.274900_pt1 | contig 22856 bp, 15 predicted proteins | sample MGYA00580839_ERZ773022 | MGnify/ENA primary metagenome ERZ773022 (study PRJEB29015, sample SAMEA2738020) | human oral metagenome | biome: human oral; feature: human-associated habitat; material: dental | place: China | collected 2044 ... | reverse complement strand
TATTTCCTTATTTTTAAATTCAAAAATTTCTTTTGAAAAAAATATACAAATCTCATAAAAATATAAGAAAAATATTAAAAAAGCTACTATATTTGCTCCAATATATTCTGTGTTCAATAAATAATTATTCTCTTTCATCACATTTAAAGACTTAAAGATAATAAAAAATAAAAAAGGAAGTATGAATAGTGAAAGAATTATAAATAAAGATATCTATATAAATCTTAATTCACAAAGTTTATTTATTGATGGCGAATCATTAGAAATACGAAGTTACAACAAAAAATTAGATAAATTTATGGACATAAAAGATTATTTTTTAGCTCAAGATAGTCAACAAACTCATTATCACATAAATGAGATAGTATCTTCAGATGAAAATATAGAAATTTTTCCTAAATGCTTGGAGTATATAAAGGCTCAAAGAAATATAGATAATAAAAATATTTGTATTTATTCAAGCTTAGAAGCATTGGATTCAGATAGTCAAAAGATGTTAAGCTCAATATATAATTCAAATTTTGATAAGAGTTATCCTATATGGAGAAGTATACTTGCAACTTATTCAATAAAAAATAATGATGAGGAATGGTTAGAAAACAAAGATAAATTTTTTGTTTTAGATTTGAATATAGAAACACCAACAATAAATATAATAGAGAGAGAAAATGATATCAATAGGCACCATCCAGTGATGATTTTAAAAGAAAAAGAGAATGAAGAACTAAATAGATTGTCATTAAAAGCTTATTTAAAAAAATATTTAGATGAGTATCTAAATGCTTATAATATAAAAATGAATGAAGTTGGAAAAATAAATTTAATTTCTAGTGGAAAAGTATATGAGGTAATATTTGAACAGGAGGAAATATTTAAACATAAAAGATATTTAATAAATGATATGAATTTTTATTTAGAGAGAGATCAAAGGATTCTAACAAATGTAGGGAATAATTTTTATTCTAATGTACAAAAATTTATTAGTAAATTCCTTACAGATAAGAGAAAAAAAATATTAATAATATCAGACTATTTAGGAGAAAAATATGCTATAAATGGTATTGATGTTAAAGTTATAAAAGAAAAAAAATTGTCACTAGGAAAAGATGAAATTATTGAGAAAATAAAAAATAATAAGAAGTTATGGAATGAATATTTACCTAATTTAACTTTAGAAACCATAAAAGATGGACATTTCTATAATTTAGATTTAATAAAAGAAAATGAGGATGTTGATGTTATTTTTGGACTAGAGCAAGAAATTAATATAAATGAGGATTTAGTTTTACCTAAAGATATGGAAGTAATAAAATTCCCTTTATATAGCAAAGATTCTAATAATAAGAAACTATATTTTTTAGAAATAAGAAGTGAATTATTTCCATTAAAAGAAAATTTGGTAGTTAATTTAGAAGTTATTTATTCTTATGGAAGTAAAGAACCATATAAGATTAAATTAGAAGCAAATGAAATAGACTCTTCAAAGTTCTCTACTAAATGGACTGAAAATATTGATAAACTAAAGATTAAATCACTAGATTATCCAGAAAAAACTGATAAAACTGATGGAATTTTAGATATAAAGAGAATACTTGAAAGAATTGATCTCAAGAGTCCACAATTAAAAGATTATCTCAAGAGAAATAAGAATAGACTGAGAGCCAATGTTATTGAAGAAATTGAAAGAGGGAATTTAGAAGGAATAAAAGAAATTTTAGATGATGAAGGTACGAAAAAAATTGTCGTAGGAATGCCAAAAAGTCTTGATGGTTCAAAAAAACGTCAAGTTGAAAAAGTAGAAGAATTCGTGGAAGAGTTAAAAAAAGAAATAACAGGAGTTCAGATTATTTTTATGGATGAGAGGTACACAACGACGGAAGCTGAGCATTATTTAAAAAATTATTCTAAAAAGAATGGAAAAGAGCGAAGGAAAGTTGTGGATATGGTGGCAGCTTCGATAATTTTACAAAAATATTTGGATACATTAAAATAAATAGAGAAAGGATTTTAATATGGAAAATAGTAAAAAGCACTATATTTGGCTACTTATTATATTAGTCGTTCCAGCTATTATTTTGTCATTGAATAAAATAAAGCTTGGACTGGATTTGCGTGGAGGAACTTCGGTTGTGCTTCAAGCGCAGGGGAAGATTGACAAGGATACGATGAATAAAGTAAGAGACATTATTGAGAGAAGGGTAAACAGCCTTGGAGTAGCAGAACCTGTAATTCAAATAAGTGGAAATGACAAGTTAATCGTAGAACTTGCGGGAATTAAAGATCCTAAAAAAGCAGTTGACTTGATAGGGACAACAGCAAAGCTGGAATTTAAAATAAAAGATGCAAATGGAAATTATGGACCGACACTTTTAGAAGGTGGAGCGCTTAAAAATGCGGGAATTGGACAAGATAACTTGAGCCGTCCAGTTGTAACTTTTGAGCTAACTCCTTCTGGAGCCGAAAAATTTGCCAAAATTACGAGAGAAAACAAAGGAAAACAACTTGCAATCATGCTTGACGGTAAAGAGCAGTCAGCGCCTAGAATTAACGAAGAAATTGCTGGTGGAAGCGGAAGTATAAGTGGAAACTTTACGATGGAATCTGCAAATGATTTGGCAAATTTATTGAAATCTGGTGCACTTCCTGTGGAAATAAAAATTGTTGAAAATAGAACAGTTGGAGCGACACTTGGAGTTGATTCAATTCAAAAAACTGAAATAGCTGGAGTAATTGCGATGTTAGCAATTTCAATTTTTATGATAGCAATTTATAAAATACCTGGAATTGTGGCGGATATTGCCCTACTTATAAATGGATTTTTGGTATTGGCTTCACTTAGCATGGTTGGTGCGGCATTGACACTTCCGGGAATTGCTGGATTTATTTTGACGCTTGGAATGGCGGTTGACTCAAATGTAATTACATACGAGAGAATTAAAGAAGAAATGGCGCTGGGAGAATCTTTACACGATGCAATAGAAAAAGGATACAGTAACGCTCTTCCAGCAATAATTGACGGAAATATAACGACATTATTAATAGCAGCAGTCCTATTTTTCTTGGGAACAGGACCGATTAAAGGTTTTGCCGTAACTTTGTCGCTTGGGGTAGTTGTTACAATAATAACAGCAGTATTTGTATCAAAAGTGTTACTTCGTTTTGTTGTAAAAACATTTAATTTGAAAAAAGAACAGCTGTTCTGGAAAGGAGTTCCAAAAAATGACTAAATTTCGAGTGATAAAACATCAAAAATATTATTTATCATTTTCAGCAATAATGGTAATATTGTCCCTAATATTTCTTTTTACTATAAAATTAAATTTGGGAATAGATTTTAAAGGTGGAAATCTTATTCAGCTAAAATATCCACAAAAAGTGGAACAGATAAAAGTAAATGGAACATTGGACAGTTTGATAAGTGCGATTCCGCAACTAAAAACAAAAAGAGTGCAGTTTTCAGAAACAGACAACAGTGTTATAATTAGAACAAGTCAGTTGACAAATGCGCAAAAAAATGAAATGTTGACACAGCTTGAAAAAAATACTGGAAAATATGAAATTACAAAAGATGACACAGTTGGAGCAGTAATTGGGAAAGAATTGACTATGAATGCGATAAAGGCGCTTTTGATTGGAAGTATATTTATTGTAATTTACATAACTGTAAGATTTGAGCTAGTTTATGCCATTGCTGGAATTTTGGCACTTCTTCACGATGTAATTATTTCATTTGGACTTATTGCGCTTTTCAGATACGAAATTGATACTCCGTTTGTTGCGGCAATTTTAACAATTTTAGGATATTCAATAAACGATACGATTGTGGTGTTTGACAGAATTCGTGAAAATGAAAAGAAAAGTAAGAAAAATAGAGAAAATAAACCTTTTTCAGAAATTATTGAAACTGGGATAAATCAAGTATTTGCTCGTTCGATTTATACTTCTCTTACAACATTATTTTCAGTTATAGTTTTACTTATTTTTGGTGGAGATTCGCTAAAAACTTTTAGTATGACATTGTTTTTAGGAATGTTGTTTGGTACTTATTCATCAATATTTGTGGCAAGTCCGCTAGTTTATTTGATGAAAAAATTGAAAAAAAATAACAATAACGATAAAAAACAAGAAAAATCAAATAGAACAACTAAAACAGTAAACGGATACGATGAAAAAGATAAAGTATTAGTTTAATCAATAAAATAGGAGCTTTTTGCTCCTATAATAATTATAGAGGTGAATTAAAATGCGTTGTTGGGCGGAAATAAACATTAAAAACTTATATCACAATATAGATGAAATTGAAAAAGTGGCGCCAAAAGAAAAGATGATAGCCGTTATAAAAGCGGATGCTTATGGCCATGGAATGTTAAAAATATGCGAATCGCTGATTCAAAAAGGAATTAGGCACTTTGCTGTTGCAACTGCCGAAGAAGCACTAAAAGTAAAGGAATTTGACAATGATGTGAGCGTTCTTATATTAGGACCGATAGAATATGAATATATGGATAAAATTTCAGAAAAAAATATTTATTTTATGGTAACAGACTTTGAAGAAATTAAATATTTGGAAAAATCTCAAATTCCAACTGATGTCTTTTTAAAAGTTGACACAGGAATGGGAAGAGTTGGATTTCAAAAATATGAAATTGATGAATTAATAGAAAAACTAAAAAATTGTAAATTTGTTAAACCAATTGGAATTTTTTCCCATTTTTCTTCTTCTGATACGGATGCGAAATATACTGAGTTTCAAGAAAATAACTTTGAAGAAATTAGCAAAAAAATAATTTCAAAAATACCATCTGTAAAATACAAACATTTGTTAAACAGTTTTGGAAGTTTAAAATTGAAAAATGACAAATATGATTTTGTGAGAGTTGGAATAATAATTTACGGTGGTGTTACCGATGAAGAGACAAAGCCTTATAAATTTAAACCTGTGATGTCACTTTTTGCTAAAATCAGCTATATCAAAAAATTAAAAGAAGATAGTTTTATAAGTTATGGAAACACTTATTTGGGAAAAGCAGGGCAGACTTATGCGACTGTTTCTATAGGTTATGCTGACGGAGTGAGACGAGATTTGTCAAATAAAGGTTATGTCTATTATAAAGGACATAGATGCGAAATCGTGGGAAGAGTTTGTATGGATCAGCTTATGGTGCACATTCCAGCAGAATTGGCAGATGAAGTGAAAAAAGGCGATGTAGTTGAATTTTTTGGGGAAAATATAAGTGTTTCAGAAGTTGCAAATTTATGTAATACAATTTCATATGAAATTTTGTGTGGAATTAGTCAGAGAGTTCCGAGAATTTATGTAAAATAGGAGAATTTTTATGATATTGGACACAGTATTTGTGATGATGTTGGTGGCATTTCTCGTAATGGGATACGGATATGGATTTACTTTGGGATTTTATGACATGTTTAAATGGATATTTATTATGTTTTTTTCAAAATTATTATTTAACACGGTTATTAAAAGACCTAAAGCATCATTATTCAATCAATTGAATTTTTACATAATATTAATATTCCTGCTTTATTTAATTATTACAATATTTTTATTCAAAAATTCCCAATTTTTAAAAAAAATAAAAGTGGATGAAAGATTTAATGGAGCGGCTGGAATGTTATTTGCTGGTATAAAAATGTTTTTGGTTGTATTAATTATCTATGTTATAGTCGTAATAGGCGGAATGAAGAGTAAAAGAGTTAGAGTTTTGTGCAAAGAGAGTCAAGTGATACAGACCGTAGCGAATTTCGCTCCTCAATATGTAGATTTATTTCCAAAGTTTATGAAATATTCTATTAAAAATTATACGGAAGAAAAAAAAGAGAGGGAAAAAATAAAAGAAGTGCTGGATTATTATAGAAGAAATAATAAAGATGGCAGTTTTAAATTTTAAAAAAATAAAGGAAAAAATATGAAAACGATAGATAGATATATTTATAGTTCATTAATTTTACCGTCGCTATTTGGAATTAGCATATTTACATTTATTATGATGTTAAATGTTGTAATGGAAGTTATGGAGAGATTGTTTGCGAGCGATTTACCAGCCATGTCAATAGTGGATTATGTGTGTTATGCTATGCCTGGTGTACTTGTCCAGACTATACCGATGGGAGCATTTTTAGGAGTAATGCTAGTTTATGGCGGGCTTTCTGAAACTAATGAAATTGTCGCAATGGAAGGTTCTGGAATCGGGCTTTTTAGAATAATTAGACCAGCGTTTATTTTTGGACTTATTCTAACAATAATTGGTCTGAGCCTGGAAATTTATGTAAACCCTAGAGCACTTGCAAATATTAATGCACAAACAAAGCTGCTACTTGCCTCTAAACCGAATTCACTGACGGAAGAAAAAATATTTTTGACAAATGAAGAAAAGGGATTTGGCTTTTATATTGATGAAGTGAATAATAAAAATGCGACAGCGAAACATTTTTTGTTTATAAATAAAAGAGGGGATAATCCATATCCCATTGTATTTTTAGCAGAAAATGCAAAATTTGATCCAGGGATAATAAGATTTAAAAATATCGAAGGATTTTTGTTTAAAAATGACGGAAGCAGTCATGTTCAAGCAAAATATCAAGAACAAGAAGTTCCAATTTCTACATTTTTTAAATCAGAAAAAAAAGTGAAGGAAAAAAGTAGAAAAGAAATGAATTTGAAAGAGCTAAAAAAGTATTATAAAAAGAATATTAAAAATAAAGATCCAGAAAAAAGAGAAAATGCACTAAAGGCGTTAGTTGAAATGTATCAAAGAATGATTGGACCTCTTGGAAGTACATTTTTATGCTGGCTGGGAGTTTTGCTTTCGGTGGGTCACAGAAGAAGCGGAAGGGGAATCAGTTTTGGTGTCAGCCTTATTGTAATTTTTGGATATATTGGTCTGGCTAGTTATGCTAAAATTTTGGTGTTAAAAAATCATGTTCCTGCAAATATTGCGATGTGGACGCCAAATTTTGTACTTTTCTTGCTTTGTATCTATTTTTCTGTGAAAAAGATGAAAGGGAATTAAGCCAAAAAAGGAGTAATATTAAATGATAAGTAAATTAGATAGGTATATAATCGTAAATTATATAAAAAGTTTTATTTTGGGTATGATGATGTTCTTCTTAATATTTTTGTTGGCGGAGAGTATTAATATTACAGGTTGGATTATGGATGGAAAATTTAAATTTCATGATGCAATAAAATATTTAAGATACGGAATTCCTGAAATTGTAACAAACACAGCGCCACTTGGAGTGCTATTAGGAAGTCTTTTGTGTATAAGTAAAATGGCAAAGCAGCTGGAAGTTACCGCTATGAAAACAAGTGGAATAAGTTTTTCAAGAGTAGTTTTATTTCCAGTAATAATTTCATTTTTGATAAGTTCTGGAATATTTTGGCTAAATTACAGTTACTTGGGAAAAGCAAATGCTAAAAAAGAAAATTTGAAAGAACTTAAAGTTAATGAGATAGATGTTCAAAAGTCAAAATCTGAAAGAAATTTTATTTTTGTAAAAGTTGATAAAAATACAGTTCTTTTTACCGAATATGCAAGTCGAATGACGGGAGAAATGAAAAATATTATAATTATAAAAATGGACAGAGGATTTAAAAAAATTAATAAAATGTACACGGCAAAAAGTGCAAGAATCAATCCAAATACAAACAGATGGCGATTTGTTGATTTAAAAGATTATAATCTTACGACAAATTTGACAACTCCGATAGATAATTCAAAATTAAATTTTACAGCTCCTATGGATTATGTACTTGCAAGTCCTGTAAAAGTAAAAAATTTGACAATGCCTGAGCTACGAAAAAAAGTTGTCTATTTTACAAGAGTTGGAGCAGATTCGCTGGATTTGCGGATAGAGTTTTATTATAGAATAGCTTTTTCACTGTCGTCTTTTGTTATGTGCTTTATTGGGCTATCGCTTGGAAGTAGATATGTCAGAGGTGGAGCTGCAGTAAATATTGGATTATCGGTTATAATAGGGTATGCTTATTACGGTGCTGCTACAATTTTGCGTTCACTTGCTGTATCTGGAACTATACCAATTTATATGGCATGTTTTTTACCTTTGGTAGTATTTTTTGCCATTGGAGTAAAATTATTTAAAGATGCCGAATATTAAAATTTGGAAAGGATAAAAAAATGGTGGAAAAAATTAAAACAAAATCTGGAATAGAAATTATTTTTGATAGATTGGAAAATATTTCAACTTGCTCGGTCGGAGTTTTTGTCAAGACTGGTTCGAGAGACGAAAATGATAATGAAGAAGGAATTTCACATCTTTTGGAACATATGATTTTTAAAGGGACAAAAAAGAGAAATTATTTTGAAATTTCAAGTGAAATTGATTATCTTGGAGCAAATATAAACGCACATACGACAAAGGAAGAAACAGTCTTTTATATAAATACACTGACTGAATTTTTGGGAAAATCGGTGGACATTTTGTTTGATATAGTTACAAATTCGATCATTGATAAGGATGAGCTGGAAAAAGAAAAAGATGTGGTTATTGAAGAGATAAAAATGTATAAAGATACGCCTGATGACTTAGTTTTTGAATTAAATTATGGGGATTGTATAAATGGACAGTATAGAAAGCCGATTATTGGGACTAAAGAGAGCGTAAAAGGATTTAGCTCTGAAGAAATAAAAAAATATTATAGCGAAAGATATACAAAAGATAATATTTTTGTCGTAGTTTCAGGAAATTTTGACAAAGATGAAATTATTTCAAAAGTTAATGAGTATTTTGATAAATTGGAAGATAAAAAGATTGATAGAAGGGGTAAAATTGATTTTTCGTTTAACGAAGGTAAAAGAATCGAAAAAAAGGACATCAATCAAGTAAATATCTGCATATCTTTTGAAGGGGAAAAATATGATAGCAAAGATAAAGTTTATTTAGATCTTTCCTCAAACATCATAGGTGGTTCTATGAGTTCCAGACTTTTTCAACAAATTCGTGAAAAAAATGGACTTGCTTATTCGGTTTATACTTACAACCAGTATTATCTCTCAGGGGGAATTTCGTCAACTTACATCGGTACAAATGTTCAAAATTATAAAAAAGCGATAGAAATTACATTAAATGAATTTGAAAAATTGAGAGAAAATGGCGTTTCGCAGGAGGAACTTCAAAAGGCTAAGAATAAATATTTGAGTAAAATTGCGTTTTCGTTTGAAAATCCTCGTGCGAGAATGAACATTCTTGGAAACTATTATTCTAGAAAAAATGAGATTTTGGAGCCGCAAAAGTTGAAAGATGAAATAAATAACGTGAAATTAAAAGATATAAATAAATTTTTAAAAAATCAGTATATCAAAAAAAATATTACAGTTTTAGGAAATATAAAATAAAATTAGGAGATGAAAATGTTACAGAACCAGAGATTATTAGAACAGATAAAAAATAGTTTTTCTCAGATGGACAAAATAATTTTGTTGATAACATATGCACTTGTAACACTTAGTACAATATTTGTTTACAGTGCGACAAGAAAAAGTGGATTTGTTGGGAAAAATATCATGTGGATTGTGATAGGGACAATTTTACTAATTATTATATCGTTTATTGATTACAGAGAAGTAAAAAAATACACTAGACATATATATGGGATATGTATTGTTCTTTTACTTGTTGTAAGATTTTTAGGAAAAAAAACATTGGGAGCGCAACGTTGGATTTCGATTGGACCTTTTCAATTGCAGCCTTCGGAATTTGTAAAAATTGCAATTATCATAATGATTGCATATAGAATTGCACAAGAATATAAAGATGGAATTAATAATTTAAAAGATATTGTAACAGCAATTTTGCCTGTTTCACCACTTATTCTTTTAATTTTAATTCAGCCAGATTTGGGAACAACTTTGATTACAGTCGCAGCTTATGTATTTATGATATTTTTATACGGTGCGAATATGAAGCCGATTTGGATAATTGGAACGGTTATCTTGCTCTCAATTTATCCTGTGTATAGATTTGTGCTTAGTAAATATCAAAAAACGAGAGTGGAAACATTTTTGCGGCCAGAAAAAGATGAGAAAGGAACTGGGTGGCACGTCACTCAGTCTAAAATTTCAGTTGGAGCAGGAGGAGTTCTTGGAAAGGGAGTTTTGCAAGGAAGTCAAAGTCGACTGGAATTTTTACCAGAAGCTCAGACAGACTTTATTTTCTCAGTTTTATCTGAAGAATTGGGGTTTGCTGGTTCGGTTTTAACTTTGCTATTATATTTCGGGCTTATATTCAGGACGATGAGAATAACTCGTGTAATACATGATGAATTTGGGAAATTGCTCCTCTACGGAATTTCAGGCGTGTTTTTTATGCATGTAATCGTAAATGTTGGAATGACAATAGGACTTGTGCCAGTTACTGGAAAGCCGCTTCTTTTTATGAGTTATGGAGGAAGTTCATTTCTTGCGGCATTTCTTATGATAGGATTAGTTGAGAGTGTAAAAATTCACGCAGATTAGGAGAAAAATTTGGAAGAAAAAAAAGTAGTTGTGAACTCTGAAATGGAAAATATGCGTCTTGACAGGTATTTGCGAAAACAGTTTAAAAATGAGTCGCTTAGCAAAATTTTTTCCGCTATTAGAAATGGAGATGTGAAAGTTAATGCTAAAAAGTCCAAAGAAAGTTATAGACTTTCTTTGGGCGATATTCTGACAATAAAAATGTTGAAATCTTCTGAAAAAAAAGAAAATAATTTTGAAAAAATTAAGATAAAAAAAGAGGATATTGAAAATTATAAAAAAATGATAATTTTTGAGAATAAAGATTTTTTCATTGTGAATAAGAAAGAAAAAGTTGCGATGCACAAAGGAACTGGGCATAGTTATGGACTTTCAGAAGTTTTTAAAAAAATTTATCAAAATAAGAATATAAATTTTTCAAATCGCTTGGATTACGATACATCAGGACTTGTGATTGGCTGTAAGAATTTAAAGTTTTTACGGTACATTTCAGAAAAAATTAGAAATAATGAAGTCAAAAAAAAATATTTTGCGATTGTTCAAAATAACAATAAGAAAAATACAAATAATATAGATAATGTAAATATTAAAATTAAAGAATTAAAAGAGTTAAAAAAAGAAAATAAATTAAATTTTAAGATTGAAAATTATTTGACAACAGAAAAAAATGGAGTAATTGTAAGCGACAGTCCAATTTCAAAAGATTCAAAAAAAAGTATCACATATTTTAAAGAGAAAAAACTTGCACACTTAAAAAATTTTGAATTATTAAAAGATAAAAAAAATATAGTTTTGGATATTGATTTGGTAACTGGAAGAAAGCATCAGATAAGAGCACAACTTGCAAATGCAGGTTTACCAATAATTGGAGATTCTAAATATGGAAAAAAAGGGGAAAAATTTTATTTGTGCTGCTATTTCGTTTCTTTTGATAATTTTAAATTTTCAATTGAAAGTGAAGTTTTTATTTAATATGATTTAATAATATTAAATAAAGTTTTTTCTAATTATGATAGGGTATCATCTTTATGTAACATGTGTTATATTTTACTATTTTAAGTAAAGTAAAAATCAATAAAAATTAATAAATGTGAGAGGTAAAAAAATGGGATTATTTTCGAGCAGAAAATCAAAAAACAAGTATGCAACACTTACAGCTAAATCAAAATTGACGCTTGATGTTGTTGATGACAATAAGTGGCAAAAATGTAAGCGTTGTAATGAAATCATTTACAACGAAGATTTAAAAAACAATTTAAATATTTGTCCAAAATGTGGAAATTATTTTAGGCTTACGGCATTTGAACGAATTGAGCTGCTTATTGATCATGAGACATTTTTTGAAGAAGATATGACGGTTCATTCAAAAAATATCTTAGATTTTTCAGGTTACGAAGAAAAATTGGAAGTGGCAAGAGAAAAAAGTAGAATGCTTGACGGTGTAATCAGTGGAATTGGGAAAATAAATGGGATAGAAGTTAGTATTGCGGCTATGGAATTTAATTTTATGGGTGGTAGTATGGGTTCCGTTGTTGGAGAAAAAATAACTCGTGCGTTAGAACGTGGACTTGAGAAAAAAATACCGGTTGTAATTGTCTCAAGCTCTGGTGGAGCTAGAATGCAGGAGGGAATTGTTTCACTTATGCAAATGGCAAAGACCTCTGGAGCTGTAAAAAGATTAAATGAAGCTGGGATTCCTTTTATCTCCGTTCCAGTCGATCCGACTACAGGTGGAGTTACGGCATCGTTTGCAATGCTTGGAGATGTAATTGTGACTGAACCAAATGCGCTAATTGCATTTGCAGGGCCAAGAGTAATTGAGCAAACTGTTAATCAAAAATTGCCAAAAGGATTTCAAAGAGCGGAATTTTTGTTGGAACATGGGATGGTGGATGTTATTTCTGAAAGAAAAGATCTGAAAGAAACAATCTATAGAATAATTGAAAAATTAATATAATTTAATAAATTTTATTAAGATTTAGAGAGGAAAAGATATGAGTTTAAAAGATGAAATAAAAGAATTAGAAAATAACATAGCAGAGTTAAAAAATTTTTCCAAAGAAAAAAGCATTGACTTTTCATCTCAAATTTCTGAATTGGAAAAGCAGCTGGAAGAAAAGTATAGAAATTTTGAAGAAAATGAGATGGATGCTTGGGTTAGAATCCAAATCTCAAGAAATCCGCAAAGACCGTATACACTAGATTATATAAATGAGTTAACTGAGGATTTTGTTGAACTTCACGGAGATAGATTATCTAAAGATGATCATGCAATTGTTGGAGGACTGGCAAATGTTGAAGGATATAAGCTTATGATAATTGGACATCAAAAAGGTAGAGACATCGATTCAAATATTTACAGAAATTTTGGAATGGCAAGTCCAGAAGGATACAGAAAAGCGCTGAGACTTATGAGAATGGCTGAGAGATTTAAACTTCCTATTTTAACTTTGATAGACACAGCAGGAGCTTATCCAGGGATTGAAGCTGAAGAAAAAGGTCAGGGAGAAGCAATCGCTAAAAATCTGGCGGAAATGTTTGGATTAAAAGTACCTATTATATCTGTTGTCATCGGTGAAGGAGGAAGCGGAGGTGCACTTGGAATTGGTGTCGCTGATTCTGTGCTTATGCTTGAAAATAGCGTATATTCTGTTATTTCGCCTGAAGGATGTGCTTCAATACTTTTTAACGACGCTTCAAAAGCTCCAGAAGCTGCTAAAAATTTGAAAATGGATGCAATAAGTCTAAAAAATCTGGGAGTAATTGACGGAATAGTTAAAGAACCATTAGGCGGAGCACATAGAGATTTTGAAAAAACAGCGCAAAATTTAAGAATGGCTGTTTTAGAGGAATTTAAAAAAATAGATAAATTCTCTATTGAGGAATTACTTGAGAGAAGATACAAAAAATTTAGAAAAATGGGAGAATTTTCTGAATAAAATTTTCTAAAAATAAAAAAATTGATTTATTTAAATTTTAAATTTATTTATAAATTAAAATAAAAAAACCTCTTAGAATTTTATTTTTTCTAAGAGGTTTGTTATATATTATTTATTTTTTCTCAAATATTCATGAATAGCCTTCGCAGCATTTCTACCTTCACTAATTGCCCAGACAACAAGTGATTGCCCTCGTCTCACATCTCCTGCGGCAAAATATTTTGGAGCAGAAGTTTTAAAGTCGATAACATTTGCACTTACATTTCCACGCCCATCTAATTCAACTTTTGAGTTTTCTAAAAGTCCTTCAAAGTATGGATGTAAAAATCCGATTGCTAAAAAGACAAAGTCAACTTTCATTATTTCTTCAGAGCCCTCAACTTCCCTAAATCCAAGTCTTCCATCTTCATTTACAAAACTTTCAACTTTTGCAATTTTTACTCCACAAAGATTTCCGTTTTCATCTTTTACAAATTCTTTTGTTGTAACATTCCATTCCCTTGGGTCATTTCCGTAAACTTCTGTCGCTTCCTTGTGAGAAGTCGAAGTTTTTAGATACATTGGAAATTGTGGCCAAGGATTTTTTGATGTACGAGTTTCAGATGGCTTATTTAAAATTTCAATTTGTTTTACACTGGCAGCACCTTGCCGTACAGATGTTCCAACACAGTCAGAACCAGTATCTCCACCACCGATTACAAGAACATTTTTACCTTTCACATCAATTTCCTCGTTGTACAAAGGAATATTATTTACTTTTCTGTTTTGCTGAGTCAAAAAGTCCATTGCAAGATAAACACCTTTTGCTTCTCTTCCTTTGATATTCAAATCTCTAGCTTGTTTTGAACCGCAAGACATAAGAATTATATCAAACTCCTTTTCCAGTTCTTCGTTGGAAATATCTTTTCCGGCTTCAGTGTTGTAAATAAATTTAACACCTTCTTCTTCCATAAGTTTTACTCTTCTGTCAATTATTTTCTTGTCAAGCTTAAAATCAGGAATTCCAAGTGCAAGTAATCCTCCAGCTCTTTCACTTTTTTCGTAAACTGTCACATTGTACCCAAATCTGTTTAAAGTTTGAGCAGCAGCAAGTCCAGATGGTCCACTTCCAATTACTGCGATTTTTTTGTCAAATCTTTTTTTAGGAGTTTTTGGTTTTACCCATCCGTTTTTCCAACCTTTTTCAATAATGGCAAGTTCAATATTTTTAGTAGTTACAGGCTTGTCATTTTTTCCTAAAGTACAGCTTCCTTCACAAAGTGCTGGACAAATTCGCCCAGTAAATTCAGGAAATGGATTTGTTGACAAAAGTAAGTCCAAAGCCTTTTTCCATTCGCCGTTATAGACTAAATCCTGCCATTCAGGACAGTGGTTGTCAACTGGACAGGCCCAATGGCAAAAAGGAACTCCGCAGTCCATGCATCTAGCCGCCTGTGTTTCTATGTATTCATCATTTAAAGGGATGTCAATTTCATTAAAATCTTTAATTCTGTCAGAAATTTCCCTAATTTTTTTCTCTTCTCTATGTATTTCTAAAAATCCACCTAGTTTTCCCATTTCTAAGCCTCACCTCTCTCAAATATTTCTTTAAATTCAGGTGCAATAACAACTTTAAAGTTTTGTTTTTCAGCTTCCCAATTGTTTAAAATTTCCTTTGCAACGGCACTTCCTGTATAATTAAAGTGTTTTTCCACATAAGTTTTTATTTCATTTTCATAAACTTCGTTAAGTTCGTCAAAATCGACCATTTCTTTATTCAAATTTTTCTCAAAAGTATTGTTTTTATCATAAACATAAGCAATTCCACCGCTCATACCAGCAGCAAAGTTTTTCCCAGTTTCTCCTAAAACAATAGCACGACCTCCAGTCATATATTCACAGCCGTGATCTCCAACACCTTCTACAACAGCAACCGCACCAGAGTTTCTAACACAGAATCTTTCTCCAACGACTCCGTTTAAATAAGCTTCTCCTCTGATAGCACCGTATAAAATGGCATTTCCTCCAATTATATTTTCATCTGCTTCGTATTTAGAAACTTCAGGTTTTTTAATAATAATTTTTGCTCCAAACAGTCCTTTTCCGATGTAATCATTTGATTGTCCAGTCAAATTATAAGTAATACCTTTTGCTCCAAACACACCAAAACTTTGTCCACCGATTCCTTCCAAGTTTAGTGTAATTGTATCATCTTCAAGTTTATATCCACCAAATGTTCTAGCAACTTCTCCACTTAACATCGCTCCAAAACTTCTGTCAAAGTTTTCAATTTTTTCATTAATTACAGTTTTTGCAACATTATTTTTATCGCTTTCAAAAGTTGCACTTGCAAGTTTGATTAATTTTCTATCAATTATATTTTCCATTTTAAAGTCTTGATTTTGAGTTTTTACATTTGGACTGTCGCTATTCTTGTTAGTGTAAAGAATTTTTCCTAAGTCTACATTTTTAACTTTTTCTAATTTTGAAGTTTTAGAAACTTCCAAGAATTCATCAGCTTTTCCGATTAATTCATCAAGTTTTGTAACTCCAAGTTCTGCCATAATTTCTCTTGCTTCCTGTGAGATAAATCTAAAATATCTAATGATATTTTCATATTGTCCGGTAAATTTCTTACGAAGTTCTTCAGATTGAGTTGCAACTCCAACTGGACACATATTTGTATGACATTTTCTCATCATAATACATCCTAAAATTACAAGCGGCATTGTAGCAAATCCAAACTCTTCAGCTCCTAAAATCGCTCCAATTACTAAATCTCTACCTGTTTTTAATTTTCCATCAACTTGAAGAGTAACTCTGCTTCTCAATTTGTGTTCCTTTAAAATTTGGTGAGCTTCAGAAAGTCCTAATTCCCAAGGTAACCCAGCATGTTTAATTGAAGATAGAGGAGACGCTCCAGTTCCTCCGTCATGTCCAGAAATTAATATCATTTCAGATTTTGCTTTAGCAACTCCAGAAGCAACGACTCCAACTCCAGCTTCAGACACCAATTTAACACTAATTCTAGCTTTTTCATTTACATTTTTCAAGTCAAAAATTAGTTGTGCCAAATCTTCGATTGAGTAAATATCGTGGTGTGGTGGTGGAGAAATTAAGCTAATTCCAGGCGTTGTATGACGAGTAGCTCCAATTTCCTTATTAACTTTAAATCCAGGTAATTGTCCACCTTCTCCAGGTTTTGCCCCTTGAGCCATCTTAATTTGCAGCTCGTCGGCATTTACCAAGTAATCAGTTGTAACTCCAAATCTTCCAGATGCAATTTGCTTTGTAGCACTTCTTCTGTTATCTAAAAATCTTTCAGGATTTTCTCCACCTTCTCCGCAGTTAGAACGACCACCAATTGTATTTAATGCCCTTGCAATCGCTTCATGAGCTTCCTTTGAAATTGAACCAAATGACATTGCTCCAGTAACAAATCGTTTCATAATTGCTTCAACTGGCTCAACTTTGTCAATTGAAACAGGTTTTCTGTCAGAATGGAATTTTAGCATTCCTCTTATTGTAAGCAAATGCTGACTTTGGTCGTTTACAATTTTTGCAAATTCCTTATAAGTGTTGTAATCATCTCTATTTGCGGCATCTTGAACTTTTGAAATCGCATCAGGAGTCAAGATTCTATTTGTTCCTTCCTTCATCCAAGAATATTCTCCGTCCACATAAAGTGTTTCAGCACCAAGATTAATTGAATCAATTGCATCGTCAAAATTATTTAGAACTTCATCTTCCAATGTTTTAATTGTAAGCCCTTCGATTCTTGAAACAGTTCCTGTGAAATATTTTTTAACTAATTCAGTTGATAATCCAACAGCTTCAAAAATTTGTGCTCCTCTGTAACTGTCAACAGTTGAAATTCCCATTTTTGACATAGTTTTTAAAATTGATTTTTTCTGAGCTTTCAAATAGTTGTATTGCAAATCTTTTATTTCAGATTCATCGGCATTCAAGTAAAGTTTATTTTTTACCATATATTCAATTGAATCAAGTGCCAAGTAAGGATTAATCGCAGTTGCACCGTATCCGATCAGCAATGCAAAATGCATAATTTCCCTAGCTTCCCCAGTTTCCACTAAAATATCAATTTCATTTCTTTTTTTATTTCTAATTAAGTAGTGATGAAGTCCAGCAACAGCAAGTAAAGCTGGAATTGCCACATTTTCAGTATCAGCATTTCTATCAGATAAAATAATAGATTTTACTCCACTATCAATTGCATCTTCAGCAAGCTTAAATATTTTATCCAGTCTTTCTTCCAAGTTTTCAGTTGGCTTGAAAGTTATATCTAAAATAGCAGGTTTTTTACCATCTCTTTCATAATTTTTCAAAAATTCCATAGTTTTGTTGTCCATAATTGGTGAATCCAAAACTACAGTTTTTCCAGCTTCAGAATCTTTTTCTAGAATATTTGCTTTTCTGTAAAGCTGAGTTCTAAGCGACATAACAAAATTTTCTCTAATTGGGTCAATTGGAGGATTTGTTACTTGTGCAAACAATTGTTTAAAGTAGCTGTAAAGCAATTTTGGCTTTTCAGAAAAAATAGCAAGTGCTGCGTCATTTCCCATTGAACCAAGCGGTTCTTGCCCGGTTATAGCCATTCTTGAAATCAAGATGTGCAAATCTTCCCTTGAATAGCTAAATAATTTTAATTTGTTGTAAATGTCATCTAAATCGCTATTTCTGTTATAATCAAAATTAGTTTCCTTCATCAAGTCATTTACATTTTTCTTATCTTTAATCAATTTTTTGAAATCTGTTCCATTTAAAACTTTTTCGTTAACTTCGTCATCGTTATACAATTTTTTTTCTTTCAAATCAATTACAAAAACTTTTCCAGGTTTAACTCTTCCACTTTGAACAATATTTTCAGGTTTAATTGGCAAAGTTCCAACTTCAGAACCGACAAGCATCTGATTATCATCAGTCAAAATATATCTAAGCGGTCTAAGTCCATTTCTATCAAGTTTTGCAACCAAATATCTGGAATCAGTCATAATCATAGCTGCAGGTCCATCCCAAGCTTCCATTAATCCTGAATAATAGTCATAAAATGCTTTTAGATCTTCAGATTTAGTATGATCCTTTTCCCAAGCCGCAGGAACTAAAATTGAAATCGCTTCCATCAAAGTTTTTCCAGAAAATACAAGAAGTTCAATAACGGCATCAAGATTAGCTGAATCCGACCATTCTTCATCATTTACAGGAAATAATTCTTTTATATCTTCATAGTTAGGCGAAGATAGTGCAATTTCTCTGGCTTTCATCCAGTTTACATTTCCTTTTACCGTATTAATTTCCCCATTGTGTGCCAAAAATCTGAATGGATGAGCAAGTTTCCACGCCGGGAAAGTGTTTGTACTAAATCTTTGGTGAACTAGGCAATAAGAACTTACAAGCTTGTCTGATTGCAAGTCAATATAGAAGTTCTCAATTTGGTCAGGTTTTACTAGACCTTTATAAATTATTGATTTTGAAGATAATTTTGTTATGTAAAATTTATCTTCAGTGTCGCAGTTTGCTTTTTTTACGGCATTTTCAATTTTTCTTCTCAAAATATAAAGATTTTTTTCAAAATCTTCTTTTGATGAATTTACTCTTTTTATGAAAAGTTGCCAGACAGATGGCATTGTAGATTGCGCTTGAACTCCAACGGCATCTTTTTTTATAGGAACTTCTCTCCAAGTTAGGATTTCATCTTTTGAGTTTTTCACAGTTTCTTCGATAATTGCCTTTATTTTTTCAAATTCTTCTTTTACAGTTGGGAAAAATATGTTTCCAACCCCATAATCTCCAAATTCTGGAAGATTTGGAATAATTCCTGCAAAAAATTCGTGCGGCACTTCAAATAAAAGTCCAGCTCCATCTCCAGTATCTGAGTCATATCCTTCTGCTCCACGATGTTCTAATCCAGCTAAAATTCTTATTCCGTCTTTTACGATTTGATTAGTTTTCTTGTTGTCAATGTTTGCGATAAATCCCATACCGCAGTTGTCTTTTTCAAAATACGGCTCATAAAGTGAATTTCTTGAAAGCTCGTATTTTTTTAGTTTTACATTTTGAATGTTGTTATCCAAAGTCTGTACCTCCAATGTTTTAGATTTTATCTAAAATATTTTAAAAAAATATTTTAGCCTTGTATAGATGAACCAATTATACATTTCACAAAATCATTTTGCAAATATAAAAAAAATTTTGAGTTCCAAAGTAATAATTTTTTATGAATAGTAAAAAATACGATAAATAGTGGGTTTAAAAAGATATTTGAAAAATAAAATATTATCAAAATTTTCATTTGACTTATAATTTTACACATTGTATAATAAGCTTATGAATAGTTTTGAAAGAGTTTTAGAAAAGTGTATTTTACACATCTTAAATTGTTTTTACACATTTTCAATCTTACAAAAAATGAAAATCTTAAAAAATTAGGAAAGAGGTAAATTTATGGAAAATGCTATGAAAAGTTTTGGAGAGAATGTCTTTAGGGACAGCAACCTTAAAAAAAGAGTTTCTAAAGAAGTTTTCAAAGAATTTAAAGCATCACAGCTTGGTAAAACGGAATTATCAAAAGAAACAGCAGAAGTAATTGCAAATGCTATAAAAGACTGGGCAACTAAAAGAGGAGCAACTCACTACTGTCACTGGTTTCAGCCACTAACAGACTTGACAGCTGAGAAACACGACTCATTTTTGGAACCAACAGAAAGTGAAGAATTAATTTACAAATTTTCAGGAAGCAATTTGATAAAAGGTGAGCCTGATGCTTCATCATTTCCAAATGGAGGTCTTCGTAGCACATTTGAAGCAAGAGGGTATACAATTTGGGATACAAGTTCATATCCATTCATAAGAGAAAATAAAAATGGAGTTACATTATACATTCCAACTGCATTTATTTCATTTACAGGTGAAGCTCTGGATAAGAAAGTTCCTTTGCTAAGAACAATGAAATATATAAGTGAACAATCGTTAAGAGTATTAAGAGCATTGGGAAATACAACTTCAAAACATGTATTTAACACACTTGGAGTTGAACAGGAATATTTCTTGGTTAAAAAAGAAATGTTTGAAGCAAGAGATGATTTACTTCTTACTGGAAGAACATTATTTGGAGCTCCTGCACCAAAAGGTCAGGAATTAAACGACCACTACTTTGGAAAAATTAAAGATAAAGTTATAAACTTTATGAGTGATGTCGATGTAGAACTTTGGAAATTAGGAATTCCATCAAAAACTAGACATAATGAGGTTGCACCAAACCAATTTGAAGTTGCACCGTTATTTTCAGTTGCAAACTTGGCTTCAGACCAAAACCAGATTATAATGGAAACAATTGAAAAAACTGCATTAAAACACGATTTGGTGGCATTACTTCACGAAAAACCCTTTGACGGCGTAAACGGTTCAGGAAAACATAACAACTGGTCGCTTGGTACTGATGACGGGAAAAACCTGTTTAGTCCTGGAAAAGATCCTAAAACAAATAAAAAATTTTTAATTTTTGTATCTGCTGTAATTGAAGCTGTGGATAGATATTATCCAATGTTGAGATACTCAACTGCAACTGCTACAAATGACCACAGATTAGGAGGACACGAAGCACCTCCAGCAATTATCTCAATCTTTTTAGGCGACGAATTGACAACAATTTTAGATAATATTGCCAACAAAAAAGACGCACCTGTGTCAGAAGCTTCAGAAGTAAACTTATCAGTTGATGTGCTGCCAACATTCAGCATGGACGCAGGAGACAGAAACAGAACTTCACCTTTTGCCTTCACAGGAAATAAATTTGAATTTAGAATGCCAGGTTCAAGCTCAACTCCAGCAACAACAGCGGCAGTAATAAATGCAGCAGTTGGAAAAGTATTGTCAGAGTATGCTGATAAACTTGAAAAAGCGACAGAAAAAACTTTGCCAAAAGTAATAAACGAAATCATCGCAAATGCCTACAAAAAACACCACAGAATTATTTTCAACGGTAATGGCTACAGCGAAGAATGGGTTAAAGAAGCAAAAAGAAGAGGGCTTACAAACGAAGTTTCTGCAAACACAGCACTTAGAAAAATGATTGAGCCAGAAATTTTGGAATTAGTAGATGAAATTGGAATGTTGTCAGAACAAGAATCATTAGCAAGATATAACGCTTATGCTGAAAGATATGTAAAACAGCTTAGCATTGAATCAAGAACATTAATTGACATTGTAAACAAAAATATTTTGCCATCAGCGCTAAAATTTTCAAATTTATTGGCAGACCACATTGAAAAAAATTCAAAATATGGAAAAGCCTTTATAAAAGAGCAGGAAGAATTGTTAAAAGATGTTTTATCAAATGTAACAGCATTAAGAAAAGAAACAAAATCACTTGAAAAAGAAATTGCAAGAGTTTCAAACGAGGAAGATCTTCCTAAACAAACTGATTTAGCAAAAGAAAAATTAGTATCAGGACTTGAAGCATTGAGAGTTCCTTGTGATAATTTGGAAAAAGTTATTGAGAAAGACTTATGGAAATTCCCAACATATACTGATTTATTATTTAAATTATAATAAAACAATGGCAGGAATAATCCCTTGCCTAAATAATTTAAAAAGTAAAGACAATTTAAAAATAAAGGACTATTTCAATATGGAATAGTCTTTTTTATTTCCTTATCCATCAAAAAAGAACAGCAAAACCTAAGTTCTACTGTCCTTAATTTTATTCAAGCTTTTAACTCAATATTTGAATGTGTAAAATCTTGTTTATCCTGAATTTTTTTAAATTCATACAATCTTTCACATTAGTAAATAGCTCTGAATCCTATTCCACCTCTGACATTGTTACCTTTAGTGTCATATCCTCCATTTACTGTTACTCCAAATCTTGTGTTATCTACTCCGATATTCAAGTCAAATTTACCATTTCCTCGTCTATCTTCTTTTTCTTTTTCTAAGTTATACCAGTCAGCTGCTGTATATCTTACTCTCGCTTTGTTTCCTTTTTGAAGTTTTCCAATTTCATTTTCATAAGCTGCTGATAATCCTACTGTTAGATTTGTTCTTACTGCTAATGGTTGAACATACTTGAATTCCATTCCAACTTCTGGTTTTACTGAGAAATAGTCGTTTCCTTTTACTTCTAATCTCATTTGACCACTGTCTTCCTTTATACCTGTAAATCTTCCATATTCCATTTTCAATGCTCCAAATGGACGTAAATGTGTTCTTTCACTCATTCTTATATCATATCCCAATTCATTTTTAAGGGCAACTCCATAAGAATTATAATTTGATTTCGCTTCAAATACATCATCCACTATCCAGTATTTACGTTTCATGCTGTTAATTCCATAGAACGCATCTCCAGCAATTGTCCATTGCAATGCCCCGTTATGGTCGCCTTTTGGTGACATTGTCTTAAACACCCCGGCTTTAAGCATTG
>ERZ773022.828-NODE-828-length-22903-cov-4.822041_pt1 | contig 22903 bp, 23 predicted proteins | sample MGYA00580839_ERZ773022 | MGnify/ENA primary metagenome ERZ773022 (study PRJEB29015, sample SAMEA2738020) | human oral metagenome | biome: human oral; feature: human-associated habitat; material: dental | place: China | collected 2044 ... | reverse complement strand
AAGATGGCAAGGGGCAACTAGACGACCCCTAGGCCACGAGAACTACCGAAGGCTCAGATTTGCAGCCTTTTCTTCCAGTGTCGGGTAGATATCCTGACCTGCAAAGCTCTAGTAGATATTACCGATGCTGCCCTTAAAGGAATCATCCTTTTCATTGCCAAACAAATCGGAATCAGTTGAAAACTTCATACTGTCAATGACTTGTCTGGTCTGCATTCTTCATATGACAGTATATAGACTGCCTTGTTTCCGTCCGGTCGTTTCATTGTCTGGTGGTCATAATCATCCAGCAAGTCCAAGGCAAGACTGTATTTTTCAATTACCGAAAGCACCTGCTTTGCATCCAGACTGTTTTCTGTCCGCTTCATAATCCGTATTACCTCACCGAGTTGGTTCATACGGCTAGTATTTACAGCATATCCCTGAATTATGTACTGCTTCAGGATGGAGTTTGCCCACTTTCGAAACTGGACACCCCGTGTGAATTTTACACGATAACCAACGGAGATAATCAGCTCAACCCCGCGAGGGGACGGAAACAGGAATATCATTTCGCCGTAATCCACAAGACCTCCCTCGGGGTTTATGCAGCTCAATTCCGCGAGGGGACGGAAACTGGCCCCACGACTCCCCGGAGATCTCGTTCCGGCTCTGGGCGGAGGTTTATGCAGCTCAACCCCGCGAGGGGACGGAAACACCTTGTCTGCCGAGCTAGTCAGCCTCTCATGCGAGAGGTTTATGCAGCTCAACCCCACGAGGGGATGGAAACGCACGCAACTCGCCTACAGTTAAGAGCATCCAAAGCGATAGGTTTATGCAGCTCAACCCCGCGAGGGGACGAAAGCGGGCTCATGCCCCACTCTCGGGGCATGGAGCAGCCCACGACTTGTACGCCCACGACGACACCCCTCCATGCTCAAGCCCTGTCTCCGCCCCTCACGCCCAGCACATATCCAGTTTTCTTATGGGGGGCCTATGGTAAAATCTGAACATCGTTGTGTTTGGCGTTCAAGTCAAACATCCAAATCAAATGGAGGTGTCCTATGGGTTTCATCCAAGCATTCAAGGGGGCTGTGGGGTCTACGTTGGGCGACCAGTGGAGAGACTTCTACGGTCCTGGGCAGGATGTGTCTCCCACGGCAGGTGTCTTTCCCGGGGTCCCCATGGGAACAAATAACGGGCGCGGGTCCAACACGAGGGGCAGCGCCAACATTATCACCAACGGGAGCAAGGTGATAGTGCCAGAGGGTACGGTCCTCGTCACCATGCAGGACGGCGCCATCACGGGCCTTATCACCGAGGTGGGCGGATACCAGTACACTAGCGACGACCCCAACGCAAAGTCCATCTTCTCGGGCGACGGACCCATGGATTCCCTGATCAAGCAGTCGTGGGAGCGATTCAAGTTCGGTGGCATCCCGGGGAGCCAGCAGCTCCTCTTCTATGTGAACACCAGAGAGATCCCAAACAACAGGTTTGGCACCCAGTCGGAGATATACTGGGACGACGCCTATCTTGGCACTCAGGTCGGGGCAGTCACGCGCGGCACGTACACGCTGCGTATCGTTGACCCCGTCCTGTTCATCAAGAACTTCGTCCCGGTGTCGTACCTGGTCGCCGGAGCGCCCGAGTTTGACTTTGCCGACATGGATAACCCCGCTGGCGAGCAGCTGTTCAATGAGGTTGTCGGTAGTCTGTCTGCGGCCTTCTCCAACTATACCAATGACCCGAGCAAGGGCAACCGCATGGCGCGCATCCAGGGCGATCAGATCGGCTTTGCGACGTCTTTGTCGGCGGCGGTGGAGTCCGCATACCAATGGCGCAGCTCGCGGGGCCTGGAGATAATCAAGACCGCCATCTTGGCGATCGAGTATGACGAGGGTACCAAGGCGTTGCTGGAGGACGTCAAGAAGGCAGACGCCTTGGCGGGAGCGAGGGGCAACTCGTTCTTCCAGCAGTCTGCCGCACGTGGTATCCAGGCGGCGGGCGAGTCCGGCGGAGGTAGCGGCCTTGCCTTCATGGGCATGGGCATGGGAGCGGTCGGGGGCATGTCGCAGGGCATGCAGCAACCCTACACGCAGGGCTCCTACCAGCCCAACTTTGGCCAGCAGCCTCAGCCGCAGCAGCAGCAACCCTACGCGCAGGGACAGACGATGGGAGGGGCACCGCAGCAGCAACCCTACGCGCAGGGCTCCTACCAGTCCAACTATGGCCAGCAACAGCAGCCTCAGCCGCAGCAGCAACCCGCCCCCCAGGGGCAGACGATGGGAGCGATGCCGCAGCAGCAGCCCGCCCCCCAGGGACAGGGTGCGGAGGATCCGACCACCAAGCTCCTGAACATGAAGAAGCTCCTGGATGCCGGCGTGGTCACGCAGGAGGAGTTTGATAGGCTCAAGCATGACCTTTTGGGGTTCTAGCCATGGGTGAGGGAGAGGGCCAGTGGACCGGAGCGGACGTCACGGTGGTCCAGACCGACACCGACGCCAAGGACGGCCAGATAAAATGTCCCAAGTGCGGGTCTACAGACATCCAAACCAACAGCAGGACCGGCAAGCTACGCTGTAGCTTCTGCCGGCATGAGTTCGAGCCCCAGCTGCTGGAGACCGAGGAGGATGTCTCCTCCCTCGAGGGGATCAGGATGGGCTCCGGCGCGCAGGACAGGGCCGCAGATGCCAATGACGTCATCACGCTCAAGTGCGAGAGCTGTGGCGCAGAGGTGGTGATCGACACGGCCTCCGCCAACCAGGCCCGCTGCCACTGGTGCAGGAACATGCTGTCCATCAACCATCAGGTGCCCAACGGGGCCGTCCCTGACGCCGTCCTGCCCTTCGGCGTGTCCAAGGATGACGCGCGGGCAGAGATAGAGCGCTTTGTCGGGAAGCGCAAGTTCTTTGCACACCCCACCTTCACCAGGGAGTTCACGACCAAGAATATCTGCGGCGTGTATTTCCCCTACATGATCGTGGACATAAACGCACACGATCACCTCTCTGGTACGGGGGAGGTGCTCATCAGGAGCTACAGCGTCAAGAAGGGAGACAGCAGCGAGACTCGCTACGACGCGGATGCCTACCATGTCGAGCGTGACTTTGACATCGCCATCAACGACCTGACCGTGGAGGCGAGCGTCGACAAGCTTAACGTCAGCTCAAGCGAGAAGACCACCAACATCATCAACTCCATCATGCCCTTCGACACGCAGAACTGCGTAAGGTACAACGCAAACTACCTGAGGGGCTATACCTCGGAAAAGCGCGACGTCGACGTCAACAACGTGCGTCCCTTGGTCGCGACCCAAGCACAAGACATTGCCAGGATCGCCGCAAACGAGACGCTCGCGAAGTACGATCGCGGGATTGCGTGGGCAGGCGAGGCCTTCGACATAAGGGGGGAGTCCTGGCTGGCGGCGTACCTCCCCGTTTGGCTGTACAGCTACCTACAGGTCAAGGGAAACAAGAAGCTGCTGCACTACGTGGCGGTGAATGCCCGGACCAAAGAGACGATGGGCAGCGTCCCCATCGACATGACCAAGCTCTGGATCGTCTCGATCGTCATCGAGTTCTTTGGCTTGATTCTGGCGCTGGTCCTGGGCAGCAGTCTGGTTGGTTGGGACAAGAAGGAGAGATGGCTGCTCCTCCTTCTCGGAGTCGTGTTCTTTGCGATCATGTACATGCGGTATCGAAACAGCGGGGCACGGCATACCTACGAGAACGAGACGCAGCGGAGCCTGTCCAACGTGCTCGCCGCAGACGAGTTCATCGAGCACAGGAAAGGCCTGCGCAACTCGCGCATCGAGGGCGCCAATAACACGAACCTGCATGGCACCGGCGGCGGGTCCATCCTCGACGGCCTCTTCTGAGGTCACCCGGCGGGGCCGCAACCGTCGCCCGGCGGGGTGCTGCCCCGCCGGGGTCACGACCCGCTGGATGATGGATCCCCTGCAACGTCGTTGGGCCGTGGGGCCGCGTGCCCGAAAAAAGACGGCGCCGTCCTGTGCTGGTCGTTTTTGGTCGGCGCACAAGGACGGCACCTTAAAATTATGCGTCAGGAAGGTATTTCATGAAATATGAAGAGATTAAGGTAAACATATCGAATGATAGCATCAGCGATTACAAAATATTTGAAGGAATGAAGCTATATTCTGAAACAACTAAATCAAAAGACGGTAAGAAATTAACAAATAAAAGAGTGTTTGTCACAAAAAAGCATAACTATGTATACTATGAACGAACAGATGTAAATTGGAACTACTGGTCAGACAAATCAAAATGTGACTCAAGCTTTGATTCAAACGACATAAAGCATAGTATAGTATTTGAAGTATCAACAGAATTGAAAAGGTTTACAAAATACTTAGGTGAAGAGATTATCAAGAAGATCATGCTGAAAGAGAAAAATGGAGAACTAGTGGAAGTGCTGGATATCTAATGTATCAGGCAACTCCAGTGTATGCGGGCTGACACGAGGGCTCGGGTGGGCGGTGGTTTCGCTCGGCCTGCTGTCCCTTGGGCAGACGGGGGCGGGCAGGTGACGGTCTCCGGACGGCTCGCCCTTTATGGACCAAACGAGTGAGGTCGATGTCTAAGGGGTGTGACCATGGTGTTCTTCCGTGCGCAGGAACCAGTGATCCTCAAGGAGGGCAGCGATGCGAAGGAGCAGCTTGCCACGCTCGAGTCACTGCGCGAGACAGTACCTCGCAGCCAGAGGAGGCGGCTTGACTCCGACATCCGTGCCCTCAAGGCCGGCATCGTCGGGGAGGACCGCATTCTCTTTGAGCTGAGAAACAGCCACCTGTCCCTTGTGGTGATCCATGACCTCCACCTGGAATTCGAGGGACTCACCGCCCAGATTGACTTTCTGGTGCTTACGAGACGACGCAACTTTGTGCTCGAGTGCAAGAACCTCTATGGTGACATCTCTGTCAACGCGCGCGGGGACTTCGTGCGCTCCTTTGGGGGAAGGAGACGCGAGGGGATCTACTCGCCTATCACGCAGAACCAACGACACCTTGGCCTGATGAAGCGGATCAACCTGAGCACGAAAGGGGCGATCATGAGCGCCCTTCTCTCTCCGTGCTTTGATGACCTGTATAGGGGGCTTGTCGTCCTTGCCAACCCAAAGACCATTCTGCATGACCGCAACGCCAAGAAGGAGGTCAAGCAGCAGCTGGTGCGTGGCGATCAGCTTGTGGCCACCATCGAGTCGATCAACTCGATGCGGGGGCCCGCAGATGGGAAGATCCCCTTCAAGGACGTGATGGAGAGGGCCGAGAGGTGGCTCTCCATGGATACGCCCGTGAGAACCGACTATACTGCCAGGTACTTTGGGGGAGAGAGCCCATCGGCTGGTAGGGCAGTCTCGCTGGCCGGCGGGATCGGCGTGGCGGCCGGCGGACCAGATGTGCCATCACAGGCCCAAGGGGGCGTCGGGTTTATGGAGGCCAGACCCGCAGGCGCCTTGGGCACCGGTCAGGTGAGCGCGTTTCCTGATGGCGATTCGAGCTGGGACGTCCTTGTGGCTAAGCTCACGGATGCGGAGGATGTTGGCGTTGATGCTGCGAGGTTCGAGTCAGCCGCTGGCTCGATGCCCGTCGGCGCGTCGGCCCAGGCTCCCGCGATGCCCGCCGGCGCGTCGGTCCAGTGGCCCGCTGCGACCCAGGTTCCTGCGGTCCCCGCCAGCGTGGCGAGCCAAGTCCCTACGACGCCTGCCCGCGCGGAGAGCCAGGCGATTGGCGACGGCCCGGATCCCGATACCCCGCGCTGTCCCGTATGCGGCTCCACGATGGTGCTGCGCACAGCCAAGAGGGGTGCGCGGGCGGGCAAGAAGTTCTGGGGGTGCAGCGAGTATCCCTACTGCCGTGGGATCATCAACGTGGGGCAGTGAGTGCACGTTCAAGCACGTCTGTGTGCCTGAGCGGCAGCCGTGCCCTTGGCATGGGTTTCTCAACTCCCTACATGTGGAGGACGACATTTTTAAGCGCGTAAAAATGTGATACTCTCCATTTATCGATAGATTGGAGTAGCACATGGAACGTGCCGAGATGCGACGGCTCCTCGATTGGAAGAGTAGCCCCCAGCGTAAGCCGCTCCTCCTCTTTGGTGCTCGTCAGGTTGGTAAAAGCTACCTCATCGAGCAATTTGCGAGGGAGAACTACGAGAAGTACGCCCTGTTCAACCTGGAAGAGGATCCGAGGCTCGCACGTGCCTTCGATGGCAACCTCGATCCCTGCACTGTCATATCGAACCTTAGTCAGATCACAGGTCACACCCTCGATACAGAAAACATGCTCTATGTCTTCGACGAGGCACAGGTATCCAATCGAGCGCTAACTGCGCTCAAGTACTTCCAAGAGGCGAACTTTTCGCATCCCGTCATCGCGGCGGGGAGCCTGCTTGGCGTCGCGGTCAACCAGAGGTACTACTCCTTGCCAGTGGGCAAGGTCAACACCATGGTGTTGCATCCCATGACCTTCGACGAGTTTATGGGGGCGACAGGGCATGCCCTCATGCTTGAGGGCATACGCGAGGCATACTTCGATAGACGCGCCTACCAGCTCCACGATCAGGCGATGGGTCTCTACCGCACCTACCTTCTCGTGGGTGGCATGCCAGAGGCCGTGGCAGCCTATGCACGCACTGGTGACGTCCGCGATGCCGTGCGGGTGCATCGTGACATCCTCAATCTCTACCTGGCGGATATGGTCAAGTACGCGCCAAGCCCCACTGACGTCGCACGTGCTCGCGACGTGTGGAACAGCGTGCCCGGGCAGCTTGCTAAGGAGAATCACAAGTTTCAGTACAGGCAGGTGCGCAGCGGGGGCAGGTCGAGCGAGTACGAGGGTGCAATTTCGTGGCTTCTCTCGGCAGGGCTCATCGACAAGTGTATGCGAGTGTCTTCCGGTCAGGTGCCTCTGCGACTTCAGGAGGATAGAGGTTCCTTCAAGATTTACGCGAACGACGTCGGCCTGCTTTCCACGATGTCAGGCATACCGGCTAGCGCACTCTTCGACGAGCGCGGGCGTTCGCTGCTCGACACAGGTGGGCTTACAGAGAACTATGTGGTGCAGCAGATGGTTGCCCGAGGCATCGAGCCGCGCTATTGGACGAGCGGCAATAGGGCAGAGATTGATCTTGTCGTCGAAGACGGCTCCGCCAAGGCCGTGCCCATCGAGATCAAGTCCACCAAGAACGTGCGCTCCAGGAGTCTCGGCGTGTATAGGGACAAGTACGAGCCCGACCGTGTGGTGCGCGTTTCTGCGCGTAACTTCGGTACGGGAGATGTGGAGAGCATTCCGCTCTACGCGGTGGGATGTCTGGCCGATGACGTGGCCATGAGGCGAGGGGCAAACGAGGGGATGGTCAGCTGGGCATCAACCGCATGAGGAGTCTTGCGACCGGCGCCCGGTCTGGTCGGCAGGCCACGTCAACGTAGCAACCCCTCGCGGCACAAGGCTGCAAGGTGTTGAGTTACCCCACGTCTTCCTGGGTCGCGAACCTTCCCAGATCGACTCCCATCCTCTTTGCCCTCTCGCACAGCTCGCGAGGACCCATGCCGTCGATCTCTGGCAACTCGGCCATCGCAGCGGGAAATCCGTTGGACATGGCCGTTCCCAGGTAGTCCCTCATGTAGTCTCGCAGTGCGTCCACGTCTATGGTTGCCATGTCACGCCCTCCTTGCCTCAGGGTCTTCTCCGGGGTCTCTCTGATACGTGCGATGCGCCGACTCGGGCGGGTGGGGCGAGTGATCGCAGGCATCGCCTGGCCTCCACGCCAGCATAGGACTTTGCTAGTTGGCTGTCCACCAGACGAGCGTACCCAGCTGGTCGTCCCGCCCCTCGCCTCCAAGACCCACCGTCTTGCTCTCAGGACTTGTCGCAATGCCCCCCAGGACCTGCCGCAGTGCCCACTGCCCGGCGCTTAGTGCCCGCCAATCTGGCGGGTACCTTCCCAGAGACGTTTGCCCAGTTGGCGGATTAAAGTCGGTACCCGCCAGGCTGAGGGGCCGTTGCGGGTCCCCGCGCCGGGCCGTTGCGAATCCCTCCGCGACCCCTGTAGGTTCGACTCGAGCACCTCGAACCACTCATCGGGTCGACGGCGTTAGTGCCCGCCAATCTGGCGGGTACCTTCCCAAGGACGTTTGCCCAGTTGGCGGATTAAAGTCGGTACCCGCCAGGCTGAGGGGGGTTGCGGGTCCCCACGCCGGACCGTTGCGGGTCCCCGCGCTGGGCCATTGGGGGTCTAAGGGAGCTCCCCCTGCGGGGCCGTTGCGGACCCCCGTGCAGCCTATGCCCCGCCCAGGGCGCCTGTCCGGATGCCATGGCAAAACGCAGTCTTACCACTCTTTGTCACACGTCAGAAAAACTTGCGTGGCACAATGTCGCCCGGGGATGATTCAGAATACGAAAGATGACACGACCCGCGCCCGGTGCGCAAGCGCCTGCGGCCCTGTGAGAGGAGACGATACCATGCAGCTCTCGAAGAGACTCAACCTGTTCGGCGACGAGGTCTTCGCCTACTTCAACCAGAAGCGCCGTGAGCTGGAGTCCGAGGGGCGCCGAGTGTTTGACCTCTCCGTCGGCACGCCCGACTTTGCGACGCCCGACTACATCAAGCGGGCGCTCGTGGACTCTGCGGCAGACGACGCCAACTGGAAGTACTCCCTGCACGACAAGGATGAGCTCCTTCAGGCTGTTTGCGACTACTACCAGCGTCGCTACGGCGTCTTGGGCATCACGCCAAACATGGTCATGAGCTGCGCCGGCACCCAGGAGGGCATGCAGTATGTGTGTGCCGCCATCGCCGACCCGGGCGACGTCGCGCTCATACCCGATCCCTGCTACCCGGTCTTCCGGGCAAGCACGCTGCTTGCGGGCGCAACTCCCCACTACTATCCGCTTACGGAAGATCACGACTTTCTCCCACACGTGGCGGACATCCCCGATGACGTTGCGGATCGCGCGAAGTACATGATCGTCTCGCTGCCTGCGAACCCGGTGGGGTCGGTGGGCACTCCCAAGAACTACAGCGAGATCATCGCCTTCGCCAAGGCTCACGACATCGTGGTCATCCATGACAACGCCTACTCAGACGTCGTCTTCGACGGCCCGCGTGGCGGCTCCTTCCTTGACTACCCGGGCGCCCTCGACGTGGGCGTGGAGTTCCTCTCGCTCTCGAAGTCCTTTGACGTGACAGGCGTGCGCCTATCCTTTGTCGTGGGGCATCCCGATATCGTGGCGGCCACCCGCAAGCTCAGGGGCCAGGTGGACTTTGGCAAGTTCTTCGTCGAGCAGGACGTGGCCATCGCCTGCCTGACGGGCCCCCTCGATGGCGTCGAGCGCCAGAGGCTCGCCTACCAAGAGCGTAGGGACGCCCTCTGCGACGGACTCGAGGCCTTGGGCTGGCAGCGCCCCAACTGCCACGGCACGCTCTTCGTGTGGGCCAAGCTGCCGCATGGGCGTCGCGACTCCGCTGCCTTCGCGATGGAGCTGATGGAGAAGAGCGGCGTCATCGTGACCCCAGGCGTGAGCTTTGGACCCCATGGTGAGGGCTACGTACGCTTTGCCCTGGTCATGGATGTCGAGAGGATCCGCGAGGCCGTGGCGGCGATAGGGGAGGCCGGGCTTTAGGAGGCACATGGGCTTTGGACGGCCTTGCGCGCCGGTCGGCCGACACGCTGCCTCGCGTACCACGCCTGCCCCAACGCCTGTGGCTCTCGCCTAGAATGACACTGACGGTAGGCAAGCGATCAAAGAGGGGGAGTAGCATGAAGATGAGGGAAGGCTTCCTGTGGGGTGGGGCCACGGCCGCGAACCAGTACGAGGGCGCTTGGGACGTGGACGGCAAGGGAGACTCGGTGCCCGATCACATGCGCGGCGGAGACGTCAATACCCCGCGGCAGATTGACGCGACCTTTGACCCGAACGCGCTCTATCCCAGCTGGGAGGCTACGGATTTCTACCACCACTACGAGGAGGACATCGCGCTCTTCGCTGAAATGGGCTGGAATGTGTATCGCCTGTCCATAAACTGGTCACGCCTCTTTCCGACGGGTGAGGAAGAGAGGCCCAACCAGGCTGGTCTCGAGTTCTACGATAGGGTCTTCGACTGCCTGCGCTCCCACGGCATCGAGCCGCTCGTGACCATCAGCCACTACGAGCTGCCCTACAACCTGGCGGCCACGTATAACGGCTGGGCTGACCGCAGGCTCGTTGACCTCCTCCTCAGGTATGGGAGGTGTATCCTCGACCGCTGGCACGACAAGGTCAAGTACTGGCTTACCTTCAACGAGATAAACGCAGGCACCATGACGATGGGCGTGACGCTCTCGCTCGGCACGCTCAAGGGCTTCACGGGCACCATGGACAAGGTCAAGGATGACATCAACGAGCGCTACAACGCCCTGCACCACCAGTTCGTGGCCTCGGCCGGGCTTGTCAAGTATGCGCACGAGAACTACCCCGAGATCAAGATGGGCAACATGGACTGCTTCATCCTGACCTATCCCGCGACCTGCGACCCGAAGGACGAGCTTGCCAACCAGGCCGAGATGCGCCGCATGAACTGGTACTGCTCAGACGTTCAGGTGCGCGGCCGCTACCCCAGCTACGCGAGGCGCTTCTGGGACGAGCACAACATCGACATCAGGATGGAGCCAGGCGACGAGGAGCTGCTGCGCGAGGGCACGGTGGACTTCTATACCTTCTCCTACTACATGAGCAACATCATCGGCACACACGGAGACGTGAAGCAGGGCTCCAGCAATATGAGCTTTGGCGGCAGGAACCCCTACCTCAAGGAGACCGACTGGGGCTGGCAGATTGACCCGGACGGTCTGCGCTTCTCGCTGAACGAGATCTACGACCGCTACCAGATTCCCTTGATGGTGGTCGAGAACGGCATGGGAGCCCATGACAAGGTAGAGCCCGACGGCTCCATCCATGACCCCTATCGCATCGACTACCTGCGCGCTCACGTCAAGGCCATGCGCGAGGCCGTGGCCGACGGCGCTGACCTCATGGGTTACACCTGGTGGGGACCCATCGACGTGGTCTCTGCCGGTACCGGTGAGATGCGCAAGCGCTATGGCTTCATCTATGTGGACAAGCACGATGACGGTACGGGCGACCTGCACCGCGCTCGCAAGGACTCCTTCTTCTACTACCAGAGGGTCATCGCCAGTAACGGGGAGGACCTGGACTAGGATTTTCGACCTACGCTGAAACGTGAGGCTTGGGGCCGTGGTATCAGCTGGCTGGCACGAAGGGGGCACGAATCGCGCAGCTAGGGATGCCACGGTCTCTCGTTATGCGAGTGCGCTGCCGGCACGTCCACTGCCTGGCGTGTAGCGTATAGGTTGATGTGGGTGTATATCTTCACGTTAGCCTTCTTCTCCGATGCGGTGGGCGCGGTGGGCATCACCTTTGACACACTGTTCATCGATGCGGACGTCTCGAAGGTGCGCGTGCTTCTCAGCGATGTGCTCTTTGATAGGAAAGCGCTGATTAATAGCGTCTCTGCAATCGTTTGCACAGTTCATGAGCTTGCAAAAGTGGCGATCTGGGCGATAATCAGTGCTTCCATAGGGAGAAGGGGGCAACAGGAAGTGGCGTGGGCTTCGTGCGGGCCTCCTTCGCAGGCTGCCTACTGCAAATCTTGTAAAACGCTCCCCAGCATGCCTCATGGCTGTGGGATGCCAGGCCCGCGCCCGGGCCGCCCCTAGGCCGGCGTGGCAGAGGACCAGGGTCCCCGCGTGAAAGGGCGCGTACTCCCTAACAGCCCGAGAAGTGCGCCCCTGACGGGTGGCCGTTTCCGGCGACCTGCGAAAACCCATGGGGGCACCCCGTCAGGGGCGCACTTTTCGCACCACCTTCGGGTATGGAGGCCGGCCGGGGGAGCCGGGGAGGCGCCGGGGCGCAGGCCACGTGTACGCGGACCCCCGCGCGTGACAGGATGCGGCCGCGCGGGGCTGATCCGTGTCAGGCGCCGGCGCCCGCGTGCCTTCGCCTCGACGTCGCCGGCGGGCGACGCGCACCCCATGCCGGGACCCCGCGCGGAACCCGTCGCCGATGCCGCCCCCCTGGATGTGGGCTGGGGTGGGAAGGCATCCGATACCTTGCGACTATGAAGTGTGTTTGGGGGCATTTCTCGCAAAGCGTGCAAAACATGCAAATCTCGCAAAGCGTGCAAAAGGTGACGTAGCATATCGATGAGGGAAGGAGGCTCATGTACGCATCAGCAAAGAACCCCTTTACGCCAACTTTCGGGAGGATTCCGGCTCAGCTCGTCGGCCGCGATCTACTTCTGAGCGATCTCTTTGGTGCTCTTGCGAACGGTCCGGGTGACCCCAACCTCTCCACGCTCATCTCTGGTGCGCGGGGAACGGGGAAGACAGCTCTTATGAACTACGTTGCGAGCGAGGCTGTGGGCTATGGGTGGGTCTCCTCGAGCGTCTCTGCGGTTCCTGGCATGCTTGAGGATCTCTTCCAGAGGGCATTGGAGAGCGCGGATCTAAGCTTGTCGGCAACAAGGCTTAGCTCTCTCGGCCTTGGCCCCATGAACGTGAGCTGGAACTACACCCCTGGGTTCGAGCCCAACTGGCGTACGAGAATGAACAGGCTGTTGGATCAGCTGTCTGAGCGAGATCTCGGGCTACTCATCACCGTCGATGAGGTGAAGGCGACGCTTCCTGACATGGTGCAGCTTGCAAGTATCTACCAGCATTTCGTCGGGGAGAATCGCAGGGTCGGTCTTCTGATGGCGGGACTTCCCTATGACGTCTCGGCCCTTCTTGGTAATGATGACGTGTCCTTTCTGCGCAGATCGGTACAGCATGTGCTTACAAACGTCTCTCTTGCCGATGCAGAGCTGGCCTTGCGACGCACGGTGGAGGATGCCGGTAGGGGTATCAGCGAGGAGGCCTTGAGACTTGCCGCACGGTGCAGCGGCGGCTATCCCTACCTCATGCAGCTCATCGGCTTTCGCATGTGGGCAGTCGATGTACGCTCGGGCGAGATATCCAAACATGACGCAGAGGATGGGGTCCGCCTCGCTCGCTTGGACTTTGAGCGTCAGGTGCTTGCCGCGACCTATCGGGACTTCTCCGAGAAGGATATCCGCTTTCTTGAGTCCATGCTTCCCGATCGTGGCTCCTCTCGCCTGGCTGACATCGCGAGGCGCATGGGAGTTGGCTCCAACTATGCCTCGACCTACAAGTCCCGTCTTCTCGGGCGGGGGGTGATAGGCGAGCGCGGTGCTGGCAGGCTGGGCTTCGAGCTGCCGTACCTGAGAGACTACGTGGAGAGAATGAGGGACGAGAGGGGGTGAGGGCGGCGCCTTGGTGAGCGGCAGCGGACCGTGCGGATTGCCTTCCGGCTGTCCCAGCCCACCCTATCGGCGGATGAAGCTCTCGTCGTCCTCGGGCTTTTCGAGATCGGCGTAGTGGTGCACGCACATATGTAGGTCATGCTTCTCGCACAGCTCGTCCAGAATGTGGTTTTTGGTGACGCCGCCGGGGCTAGAGTGCGCTTTTCCGTAAGACGATGAATACAGAATGTGCTTTTCCGTGAGGCGGCGCCACGTTTGCCCAGGTAAGAAAAGACGCATTCTACGGAAAGACGCATTCTGGCTGCAGACCCTCACGAAAAAGCGCATTCTGCGCGCGGAGGACGACGGAAAAGCGCATTCTGGCTGCGCACATTCTGTGGTAAATGCCCGCGGCTGTGCGTACTGGTCTGGCTTTCGTCCTCCACTGCGAGCCCCTGCCCAGATCGTCCCAGGAGTGTGGACTTTCTCGTGAGGCTTGCAGTCACCAACCTTCGCGGGAGTCTTCTGGAACCCTGCGTGCTCGGACTCCGTATCTGTCCCATGGCGGCGCCATCCCTTTGGTCTACAATGGTGTCCATGATATGAGTGGGTATGCAAGGAAGTGGTAGATGGACGCACCAGCGTCCAGTGAGAGTGGGCGTGTCAGCGCCCAGAAAGGATAGGAGAATGGGTCTGTTCGACATATTCAAGAAGGCCGCCGCGCCCCAGAAGCCCGAGGCGCTTTCGGTCAGCTGCCCGGCCGGCAGCATTCTCGCGCCGGTTGCGGGAAAGGCCATCGCCTTGGAGAAGGTCAGCGACATGGTCTTCAACAGTGGGGCGATGGGCAAGGGATGCGGCATCGAGCCATCTGAGGAGGTCGTCTACGCGCCCGTCTCGGGTACGCTGACGGCGGCTGGTGCTCCCAACTACCATGCCGTCGGTATCACGGGCGATGATGGTGCGGAGGTCCTTATCCACGTTGGTGTCGATACGGTCGAGATGGCGGGCGAGGGATTTACCGTGTATGCGACCAAGGGAGCGCACGTGAGCGCCGGCGAGCCGCTGCTTTCCTTCTCCAAGCAGAAGATTGCCGCTGCGGGTCACGACACCGTCGTCATCATGGCGCTCACCAACACCGACGACCTCGCCTCCGTCGAGCTTGTTCACGAGGGCGACGTGAAGGCGGGGGAAGTGGTGGTCAAGTTTAGCGCCTAGCCTTGCCCTGTCCGGGGTCGGTGTCATCTGGCGGGCAAGCAGCAGATGTTCTTGGGGTCGCCGCCTGGATCTTGCCCCATGGCCGTGCGTCATGCGCCGCCTGGGGCGGATCTGGGGTGCTCCAGTTTACGGTGATGATGCCTGCCGCGACCAACGCGAGCGCCAGCGTCGCGCGGATGGGCTCGATGCTCTGTGTCTCTCCCAGCAGCAGCGCCGAGAGCAGAAAGCCGAAGACCGGCGTCATGAAGCGGTATATCGCGATGCGCGAGACGGGGTTCACCGAGAGCAGGACGCTTGAGAGCGAGTAGGCTACCGCCGAGATGAGGCCCATGTACGTGATGAGAGCGGCTCCCTGCGGCCCCGTGGCCCAAAGTCTTCCGCCCAGAGCCACGCCCACGCAGGCGAGCGTCACGCCACCCAGCATGAACTGCCAGCCGCTGAGCATCACGGGGTCATGGCGTTGCGTGAGGACGCGCAAGAGGCAGGTCACGATGGCGCCGCAGAGCGCCGAGAGGAAGATGAGCCCCTCGCCGTTGAGCGCGAGGCCCGTTCCAGCAGCGAGGGAGCTGAGGTTGATGAGTGCGACCCCTCCGAAGCCCAGCGTGCAGCCTAGGACCTTGCGTGCGTCGAGCCTCTCCTGCCTGAACACGCGCGCCGCCAAGAGGATGGAGAGAAAGGTTGAGCTCGCGTTGATGACAGAGCTCGTGGTGCCGAGTGCATGGGAGAGCCCCAGGTAGAAGAAGAGGTATTGCAGCACAGTCTGGAAGGTCGAAAGCAGCGCGACCGCTGCCAACTCACCCCTGTGCGGGCGCACGAGGCGATGGGCGCGCAGGCTGGCAAAGGCCACGACCATGGCGCCGGCAAGGAAGAACCTCACGCCGGCAAAGAGGAGCTTGGAGCCCGTGTCAGATGCGCTGATGGAGAACAGCTGGTAGCCAAGCTTGATGCAAGGAAAGGCACTGCCCCAAAGCAGACAGCAGACGACGCTCAGCAGCAGGGTTCCCCACGAGGTCCTGAAGATGGTGGGGACCCCTGGCTTGGTGGTGCTCGGTGTGATGTCGTGCGCAGGCATGCCTTTGACGCTCCCTCTCGTTCCCTTGCTGTGCTCCCAAGGGCCTATCCTATCGCAGAGACGGGGCTGGCACCTCAACTCATGTCAGGTGGTGGTAAATCTTGTGTACGTGGGGGGTGATTGGGGGACTTTGGTTATCGGTTCGTATGCAGGATGCGCTTTTCCGTGAGAGACCTAGCGCAGAGTGCGCTTTTCCGTGAGGGCCCAACGCCAGAATGCGTCTTTCCGTAGAATGCGCTTTTCCTCACCTGGGCAAACGTGGCGCCGCCTCACGAAAAAGCGCAGTCTGCATGTGGAACATAACGGAAAAGCGCAGTCTGTGGTTGTGGCGTCACCAAAAGGCGCAGTCTGCAGTCCGCAGGTTGGGCAGAATGCGCTTTTCCGTGAGTCCAAACTCAAACCGAGATCTGCGGACCCTAGCACAACCCGCCCCGCAGGCTGGCGGGGGGTTGCTCGAGCGCATTTGCCCAGTTGGGCCATTTTCCATAGTGCCCCGCAGCCTGGCGGGCGGTTGCCCCGCACATCCCGGGCGCCGCAGCGTGACGGAAAAGCGCATTCTGCGCAGACGGCCTCACGGAAAAGCACATTCTGTGTAGATGACCTCACGGAAAAGCGCATTCTGCGCAGACGGCCTCACGGAAAAGCACATTTTGGCGCTGGCCACTCACGGAAAAGTGCACTCTGTGTGGGCGACGCGATGGAAGGGGCACTCTGTTCGTTGGCCCTCACGCAAAAGCGCATTCCGCGTGCGGGCAGCCACCCAGAGTGCGCCTTTCCGTGAGGGTCTGCAGCCAGAGTGCACTTTTCCGTAGAATGCGTCTTTTCTCACCTGGGCAAATGTCAAGATGCCTCACGCAAAAGCGCATTCTGTGTAGACGGTCTCACGGAAAAGCGCATTCTGGGCCACCGCCTTACCCACTCCGGCCCGACGTCTCACGGAAAGACGCACTCTGGCGAGGCGTTTGCCGCAGCCATCGGTTACTCCACCTTACGCTAATGGAGCGACAACACCAAGATACGGACATCTTGAATCTTCGGCACTCCTTGCACTCCTTGGACGCGCGGAAAGATACACCGTACCTTAGCGAGATCGTTGAGATCGTCGAGTCCCACATAATCAGAGGAGTAGCAGAGCCCGTTGCCTGTTGACGTGGTGTGGCGGCGGGCAGCTACATACGTCCCTCTCATCGCCGCTTTCTTGCCTTCGTGTCATGCTCCCTGCGTCCCTTGGCGCTGAGGTAAGGGGCGCGGTGATAGAGTTTTGCGCAACGTGCGTTGAAAGGGCTATGAAGTAGTGGCGGACGTGCAGAGGGAGGAGTTCATCATGCTCAGGCGGAAGGTGTATGACCGACTGCTCAGGTGGAAGAGCGAGAGGCAGGGTAAGACAGCCGTGCTTCTGAAGGGGGCTCGTCGTGTGGGTAAGAGTACCCTCGTTGAGGCCTTTGGGAAAAACGAGTATGCTTCCTACCTCATTATAGACTTTTTTCAAGCTCCTGCTGAGGTAAAGACATACTTCGAGGACTATCGCGCGGACTTTGACACCCTCTTTTTGTACCTTCAGGCATTCTATGGGGTCGATCTGGTGAAGCGCAAGTCGCTCGTGGTGTTTGATGAGGTCCAGATGTTTCCCCAGGCGCGCGGTCTCATCAAGTATCTGGTTGCCGATGGCCGCTACGACTACATAGAGACTGGCTCTTTGCTCTCGATACGGCAGAACGTCGAGGGCATCATCATCCCCTCGGAGGAGGAGGCGGTTAGTCTTGGTCCCCTTGACTTCGAGGAATTTCTCTGGGCCATGGGTGAGGAGAAGCTCGCGACCCTCATCCGCAGGCAATTTGAGGCCCTGCAGCCGCTTCCCGACGGTCTGCACCGTCGGGCGGCAGGGCTCCTGCGAGAGTATCTGTTGGTCGGTGGTATGCCACGACCTGCTGCCACGTACGTCGAGCAGCGAAAGTTCGCGCCTGTAGACGAGGAGAAGAGGCGGATACTCGAACTCTACCGCAACGATGTCTCCAGATTTGCCAAGGGTTGCGATTATAAGGTCGTCTCGGTGCTTGACAACGTCGCGGGACAGCTGTCCAAGCGTGAGAAGAAGTTCACGTTGTCGTCGATGGGGCAGAACGCACGCATGCGGGGGTACGAGGAGGCATTCTTCTGGCTCTCTGACGCTCGTATCGCGAACGTCTGCTATGCCTCTAACGACCTTGGCATGGGACTCTCGCTGAACATGGAGCGCTCGTCACTGAAGTGCTACATGGCAGACACTGGTCTTCTCGTGACACTTGCGTTCGCGGACGGGGACGTTACGGATAAGGGCGTGTATCGGTCGATCTTGCGCGGGAATATTGGGGTCAACGAGGGCATGCTGGTAGAGAACGTCATTGCCCAGATGCTTGTGGCCGCCGGGCATCGGCTCTTCTTCTACTCGCAGTCGGGCAAGGGGAAGAAAGAGAATCGCATGGAGATCGACTTCCTCGTCACGCGTCCCTACGCGAATGCGGCGGGCAAGCCCCGAGTGAGTCCGATCGAGGTGAAGTCTCCGAGGCAGTACGGCACGACGTCGCTTGACAGGTTCAAGGAAAAGTTTGGGAGGCGCGTCGGCACGCAGTACGTGCTGCACCCCAAGCAGATGCAGATTGAGGAAGATCGCGTGTGCCTTCCGCTCTACATGGGCTGGTGTTTGTAGCCGGCGTGTCGCCACGGGGGCGGCTCTTTACCATCACCTACGCATGTAAGATCTCGATCATTGCTCATGCGCCAAATTTGGCGAGACAATCACTCACTTCGCGGTGGCGACGTGTGCGAATAGCCCCTTGTTTGCTAGGATCTCCTCCACGGCGAGCGACGTGAGAAGGGCGGAGAGGCTCACGCACTGCTCCTGCGCTATCGCCTCCAACGCTTCTTTCATCTCTGGCGTGGCGGCGAATATGATCCGCTCGGTCTTCTTTGACCCAAGTACGTGTTTTTTCAGTTTCTGCCCATCCATTGGAGGGTGCCCTTCCCGCACGAGGTACTGTAATAAAACTTATGAGCATTTTATCGTATCAAGCACTATTCTCGACTTCGCTGGCAACCCTGCATGACTCCTACGCATATTGTGCGCCGCATCGCCGCATCGCAGCCTCGTCACACGACCGACGACGGCTTCGCGCAGGAGAGGTGCTCATCTAAGACGAGCACGATATTGCACCTCTCTGCCTGGGCAAACAGGAACTCGATGACCTCGCGGATCCCCGAGAAGGCGAGCGGGGAAGCCGAGCTCCTCGAAGACGAGCGCCGAGAGGCTCGCCACGTTGTCGGCCTCGGAGATCTGGCGGCACTCGTAGTAGATCGAGGATCCGCCCCGCCTGACAAGCGCTTGCTTGATGAGTTCGCTCTTGCCGATGTGGCAGTGTCCTCATAGAGGGGGACGTCGCGCTGGGTGGGTTCAAGCGATATGACGAAAACGTACACTTTGACGGGACTTGCCGAGTATAAAGGACTCTGTATGGCTTAGGCGATGCGGATCCTCAGGCGACGCGGATCGGGTGGCGCACGACGGTCCTGAGCCTCTCGGGCGCGACCCTGCGGGCGTCAGAGAGGTATATCTCGTGGTGGTGGCGCTCGTCGGTGATGTCGAGCGCGTAGCCCTGGGCCTCCATGTGGGCGTGCATGGCTTCAATCGTCGCGGGCTCGTCGTCGTATGGGCCCACGTGCATGCATTGCACGCAGAGGCCCTCGTCATACGCAAGGAACTCCACCTCGCCAAAGTCGCGCCCCTTCTTGGCGGATGCCTCGCCCTTCGCCCACTCCACCTCGTCTGGCCCCGCGAAGTCGGGCAGACGGATGAGGGAGATCCAGTCGAAGTCCTCCTTGCGGGTGTAGTCCACGCCGTGTAAGCCCTCCTGCCACCAGAGACCTTCCAGGGGCGGCACCACGAAGTCGAAGTAGCCGTCAATGCGGTGGTTTCCCTTCTTGGACATCTTGATGGTGTACGCGACCCCATAGAGCAGCTCGATGGCCCGGTGGTACGCGCCGCCCTCGGCGTTGGGGTCACCGTGCCCGCGCACCGCCAGGTAGCTCGCCGGTGGCACCGTGACGATGCCCGGCTTTCGAGGTGGAAGGTAAAGACCCTTGTATTCTTTCTTGAAGTCGAGTGCCATGGTTGCTTCCCTTCGGCTTGGGGTGTTGCGACTGAGGGCATCATACGCGAGCATACATGACAACAGTGTGTCATGTATGCTTGTCGTCCATCCGTATCATGAGTCAGCTGCCATTAACACCACTTCTAACGGTAGCTCTGTACCTACATATATAGTATGTCGTAGATATCGAATCACTGGGTAAACTTTGATGTGCTGACGTTTCGGCCGGCCGCCAGGTGATAGGAGCCTCATATGAAGACGTATGTCGAGACATTGACCTGTCCCACAAGTGCCAGCCAGGCATGGGCGGCGCTCAAGGAGATGAACCTATGGTTGCCCACGCTGTCAACCAACCGGGCAGTCAATTACGATAGGTCTGACGACTTCTTCTATCAAGGTAGAACGTATGAGGTCGTAACCAGGGAGGGCGTTACGATGGATAGCGAGATCTACCTTGTGGATGAGGCGGAAAAGAAGGTAGAGATCCACGCGAGTCACTCTATCCTCAAGTCGCTGCTGACCTGCTCCGTCGAGAGGATCGATGACCATCGCTGCAAGCTTACCCGCACCCAAGCCTATCCGGGGGTGTTCGGGTTCGTCTTTGCGACCTTCTTTGACCATCGGGAGTCAGGGGAGACGAGCGAGTACCTGGAGGTCTGGGCACATCATGCCCAGATGCTCACGAGGCCGCACGTGACATCGACTGTCGCTGATCGGTGAAGCCGTCGGGTGTCCCGGGCGCCCTCTGGTGCTGGGATGTCTCCCCCGCGCCGGGCAACAGAGGGTTGCGTGACATAAGCCTTGTCTGTCCATACAATGAGAAAACGGAGGAAGGCAAGGGAGGTGTCGGCGAGGGAGGCGACCATGTCGATCGATGAGAGGATCCTGGAGATACGCTCGAGGGCGGGACTGACGCAGCAGGAGATGGCGGATAGGCTCTTTGTCACCCGCCAGGCGGTTTCCCGCTGGGAGAGGGGCGAGACCGTGCCGGGGATTGACACGCTCAGGCTGATCGCCGAGGCGTTTGACGTGCGAGTTGACCAAATCCTCGAGCTTCCGGGGGACAATCGTTGTGAGAGCTGCGGCATGCCTCTCGCGGATCCAAGCCTTCTCGGCACCGAGGCGGACGGCTCGCCTGCCACGCGCTACTGCAAGTGGTGCTACGAGGGTGGTGGCTACACCGCCCCCGACATCACGATGGATGAGATGGCCGACGTCTGCGTGAGCCACCTGGCCGCCCCGGGCTCAGGCTTCACGGAGGCCGAGGCACGTGACTACATGGAGGGGCTTCTGCCCCGGCTTAAGAGATGGTCGCGCTAGGGCGGAAGACGCCTCGATGCCTGGCGCAGGCGCTGAGGAACTAATCAGCGTGCCCCAGAATCTGAGGGGCACTATCCAAGAGGAGTCTGCTTGGGGTCTCTTCCTCCAAGATTTGAAGGGGACTACCGATGGCCCATGGCCCCTTGTCGTTGTGTATCCCTACAGTGGGTCGCTACCTTGGCGAAGGATGGTCAGGTATGCCTCGTACAGATATACGCGATAGCGCTGCTTACCAGCATCTCTTCTTTGCAGAATGCCAAGTCTCTCGAAGTCATGTACAAGCCGAGCTGCAGTGGTTCTTGAAATGCCAAGATGTTCACATACGAAGCCAATGTCAACGATGGGATTACCTTCGAGCAGCTCGAGGAGGCGCTGACCATTTGAGGCTGATCTACCAAGCCGATCGTTGACCAGATTAGCGTTGTCGTTATGTAACATGACGATGCGAGTGAGGGCGTCATCGGCATCAGTGGCGCTTGCAAGCAGGCACTCGCAGAAGAATGCGACCCACTTAGCATAGCTGCCGTTCTGCCTCACGTCCATGAGTCGCTCATAATACTCTGATCTGCGTAGTTTGAGTTGGTATGAGGGGTAGAAGACGGCTCCGCTCATCACGTTGTCATTGAGGAGCGACAGCGTGATGAGGAGCCTGCCAAGTCGCCCGTTTCCGTCGAGGAACGGGTGAATCGTCTCGAACTGGTAATGTGCGAGGGCAGCCTTCACGATGGGGTCGACGTTGTGACTCTCGTTAAGAAACCGATCCAACCCTCCGAGCGCGACGTTCATGTCATCGACATTTGGGGGGATGTAGGCGGCCTCTCTGAGGGTGCAGCCCGCAGGGCCTATCCAATTCTGGGATGATCTCACCATCCCGGGGTCCCTCTCCGCCCCGCGTGTTCCCTCAAGCAGGGTTGCATGGACTTTGCGGAGCAGGCGCAAACACAGGGGCATGTTTCGCATTTCCTCGACAGCTAGCTTGGTGGCCCGTACGTAGCTGACGACGTCGGCGACCTCACTCTTGGCGAGAGGGACGTTATCGGGATCCAGGATGTCGTCAAAGGTGCACTGCGTACCTTCTATCTGTGCAGAAAGCAGCGCCTCTTTTCGCACGTACATGGCCAAGTACATGGGTGCGTTCGGTATGAAGCGCAACATGCCCTCAAGCTTGCCGAGCATTCTTGAGCAGGCGGTAAGGTTGCGGATAGTCTCGTCGTCGAGTTTGAGTGGGATGATCGTGTCAAGTGGACTTGGCACGAAAGACTCGTATGCGAGCTTACCCCTGAGGTTCTTCCTCAGAAACCCCTGCCCATTGTCTTTCCACCTCATGGCTTTTCCTTACGTGCCTCCCAATGATCAGAACACTGGAATATACTCTAGCAACTTTTTAAGTCAAAAAGTAGTCGTTACAGTATGTGTATGGTCTCTAATGGCGCAAATTGGTCATTAGAGACGCGGAACCAACCAATGACTTGTTGAAATTCAGTTCTCAAGCCATTGTGGGGCTCCCTTGGCCTGTGGCTCTACCTGGCCTGAACGAGGTCTTCCCGGTACATGACGAAACACTTCCTGTGTGTACCCTCGCGGCACATCTGTCATTCTTCAGGAGCGGCAGCCCGGTTGTGGGAGTCCTCGAATGGCTGCGTGGTCCGGTCGGTATAGGCATTGCCCACGGGTTGTGGGATGGGTCTTTCTGCGCCTCCCCGACCGAAGATTCCGAAATAAGAAAAACATACGTTCTAATCAATGCCGTCCTGTGCTATGATGAGGGCAGGAGAAGGCGACGGCGAGGGGAGAGGCACATGTCGCGGCGAGGCGGGACATGGGCGGGCTGAGGCCCATAGACGACCTGATGTTTCGGGTGATGGCGAGGG
>ERZ773022.826-NODE-826-length-22938-cov-6.330333_pt1 | contig 22938 bp, 20 predicted proteins | sample MGYA00580839_ERZ773022 | MGnify/ENA primary metagenome ERZ773022 (study PRJEB29015, sample SAMEA2738020) | human oral metagenome | biome: human oral; feature: human-associated habitat; material: dental | place: China | collected 2044 ... | reverse complement strand
TTTTTTGTTTGTGCCTCTACATTTTTGTGCTCCGCACAAACCGCCCGCCACCGCCCGTACAGACAATTCATGAATTTTCTGGGTAACATCATTCAATAACACACAATGTAGGGGCTTGCCCCATATAATCTCACCCCCCAACACCCCGCTTAAACGATTAAACGCTTCAACAACATCTCAACTTAGCTATTCGAGTGTAAGGCCGACAGTCTGTCCCTTTACTATCCTTGTGCCTGCGGCGACCGACTGTTGCCGTACCGTCCCTCGCCCTACGAGCCGAGTACGAAGACCGTTTCGCTCCAAAAGATAGATAGCATCTTTTGCCCCCATACCCACTACGTTTGGCACGAGGTTTTGTATCGTCTCCAACTCTGCGGTGCGGATACGATTGCTGTCGTTGCGGGCAATGACCCACTCATATCCGAGGTTGTCGGCATCTACGTCGAGGCGTCGGAAAAGATACTTCATCACATCGCCTCTGCCTCGCTTCACCGCTGTGGGCAGATATTTGATACTGTCTTGCAGACGGGCTTTGGTACCCGAGTTGTGTACAAACATCACCTGCTCGGCTATATTGCGAAAAACCTCTCCACTCTGCGAACCCCAGATATTGGGGCGTTGCATCACCACTATACACGAGTACAACGGGTGGTCGGCAGGGAAATATCCGCAGAAACTTACTTGGTCGGTCGTGTGTCCCTCTGTAAAGAAGACGGCTGTGCCGGTCTTACCTGCGAAGCTCACTCGCGACGAACGGCAACTGTAGGCTGTACCGCCTTTTTTCTCTACCACACTGCGTAGCATATCTTGCAGCTGTGCGATAGTCTTCTTCGATGCTATCGGGCGGCTTGCCGTCTTGGCGTGGAAACGTTTGATAGTACCATTGTCCGATATCTCTTTTACTATAAAAGGGTCTATCAGTTTGCCTCCGTTTGCGATAGCGTTGTAGAAACGAAGCATATATATAGGCGGCACTGCCGTCTGGTATCCAAACGATAGAGTCGGTAGGTCGGTGCGGTTGATGGTGTCTTTGACGTTCCAATATTTCATCGGTCCTATCTTGAAGCCTGTGGCTCCGGGCAGTTGTATGTCGAATGGTTCGTTTACGCCTGTCTTTCGTATGTCGGCAACGAAGTCCATCGGTCGGTTTTCGTAAGCTTCGCCTATGATGTTCGATGTACCTACGTTCGACGAAAAGGCGAGAACGTCCGATACCGTCAGTGCACTCCACGATGGATTTGGGTTGTGGTCGGTTACTCGCGGATAACGCTTATTGTAGGAGTCTACTACCGTATTCGGTTCCACTATACCTCGCTCCAGAGCCACGAGCAACGATAGTGTCTTGAATGTCGACCCCGGCGGATTGAGGTCGGCGATAGCCATATTGCCTCCCTCGAAGTAACCGCTCGGTGAGTAATATAGGTTACTTATGGCTTTTATCTCACCTGTGGCTACCTCCATCAGTATGGCGCAGCCGCGTTCGATACCGAGTGCTTGTGCCTGACGCAGCAGGCAAGAGTGGGTTATCTCTTGCATCTCTATGTTGAGAGTAAGGGTAACGTCGGCTCCGTCGATAGCCTTCTTATCGTCGTAGTATACGGTCTTGCTACGGCTTATCTTTATCGGATTGCTTATGCCGTCGATGCCCCTGAGCAGTGAGTCGAACTGCAGTTCTATGCCGAAGCGTCCGCTTGTCGCCTGGCTCTTGTCGGCGAAGAGATCTCCTATAGTCCTCAGTGCCATACCGCCGTAAGGGTGCACACGTCGGTTTACCTCTTCCGATACCATACAGTCGGTATACTTGCCCCTGCCGGTATTGAATAGCGGCATCTTCATCAGCTCTTTGCGTTGTAGGTAGTCGACATAACGCCGAGTAAGTAGTACCTTTTTCTTCTTTGAATACGCTTCGTTTATTCTGGCTCTGTAATACGACGGTGGGGCATCGCCCAAGTATGCCGACAGACTCTCCGATAGCTTATTGATGCTGTCGGTGCGGTTGAACTTCCAACGCTCCGCTTTCGGACTCTTACGACGCTTTTGGCTGAGGTCTTTCTCTATTATATGCAGCTGTTGTCCGTTGAAGAATATCTTATACACCTTCATCGATGCGGCGAGTATCTCCTTATCGCCTTTGCTGTTGTAGCAATATATCGTACCTCGCAGCGGTTCGATACGGCGTGGTTTGTTGAGGCTCTTGATGGTAGTGCCTATATCGCCCCAAGTATTGCCATCGATATACTGTATCTTTATTATGCCGTAAAGACATGCTGCGAACAACCCTACAAAAAGCAGATATATCAGTGCGAAACCTATTTTAATCCTGTTTTTGGTATCCATCTTGCTCTACTTTGTCGGCTATAGGGGCTTTATCTTTTTTAGTATAATAATGTAAAATCACTCCGCTCTTTGGAAACTGCCCTCTAAAGCATCGCAGTAGATACAGTGTTTCGAGCCGTCGTCGAGAACTTTGTATAGTGGAGGTACATCTTCTACCGTCGATATGCAGCGTGGGTTGCCGCAGGGCGAGGCTTCGACGATATTGTCTGTCGCAGTAGGCTGCTTGCCCTCTTCTGCCCATTTGAGCAACGTATAGATGAGAGCCATACGGATATATTTGCCGTTGCGTACCTGCTCGAAATACAACGCTCCTGGGTGAGAGTCGACCTCGTATGCTATCTCGTTTACCCTTGGTAGCGGGTGGAGTATTATTATATCTTTTTTGGCATACAATAGTTTATTCATCGTCAAGATGAAACTGTTTTTCAGCCGCTCGTATTTCTCTTCACTATCAAAACGCTCTTTCTGTACGCGAGTCATATAGAGTATATCGAGGTTGGGCATAACTTCGTCGAGGCTTTCGGTCTCGTAGTATTTATAGCCCTTCTTGTCGATATCCTTTCTCAGATAGTCGGGTATGGCGAGTTCTCGAGGCGATACGAATACAAACTCCACTCCCGTGTAACGCCCCATAGCCTTAGTGAGCGAGTGCACGGTACGCCCGTAGAGGAGGTCGCCGCAGAAGCCTATGGTAAGGTTCGAGAACCTGCCTTTGTTGCGGTATATCGTAAGCATATCGGCGAGTGTCTGTGTCGGGTGGCAATGCCCGCCGTCGCCGGCATTGATGATTGGTATCGAGGCATATTGCGAAGCAACCCACGGAGCTCCCTCTTTGTGGTGGCGCATAGCTATGATATCGGCAAATTTCTCTACCACACGCACGGTATCGGCTACTACTTCGCCTTTGCTCACCGACGAGGCGGCGGCATCGGAGAAGCCCAAGACACTACCGCCAAGCTCCATCATCGCAGCAGTGAAACTCAGACGTGTCCGTGTACTCGGCTCATAGAAAAGAGTCGCCAACTTCTTACCCTTGCAAGCCTCGGCGTAACTGCTACGATTGGCTATTATATCCATTGCGAGCCGTACGAGGCTCTCCAACTCTTCGACGCTGAAATCTGTTATTTCCAGCAGACTACGTATCTTACTAAGCATATATTATTATATTATAACGTTGTTTGATAGGTGTATTCCCGTTGCGGCAAACGGCTGAGCAAAATTAGATATAAATTTCCACTCTTTGCTCCCTTTGACGTAAAAAATATAGAGACAAATTCTTTTCGGCGTATCTATCGTAGCGACTTGCCCCGTTTAAACAATTAAACGCTTATACGATAAATATAAATCGTAATTTATAATCCCCAATTCGTAATTGATTAGTATCTTTGCATTTTGTTTTAAATAGCACAGCGATTATATATGTTTGAAAATCTAAGCGAAAGACTCGAAAGGTCGTTCAAAATACTCAAAGGACAGGGCAAGATAACGGAAATCAACGTAGCCGAAACCCTAAAAGACGTACGCAAAGCACTGCTCGACGCCGACGTAAACTACAAGACTGCAAAGACATTCACCGACGAGGTAAAAAACAAAGCCTTGGGAATGAACGTGCTTACAGCTATCAAGCCCAACGAACTGATGGTAAAGATAGTCCACGACGAGCTGGCGGCTCTGATGGGCAACGAGCACACGGAGCTGAATCTGAAAGGTTCGCCCGCCGTAGTATTGATGTCGGGACTGCAAGGTAGCGGTAAGACGACATTTTCGGGCAAATTGGCAAATATGCTCAAGTCGAAACGTGGCAGACATCCGCTATTGGTTGCCTGCGACGTATATCGCCCTGCCGCAATAGAGCAACTCAAGACACTCGGCAGCCAGATAAATGTCCCCGTATACACCGAAGAGGGCAACAACAACCCCGTCGGCATAGCCGAGAACGCCATAAAGCACGCAAAGAAAAACGGTAACGATATAGTGATAATCGACACCGCAGGACGCTTGGCAGTAGACGAGCAGATGATGACCGAGATAGCAAACATCAAAGCAGCGGTAAGCCCGCAGGAGATACTCTTCGTAGTAGACGCTATGACGGGGCAAGACGCAGTAAACACCGCCAAGGCATTCAACGACCGCCTGAATTTCGACGGCGTAGTGCTCACCAAACTCGACGGCGACACTCGTGGCGGTGCAGCTATATCGATACGCAGCGTAGTAGACAAGCCTATCAAATTCGTAGGGATAGGCGAAAAGCTCGATGCCATCGACGTATTCTACCCCAAACGTATGGCAGACCGCATACTCGGTATGGGCGATATAGTATCGCTCGTAGAGAAAGCACAGGAGCAGTACGACGAAGAAGAAGCCCGCAAGTTGTCGAAAAAGATAGCCAAAAACCAATTCGGTTTCGACGACTTCTACAAGCAGATACAACAGATAAAAAAGATGGGTAACCTCAAAGACCTCGCCTCTATGATACCGGGTGTAGGCAAGGCTATCAAAGACGTAGACATCGACGACAAGGCGTTCGTCGGTATCGAGGCTATCATACAGTCGATGACACCGTACGAACGAGCCAATCCACAGGTACTCAACGGCAGCCGCAAGGCTCGAATCGTCAAGGGCTCGGGACGCGACATTCAGGAAATCAACCGCCTTGTAAAGCAGTTCGAAAGTATGCAGAAGATGATGAGAACGGTTCAGAGTCAGGGCTTACGTAAAGCGATGAAGTCGAAACGACGCTGATACACTTGAATATTTTGGGAAAGCCTTATTAAATAAGATAGAGTATATGTTATTAATTTTTTAAAAGTTGTACCCGACACAATTAGGGATAAAAAAATGAAAAAAATCACAAGAATTACATCGTTAATTTTATTAGCATTCTGTTTTATAGCATGTTCAAATAAAAGTTTGGAAGAAAAAAAATATTACTCTGACGATGAACTTTTATCTGCTATTAAATTTGTTGGACAAGGGGGAAATACCTCTGAGTTAAAAGAAAATAAGCTAAATTCCTCTCCTATCCTTAGAAAGGATATTATTACTATCAAAATAATTATTGGGAAAAAAAGTACGGGCTGCTATGATTTTGGCGTCTGTTCTGTTATCATTGGACCAATAGTAATATACGATAATCCCAAAGATATTATCTTACCATATAATAGTAAGATGTTCAGTACTTCTCATTTTCAATTATTTTTGTCAGAAAGACCTAATATTAATATGACAAATGTATGTTTGCCTGTAGAAGAGGATATTCCAGTATATTATGAGAATGAGCTAATAACAACAATAAAAGCAGGAAATTATAAGTTTAAATCAAATATAGGTAAACACGGGGGATTTGATTTACAGCTAACTAAATAGTTCTTACTTCCTCTGAGATTTATTCAGCATAAATTCTTTACGAAAAATGAAAAATATATTTTGTTCGCTTATCATTGCTGTTTTTCCGATAATATCTTGCTATGCAGAACAACCTTGTTCACTAAAAAAAGGTAAATATGTATCGGTAGAAGTAAAAGATATTCTGTGTCTTGCACAAAATTCAGGTAAAGACATCGCTCTCTTCTACACTTTTGCCGATTGGTGCTCGCCGTGTAAAAAATCTGTTCCCGAAATAGTAAGGTTATCGCAGAGAAACGATATTGCTCTGTTTTTCATCATCGTCGACAGAGAGAGTGATTTATATAGTATCGACAGAGCGATTAATTTTCTAAACCGTAATGTAGAGCAACCCCGTATATACATAATATCGGATTCTTTGTACAGTCCACAGAATAGAATAAAGAAACAGTCTATTATTCAAATCAATGGCAAAAAAGAACGAGAAAAATATGAAAATTTCCTAACCAACATCACTCCACCCGAATTTAAAGTAACGACAGATATAGGAAAATCCATATTAATCAATGGTGAAGGCAATGTTATTTTGATAACAAGTTATGAGGATAAAGGTAAAAACGACAAAAGTCAGAGTTCGGTATATCAAAAAATCGAAGAGTGCATAAAAAAAGAAAGAGACAAGTAATATTATCAAATCCGACAAAATATTTGGGATAAAATGTTCGTATACAGATGATGAAATACAGGCTTTATTTATCGGTACTTTTAGCAGTCGTTGCGGCAGCGTTGTCCGACATATCGGCACAATACCGTATCATAGGCTTCGAGGGAACGGATACCGTAGACCTCGGTATTGCCGAGCAACGAGGAGGTAAATTCGTTTTACCCAAAAACATAGCTAAGTACACCAAAATAGAACTTGTCGCCGTCTCACAGACATACGCCGACACCGAACGCCACTTACGGCAGCTGCAAAAGGCTTACCTCGATAAATCGCGAGAGCTGATATCCACAGAGATAACCTATATCACAGACCACCTCGACTTCGCCACACTCTACTACTCACCTATCTATACAGACTATCTGGTGAGTTGGCTGAGCAGCTACAACTTCGTGGCTACATCAGTAGCCGACTTCGAGCAACGTCTGTCGGCAGATGCCGTCGGCACAATATCGAGGCTTATGATGAGCGACCAAACTAAGATAGCCGAGAATGTAGCAAAAGACCTTGCTATTTTTGCCTACCGATATGGTTTCGCAGCCACCACACGCCATATAGTCGAGTATATGAGGCGTATCGACAAGAAGTTTGTAAGCCGACACACCGACCTTAAATACATAGTCGACAAAGATCTTGCCAATACCCCAAAACAAGCAGCACACAAGATAGTGGGGCTGGATTCGAAACTACTCGCCAACTGCCTGATAATCTTTTTCGACTCGGGCAGCCGACGCAGCACCGACGAGGTAGATAAGATTATCGATAAATACAGCTCTCTGCAACAAAGAGGGTTGCGTGTCATATCCATCGCCTCCGATACCGACCTGGAGCAATACAATGAGTTTGCCAAACGGTTGCCGTGGGCGGATAAATTATGCGACAAATACGGCATCAAAGGCGAAAACTTCGAGAACTACGGTGTATTCGACACTCCGGCAATCTTCCTGACCGACAAGGAGGGCAATATCATCCGAGCCGGCTCTGACTTGGATAAAGTGATTCAATAAACAAGAGACAAACAAGTGTTTATGCGTACCTTTCAACTCATACTGATACTGATAGTCTTTTTCGGAGCCAATGTCTATGTATTCTATCGGCTCTTTATGATGACGCCGACCGTTCTGCCACTGCAAATATTGCTAATACTTGCAGCAGTGATATTGCAGTTGCCGTTTTTCGTATCGCTGCTTTTGGGCAATAGCCTGCCTACAAAGCTTGTATCGGTGCTTTATCAGATAGGCACATCGTGGATAATTATTTTCCTTTATCTGTTCATTATCTTTGCTTTATTGGATATAATCAGTTTTACACACCTCGTAAACATACGACCGTCGATCACTCACTCGTGGCTCGCTTGGGGCGTACTTATAGGCTTCGTCAGCATATTGCTAATTGTAGGCAATATCGTGTATTACAACAAAAAACGTGTAGAAATAGACATCAAAATCGACAAACCCCTCGCTTGTCCGCTCCGAATAGTGGCTATCAGCGACCTACATCTGGGATATGGGATAAAAAAAGACGAGCTCGAAGGCTGGATAGGACTCATCAACGCCGAAAATCCCGATATTGTACTAATTGCAGGCGATGTGGTCGATAATTTTGCCAAACCGCTATTCGAGGACAAAGTTTACAAGACATTACGTCGGATAAAGGCTCGCTATGGCGTCTATATGGCTCTGGGCAATCACGAGTATATCGGCGGAAAGATAGACCGTAACCTCAACTTTCTGAGCCAAGCAAATGTACATGTGCTACGCGATAGTGCTACTTTGATAGACAACACATTCTACATCATCGGACGCGACGACGCTTCGAGGAAATACCGCAATTCGCTTGCCAATATCACCGACCGCCTCGACCACACCAAACCTATGATAGTGCTCGACCACCAACCGAGCGGTTTCGAAGAAGCTCAGAAATGCGGTATCGACCTCCTACTGAGCGGACATACTCACGGCGGACAGGTATTCCCTATAAGTCTGGTAGTGAGGGCTATTTTTAAGCACTCGTACGGCTATCACACGGCAAACGGCACACACTTCTACATCACGTCAGGCCTTGGCATCTGGGGTGGTAAGTTCCGCATAGGCTCTCGCAGCGAATATGTGGTAATCAACCTGCAAGGACGGTAAAGATATTATTCTTTCAGAAAAAACATTATGACATTTCACGGTAAAATGCAAACAAGTGAATGTTTTTATTACTATTGAAAAAAAATAACTATCTTTGCACCCACAAGACAAATAAGAAATAAGTGTTTCATCGGGCAGAGAGTGTCTTGCTCTGCTTATTATATTAATTTTTTAAACCAAATTTATTTATGAAGAAATTTTTATGTTGTCTATTAGCTCTGTTTGTGGGGCTTGTAGCCGGTGCCGACATTATGGCACAAGACATGTCGAAGTCTATAAAACTCGGCGTCGTTTCGGGACAGGCGATAAGTCTCAATATGAAAGCCTCTGCCCCAAATACGACAGTGAAAATCAAAAGCGGTACGTTGGATACCAACATTACGGTAGGTAACACTTGGGCCGGATTCTCCGACTATCAGGCAGGAGCCGATACGATGGTGATATACGGCGACCTTACGGGATTCAGTTGCGAAAGCAACAATACTAACGTTACATCTCTGGATGTAAGCAAAAACAGCGGACTCTTGGAGCTGATGTGCGACAAAAACAGCATCACAAGCCTCGACCTGAGCCAAAACATCAATCTTATAAAGCTCGATTGCAGCGAAAACAACCTAACAAGTCTCGACGTTACGCACAACACAGTCCTCGAAGAGCTACACTGCAGGAAGAATCACATCACCACACTCAACGTATCTTCCTGTACTTCTCTGAAAATGCTCGTGTGCAACGACACTCGGATAGAAGGTCTCGACCTAAGTTCGCACCCGTTGCTCTTGAAGCTATTTTGCTTCAACACCAAGTTAAAGAGTCTCAATATCGCAGGAGCAAACAGTATCAAAGAAATTCGTATGTGGAATACCAATCTTACCGACTGTCAGCTCGATACTCTGTTCGGTACGTTGCCTACACGTACGAGTGCCGACCCCGATACTATCTACCTGAAAAACGGTGGAGCCCCCGACTTCAACGCCGACGGTTGCCGCGACACTATCGCTACCAATCGATACTGGAAGGTACTCAATATGGCAGGAGGAGGAACCACTCCTATCGTCAATACTATCTACACGTGCGGAGTAGACCATAATAGTATTATCACTATCGGGGCAAAAAGAGGTGAGAATATATGGTTCGACCTCGTAGCTACCGCTCCAAATACTTTGATAAGAGTAAAAAGCGGAATGCGAGATACGATTATGACAGTAGGTACGGCGGCTATGGGCAGAAAAGAATTTTTCGCCAATGCAAAACTTATATCAATATACGGTAAAGTATCGAAGTTCGACTGTCACGACAATGCCGACAACATTTATGCTATCTCTACAATAGCCCATAAGAACATTACCGAAATCAACTGTTCGGGCAATAGAAACCTTAGCATTATAAGAGTAGAAGGCAATCCGCAACTTGTAAGGCTCGATGCCTATGGCAACGCTCTATCGTCTTGCGGACTCGACTCCGTATTCAGCGCTCTGCCCACCCGTATAGCAGCAGACAGTGCCAAGATATTCATCAAAAACGATAACGTTACCAACCCCGGTGTCGACGGTTGCCGCGATACCATCGCTACCGCAAAACATTGGAGTGTATTGGATGCCAATGGTGATGTAGCTATACAGAACGACCAGAATGCTTATAGCTGTCCTTCCAGTTCGGGGTATGGGCTCAATACCGACCGGTATATGAAACTCACAGTCGCAAAGGGTTCGACCATCAAATTTAGTATTATGGGAAGTAGAATTCCGGAGCTTAGTAAGATTGTTTGCGGCAACAAAATACAATATGCCGTAATCGATGATGCTGCCCATAAGACTATCAACGTACAAGTACCGACCGATGCTACGGAGATAGTAATATACGGCAGTGTTTCGAATTTCAATTGCTCAGGAAATAGAGACAACCTTACAGGTGTAGCAATAAACGATAATCCCGAACTGTTTAGTCTCGACTGTTCGGCAAATGCTATCGGCAATCTCTATTTGGATAACAATAATCTGCTAACACTAATATGCGGAAGCACCAAAATCGGATATCTCGACGTAAGCATGAATACGAATCTCTTTTCTCTTTGGTGTGACAGTACTAACATAAGCAGCCTCGACCTAAGGTATAATGATCAGCTCCAGATGCTGAATCTCTCGGCAAATCCGAAATTGACTCGTCTAAATATCGAAGGTGCCGACCAACTGCTACGAATAGCTATCGACGGTTGTCGATTCTCCGACTGCGGGCTCGACTCAATATTCAAAGCTCTGCCTGTTCACATACCGACGGATAGTGCTATGATATGGATAAAGAACTCTTCTACGTCGAACAACCCCGGCGTCAACGGATGCCGCGATACCATTGCCACAAATAAGCATTGGACGGTACTCGATTGGCAAATGAAGAAAATAAAGAATACTACCTATACTTGTGGCTCCGGTACAGATATACCTACCGTATTTGCCGAAGGCTTCACTATATCGCCCAATCCGTCGAAAGACTTCGTTACTATCGAGTCGCCTGCTACCGACGAAGAAATCGCAGTTACCGACCTCTCGGGACGTAAGCTACTGACGGCACGTATCGCCGACGGCAAAGCAGTACTCGACATTAGCAGTCTTGCCGAAGGAATGTACCTCGTACGTATCGGCAATAGAGTAGAGCGGTTGATAAAAGAATAAGTGTTCTTCTTAAATATATTTTGATTGAGGAGCTTCTCGCAGCAGGCGAGGAACTCCTCTTTTTTGCCGCATTCTCAAAAACCATATAGCAATCTTCCGAAACCTATATACCTTTTTCCAGAAACCTATATACCTTTTCCCAAAAACCTATATACCTTTTTCCAGAAACCTATATAGCTTTTTCCAGAAACCTATATAGCAATCTCCAAATCACTCCTTAGCAATTCTCAGATTACTCCTTAGCAATTCTTGGATTACTCCTTAGCGATTCTTGGATTACTACTTAGCGATTCTCGGATTACTCCTTAGCAATTTCGGAATAGCTCTTTACACGAATGAAAAAAGGGCTGCAACGTGAGTTACGCCACAGCCCCCCTGAAAAAAATTCATTAACATTATATTTTTTCGAAACGTGCTTGGAAGAAGCGGAGAGCTTTCGGTTCGTAAACCATCTTCAAACCGCGTGCTTTGCTGCGTTCTTTGTAAAGTTCGACAACACCGTCTACTACGATATCGAAGTGCGACTGAGTGTACACACGACGCGGAATAGTAAGACGTATGGTCTCGAGCTTCGGTTCGTGTTCGTGTCCGGTTACTTTGTCGCGACCGGCAGAGACGATACCGCGTTCCATCGAACGAACACCACTCTGAACATAGAGGTCGGCAGCCAAAGCCTGTGCTACGTAATGTTTTTGCGGAACATTCGGATAGAAAGCCTTAGCATCGATAAATACGCCGTGTCCGCCGATAGGATGGATTACGGGGATACCTGCTTCGATGAGTTTATTACCCAGATATTCGCTCTGTGCGATACGATGACGCATTGTGTCGTCGTCGCAGGCTTCGAGCATACCGCGAGCCATTGCTTCCATATCGCGTCCTGCCATACCGCCGTAGGTCTGCAAGCCTTCGTATACCACTACGTAAGCACGCATCTGTGTGGCAGCGTCGTCGTCGTTGCAAGCGGCGAAACCGCCGATATTGGTGTGGAAGTCTTTTTTACCCGAGCAGGTAGCGGCGTCGGTATACGAACACATTTCGCGGAGGATTTCCTTTACCGATTTGTCGGCGTAGCCCTTTTCACGTATTTTGATGAAATAGGCGTTTTCCATAGCACGAGTGGCGTCGAGCACCACTTTGATACCGTTCTCGTGAGCCATCTTGCCTACTGCACGCAAGTTTTCCATAGAGACGGGTTGTCCGCCTGCAAGGTTTACGGTAACACCTACCGTGATGTAAGCGATGTTTTTAGCACCTTTCTCTTTGATGAGTTTTTCGAACTTGTTGAGGTCTACGTTACCTTTGAAAGGCGATTTGTCGTTCGGGTCGTGAGCTTCGTCGCAGATAACGTCTACGAAGATACCTCCTGCGAGCTCTTGGTGCTCTCTGGTGGTAGTGAAGTACATATTACCCGGTACGTACTGACCCGGCTTGATGAATGTTTTCGAAACGAGTTGTTCGGCACCGCGTCCCTGGTGAGCGGGGATAAGGTGTTTGTAGCCGAAACATTCGTGCATAGCATCTTCGAGGTGATAGTAGTTTTTAGAGCCTGCGTATGCTTCGTCGCCAAGCATCAACCCTGCCCACTGGTTTTCGCTCATAGCGTTGGTGCCCGAGTCGGTAAGCAGGTCGATATAAACGTCTTCACTTCTGAGCAGGAATGTATTGTAACCTGCTTCTTTCATTGCTTTTTCGCGATATTCGCGAGTTGTTACTTTCAGAGGCTCTACCATCTTTATCTTGTATGGTTCTGCCATTGGATACTTTGTGAAATCCATAATTTCGATATTTTTTATGTTTGTTTAATATATGTTGTTCGGTTCACTATCGACTTCTCACACGAAACGGAAAGAAGTAGAATCGTGGGGCAAAGATACTATTTTTTACCGAATAAAAATTATCTCCTATTTTAATTACTTATAAATGTTTTCTCCTAAGATTCGAAAAGTTGATGTACTTTTGCATTGTGTTTCATAACGTCTACCGATGAATACCGAGCAATTTATACATACAGTATCGGAATATGCCTCCTCGGGCGAGCAATTTCTATTCGTAATCGACTTCGAAAAGGAGAATCCTTTCGTGTGCCGACTATCGGAGGCTGCCGACCAAAATATTTTTTACAATATCAAAGGCAATACCAATGCCCGACCATATCGCTACGTTCGTAAAGAGGTGGTTCTCAAAGCACATCCGATAAGAAAAGAGGCGTTTGCCGAGCGGTTCGAATATGTGGTGCATCAGCAGAATATAGGTAATTCGTACCTGCTTAACCTCACTTCGCACACTCCGATAGAGATAAATATGAGCCTCGAAGAGATATTCCACTCCTCCCGGGCTATGTACAAACTGCTATTCGGCAACGAATTTGTGGTATTCTCCCCCGAATGTTTCGTAAAGACCGATGGCAATACCATCTGTACCTTCCCTATGAAAGGCACTATAAATGCAGATATTGAAGAGGCTGCCGCCACACTTATCGGCAGCCTCAAAGAGGAGAGCGAACACAATACGATAGTAGACCTTATGCGTAACGACATATCGATGGTAGCCTCATCTACCGAGGTGAAACGATACCGCTACATCGAACGTATCGACACACACAAAAGCCGTATCTTGCAGACAAGTTCCGAGATAACTGCATCGTTGCCTGCCGATTGGCGACGACACTTAGGCGCGATTCTTTGGCGGCTGCTACCGGCGGGGTCTGTGAGCGGTGCTCCAAAAGAAAAGACATTGGAGATAATCCGCAAGGCAGAGGGCGAACCTCGCGGTTACTACACGGGAGTATTCGGCATATTCGACGGAGCAAACCTCGACTCTGCCGTAATGATACGCTTCGTCGGACAACGCGACGGCAAGTTGTTCTTCCAAAGCGGTGGGGGCATTACCGCTCAAAGCAGCTTAGACGATGAGTACAACGAACTTATAGAGAAAATATATGTACCCGTTGTTTGAGACATTGAGCATCGACAACGGGCATATACGAAACGTCGAATGGCACTGTCGGCGGTTCGAAACGTCGTATAGCTCTCTCTATCGCCACTGCCCCACTTACAGCCTACTCGACAATACCCATATCCCGTCCGAGTACTGCACGGGCAGATTCCGCCTACGAATAAGCTACAACGAGTCGTCTACAAAGACAGAGATAGAGCCGTATACTACAAAAGACATTACAAGGCTCAAGGTGAGGGAGGTAGCTTCGTCGTTCGACTACTCGCTTAAATATACCGATAGAAGCGTTCTAAACTATCTATTCTCACAGAGAGGCGACTGCGACGATGTTTTGATAATAAAAAAGGGTATGGTAACCGACACCTCGGTATGCAACATTGTCTTTTTCGACGGACAAAAATGGATTACCCCCTCTACCCCTTTGCTCTGCGGCACAGCTCGGGCACGACTTCTGGCAGACGGCACTATCGAAGAGCGGCCGATTGCAGTGTGCGACATACACAAATTCGAGGCATTCCGCCTTATCAACGCACTCCGACAGTTCGACACCGTAGCGACTACAACGACAGATAATATTATTGATTTTTAAAAATCGATATTCCGACAAAAAACATTACCTTTGCTCACAGATAAATTTTTCGATAGCGTACGAAACGCTAAGTTCTTTTTTAAGTAAAAATATGTCATTGAGAAGGGTTGTTATCGTCGTACTTATATTGTCGGCATTGGCTATATTGATTTTCAGTATACGGTTCAATGGCAAGCTACGCGATGCCATCTGCTCGGAGATAGTAATCGAGATACGAAACGAGAAACCCTATTCGTTCGTCTCGAAGCGGGCTGTAAAGGAGGCAATCGAAAAAGCGGGGCTGCAAGTGGTAGGGCAACGAATCGAAGATATACAGCTCGATAAGATACGATCGGTAATAGAGAAAAACCCATATATACTCTCGGCGCGGTGTTACGTCTCGAAGGCAAATAAATTGTATATCGATATCGAAGAGCGGCAGCCGATGTTTCGAGTAGTCAACTTCGACAACTACTTTGTCGACAACCGACGAGTAATGCTCGAGAATCCTATCGCGATACCGACCTATCTGCCTGTCGTAAGCGGTGCTGTTACAAAGACTTTCGCACAGAACGAGCTATTCGATTTCGTGGCATACATACAAGCCGACGAATTTCTGTCGAAACTCATACAGCAGATATATGTCGGGCAGAATCTGAATATCGAGCTTATTACTGCTCTCGGAAACCAGGTGATAAAGGTAGGGCGTATCGGCAAAGACAGTGGTTTCGAAGCTCGCTTGAGGCGCTTGAAAAGTTTCTATCTATCGAAAACACTCAACCACATCGGTTGGGACAAATACACTGCTATCGACCTGCGATTCGACAAGCAGATAGTATGCAAGAGATAAAAAAACTAAATATTACGTTGTTCAATAACACATATAAATGGATAAAAAACTAATAGTAGCAGTAGATGTAAGCAACAATACTTTATCTGTGGCGGCAGCATATAAGTACCCCGACAACCGTATCGACATAGTCGATTATCGGCGACAACCCATAGATATAGACACCTCCAACGGTATCATACACAACCCGAATAATATTTTGAGTCGGCTCAACGATTGTATGCAAGACATCGAACGCCATCTCAACGTAAAGATAGGGCGGTATTATCTCGGCATAGAGCCACATACGCTCCGCAGCGAGACGAAACAACTTTCGACTACTTCTGCAGGTAACGACATATCGCAGACCATCAATCGCCTTACAGAAGAAGCGAAAAACACATACTCACACGACGAACGTTCGTTTCTTTGCTCGTATCCTTTAGAAACCTATTTGGGAGCCACAGTAAAAGGCGACTTCCTGATACTCTCGCTCACCGACGAGGTAAAAACACAAATCGACAAAATATTTGCCAATCTATCTACCGAACGCAAAGCAATAATGCGTGTAGCTCCTACTGTAGAGGCCGATACGTTTGTTGCAGAGAGTCGTAAGGGCGAAGGCGTACTATTTGTAGACTTCGGCGGCGAGGTAACATCGTTTGCACTGTACAAAGACCAGTTTCCGCGTCTGGTAGGGGTACTTCCTCTCGGTGGCCGACATATAACGAACGATATTTCTGCTCGATTCGACTTCAACTTCGATATCGCCGAAAAAGCCAAGATTCAATTAGGCGTTTCGTCGACTGCTTTCGTCAAAGAGGAACAAAAGTTTAAATTAAACCCCAAATCGGCAGTAAGTACAGAGTATTCGAAGACCGAACTTGCCGAAACCATCGAAGCAAGGCAATGCGAGATTATAGACTTTATTCTCAAAGAGATAGACTTCAGAGACTTGAAGTCGTCTTATGAGTCGATAGTTGCAGTGGGCAATGCCACAAAACTCCGTAACTTCAAAGAATTGCTCGAAAAGCAGACAGGCAAGCCGGTAGATGTCATCGATAGCACCTTCATTTTTAACGATAAAGAGATAAAAAATCCTTTACTTACTGCTATGCTTGAGCGTGCCGAAGACGATTGTACGGCAGCCGAGAAACCTGCAATGCCTACAGCCTCCGTAGCAAATAAGAAAAACGAAGCAAAGCCGCCAAAAGAGAAGAAAAACAAGAAAGAATCTCGGTTTGGATGGATGAGGAGTATGTTCGACGACGACAACGAAAGTAAAATATAACGAATAGTTTATACTGCAACTTTATCAATATGATATTTTAGATAAAAAGTAATGACTGCCCAAGACTTATTGAATGACATAAATTTCGAAAATCTAAATTACACTATGACTGCCAAACACAATATAATAAAGGTAATAGGCGTAGGTGGCGGCGGATGTAATGCCGTAGCCAATATGTACAACGACAATGTCGAAGGGGTGACTTTCGTAGTATGTAATACCGACGACCAAGCCCTGCAAAACTCGCCCATACCGAACCAGATACTACTCGGCGACGCCGGACTCGGTGCCGGCAACGACCCCGAAAAAGCTCGCGAAGCTGCCCAAGCATCGCTGACGGAAATAAGAGATATGCTCATAGACAATGCCGAAGGCGTTACGGGCAAAGACGGAAGTCTCAAGATAAATACCAAAATGGCATTCATCACCGCAGGAATGGGGGGCGGTACAGGTACGGGAGCGGCTCCGGTCATTGCCGAAGTGTGCCACCAACTCGGTATACTTACCGTGGGAATAGTAACTATACCGTTCGACTTCGAGCCGCCTAAAAAGATGCGTCAGGCTCTCGACGGCATAGCACGAATGAGCCCTTTCCTCGACTCGCTGCTTGTAATACGCAACGACCAGATACCGAAGATATTTCCCGAACATAAATTTTCGTCGTTCATGCGGCTTGCCGACGGCATACTCGCAAATGCAGCCAAAAGCATTGTAGAGATAATCACCAAAAACGGATACATCAACGTAGACTTTGCCGATGTGTGTACCACGCTCAAAAACGGCGGACGCACCATAATGAACTTCGGGCAAGCATCGGGCGAACACCGCGTTACGAATGCCATAAAAGAGGCAATGAATACTCCATTGCTATTCGAGTATGAGGTAGAAAAGACTAAAAAGATGCTCATAGCCGTCTATACATCGCCGAGCAATGAGATAACGTCTACCGAAATGTCTGAAATAAAGTTGCTTATGGAGACTCTCGACAAAGATATCGAATTTATCTGGGGAGCCTTCTTCGACGACTCGCTCGGCGACGAGGTGAAAATCACATTGATAGCCACCTGCTCCGACGACAATGTCGTACCAAAGCCTATCGACGTAATGATAAAAAATAACGAATATACCAAGATAAAAGACCGCTCGACCTTATACATCGAAGACCTCGACTCCCAAGAACTACTGAAGCAGATTCAAGAGATACCCGCATACAAGCGTGTAGAAGGTTTGTAGAGTGGTAGACAACTACATATCGCAGAGAAAAACATCTATTTAATATTAATCGTTACACAAAAAAAGTAATCAAAAAAATGAAAGTAAAAATCAGTTTAATTGCTATCGTTATAGCAGGTCTTATCGTCGCAGGAGCTTGCGGCAGTTCTACAGGTAGTATCGGTGGTTCGTCTTCTCCGGCATATAGTGCGGGTCAGTCGTTCGGAGGCTCTATACTCAACCTGTATTCTATTTACAAACAAAACGGACGTATCGATCTTTCGAACGCCAATACATTGCTGCAGATATCTCAGTTGGCAATGACTACCAATACGGTAAAAGACAATCTTAAGAACAAAGATTTCTATCCGAGCTTCGTGCAAGGAGCGGTATTCGGCTCGCAGCAGAAGGTCAATGAGGGCAATATCGGCACTATTATCGATACCCTTACCGGACTCAACCTTGGAGGTATAGTAGAATCGGCTACAAACGGTACTATCGATTCGTCTACGGCATCGAGCGTTACGTCTGCTCTGTCGTCGATATTTAACGTTATAGGTAAGTAATTAGCTTATCGTCAATCGTAACGTATTATCCTTCAAGCAAGAAAAGCTCTCGATTTCTTTTGCAAAGAATATCTTGAGCTTTTTTTGAAGGGATGTTATCTTTGGGGTATCTCTCCTGCAAAAGAGATAAATATTACAACAAAAAAATGGTTCACAAACAGTTTCAGCTGTAAAATATAATAATTATGATAGAATACAATTATCCCCTATTGCGACACAATAGTTTCGGTCTCGACGTCGTAGCCGAACGTTTTTTCGGTTACTCCACCGACAGCGAGCTCAAAGACTTTCTCCGCTACGAATACGATCCTTCTACTCGTATGCTACACATAGGCGGCGGCAATAATCTTCTCTTTACGGGCGATTTCCGCGGCACCATCCTTCACTCTTCGATAAAATATATCTCTATCGAGAGCGAGACCGACGACAACGTATTTGTTCGGGTAGGGGCAGGTGTTGTCTTCGACAACTTTTGCCGACAGGCAGTCGAATGCAATTGGGGAGGAGTCGAAAACCTATCGCTTATTCCGAGCCAAGTAGGTGCCGCAGCGATACAGAATATAGGAGCATACGGGGCTGAGGCAAAAGATACTATCGTAGAGGTAGACGCTATAGAGATTGCCACTGGCAAGAGACGTACATTCGGCGTAGAAGAGTGCAAGTATGGCTATCGAAGCAGTATATTCAAGACCGCTCTCGAGGGGCAGTTTGTAGTAGTATCGGTACTCTTCCGCCTCGATAAACACCCGAAACCGAATATCGAATATACAGCACTCAGAGATTTCTTCGACCACGACTATACTCCGAACATAGAGGAGGTACGAGATGCTGTCATATCTATACGCCAATCGAAGTTGCCCGACCTTAAGCGGCTTGGCAATGCTGGCAGTTTCTTCAAAAACCCTTATTGTAACAGAGCCGATTTCGAACTCCTGCGCCGGCAGTACGACGATATGCCACACTACGACGTTTCCGACGACTTAGTAAAAATCCCTGCCGCATACCTTATCGAAAAGTGCGGGCTTAAAGGCAACCGCATCGGCAACGTCGGTATATACGATCGGCAGCCGTTGGTAATAGTAAACTACGGAGGAGCCACACCAAGAGAGATAATAGCACTTGCCGACGAGATTCGACAGAGTGTTCGCCGAAAATTCGATATCGACCTTATGCCCGAGGTTATTTATGTTTAGGTCTATAATGCTTATATATTGTTTTTTGCTAACTGAAACTTCCATAATTGGAATAAAAATAGTACCTTTGCAAAAAAGTAAATTTTTCGAACAATGAGCAACGACCCTCAGCAGATACTCGAGTTGGCAATGCGGAAAATTGAGTCGCTTAAGGCAGACAATGAGCTGCTCAGAAGAGATATTGCCCGCTTATCGGAGGTCGAGGCTCAATACAAAGATTTGCTTGGTAATTATGAACGGTTGAAGTTGGCACGAGCTTTCGGACAGTCGGAAGACGACAAGAAGAGGGCATATCGCCGACTGACCAATATGATTACGGAGATTGATAAGTGTTTGGAAATGCTCAACGATTAAAATCACTATTCCGATGGACGAGTCAGAACGTCAGAATATAACGGTAAAAGTAGCAGGTAATATCTTTCCGCTCGAGATAATAAGCGAGCAAGAAGAGTTTTACCGCAAAGCGGAAAGTATTTTCAAGCATAAAATGGAATATTACGAAAAGAAATATACGGAAAGCCCCCGAAATGCTATCGTTGCAATGGCTGGTTACGATATTACGGTATGTTTTCTAAGGTATATAGACTCTATCGACAATACGCAAGCTCTCAGAGAACTCGAAAAGCTCATTGTCGGCAAGGACGACGGATAAGGAGACTCCGGTACCCGTTTTTAATCGGCTCTGCAGAGCGACGAAGCAAGCAGTAATATCTTAAACGACATTCGATCTCCGACAAAACAGACGGTAGCAATACGGTTTGTTTTTGAAGCGTGCTGTATATCTTCGAGGTATGCAGTAGATAAAGTATTGTATAATAGGATGTAAAAGTAACAAAGAATCTAATAGAAAGATGAGTATATTATTTATTACGATTGCGCTCATTGGAGGCATAGGCATAGGTGTTTTGGTAAACTACCTTATCGCCCGAAGCAAAGGCAATACCATACTGAGAAAAGCAAAAGACGAGGCAGAAAGTCTCAAAAAAGCCAAGATGCTCGAGGCTAAAGAAAAATTTATAAACCTCAAAGCCGAGTATGAAAAAGAGGTTGCCGAACGAGAACAGAAGTTGAGGCAGATAGAAAACCAGCACAATCAGAAGGAGCAGACCATCAAGCAGAAATATCAGGAGCTGAATCACAAAAATCAGGAACTGCAAAACGAGAATAAGAAACTCGATGCCGTACGCGAAAACCTCAACAACCAAATCGTATTGGTCGACAACAAACGCAAGGAACTCGACAAGCTCAAAGCCCAAGAGATAGAGAAACTATCGCACATATCGGGTCTGTCGGCAGAGCAGGCAAAGGCACAACTCGTAGAGTCTATCAGAGACGAGGCTAAGACAGAGGCTATGGCTTATGTATCCGAGATGATGGAGGAGGCTAAGATGACGGCAAACAAAGAAGCGAAGCGTATTGTCATACAGACGATACAGCGTGTTGCCACCGAGACGGCGATAGAAAACTCCATCACCGTCTTCCACATCGACTCCGACGAGTTGAAGGGACGCATCATCGGACGAGAAGGTAGGAACATACGTGCTTTGGAAGCAGCCACAGGCGTAGAGTTCATCGTAGACGATACACCTGAGGCAATTGTACTTTCGGGATTCGACCCCGTAAGGCGCGAAGTAGCACGCCTGTCGCTTCATCAGCTCGTTACCGACGGTAGGATACACCCCGCACGTATCGAAGAGGTAGTAGCCAAGACACGCAAGCAGATAGAAGAAGAGATAGCCGAAGTGGGCAAACGTACCACTATCGACCTCGGCATACACGGACTGCACCCCGACCTTATCCGCCTGGTAGGTAAGATGAAATATCGTTCGTCGTACGGACAGAACCTGCTACAACACTCTCGTGAGGTAGCAAACCTTTGCGCAATAATGGCTGCCGAGCTCGGTCTGAACCCGCAGAAAGCAAAACGTGCCGGCTTGCTGCACGATATAGGCAAAGTACCCGACGACCAGCCCGAACTGCCGCACGCAGTATTCGGTATGAACCTCGCCGAGAAGTACAAAGAGAAACCCGATGTATGCAATGCTATCGGTGCTCACCACGACGAAGTGGAGATGACCTCGTTGCTTGCCCCGATAGTACAGGTTTGCGATGCTATCTCGGGGGCTCGTCCGGGGGCTCGTCGCGAAATTATAGAGGCTTATGTAAAACGTCTCAACGACTTGGAAAATCTGGCAATGAGCTACGAAGGCGTTGTGAAGACCTACGCCATACAGGCAGGTCGCGAACTACGGGTGATAGTAGGGGCAGACAAGATAGACGATACGGCTATCGAAAAACTCTCGTACGATATTGCAAAGAAGATACAGGATACGATGACCTATCCGGGACAGGTGAAAATCACCGTTATCCGCGAGACACGCTCGGTGAGCTACGCCAAGTAGGGCAGAATGACAAACGTTTTTCGATATGACGAAGTTTAGTGTCAGGCTCGGGATAGTCCCTAAAATAATCACAGTCGCCTGCTTTATCATTATGTCTTTTGCTTTGATAAAATTGACGCAGGTATTGCTCGAAGGCGGTTTTAATATCGTCTACTTATCTGTGATTATCTTATTACTTATCTCTATCGTAAGTCCTGTATTCACAATGCCTGTATCGATATATGCGTTGGACGACAGGCTTCTGCTCAAGAAATTATTGGGCAGCAAGACCATCTTTTACAGCGATATAATCGTTGCCGAGCGGTTCTATCCTAAAAGCGACATCAGAATCTTCGGCAGCGGAGGATACTGGGGTTTTTTCGGGATATTCTCCAACCCAAGGATAGGACGCTACACTGCATTCGTAGGCGATTACAAAGAAGCAGTCCTGATACAGGTAGCAATAGCAGGCGGTTATAAAAGTTATGTGGTAAGTTGTCGCACTCTCGACGAACTTATAATATAGGTAAAAAATAATCGTATTGTATGGACGAAAGATCTTTCGCCCATACTTTGTTATCGCCCACCTCCGCCCGTACAGACAATTCATGAATTGTCTCGTAAATAATAGGACAATCACGCTATACAGGGCAATCACAAGGATTGCCCCTACATTTTCCCATTTTGTGCTCCGCACAAACCCCTAAAACCAAATACCCAATACCTAACACCCTGC
>ERZ773022.825-NODE-825-length-22953-cov-3.135077_pt1 | contig 22953 bp, 15 predicted proteins | sample MGYA00580839_ERZ773022 | MGnify/ENA primary metagenome ERZ773022 (study PRJEB29015, sample SAMEA2738020) | human oral metagenome | biome: human oral; feature: human-associated habitat; material: dental | place: China | collected 2044 ... | reverse complement strand
CTTAACGCAATACCGGCGTGACCGCCCATTTCCAGTTGCCTGGACCACACCTTCTTCCGCAAGTTCCGAAAGAAGGACCCTCACCCTTGCCGGGCTGAGACCGATATGCCGCGCAATTTCCCCGGTCCCGGCACTTTCCTCGGAGGCAAGGAAGGCAGTGATCTTCCCCCTGTTCTCCAGGGTCTTCGCAGCCTTACCCTTGCTGCCGTCCACATCCGCTTTTTCCGCTTGCTTTTTCCGCTTGTTTTTTCCGCTTGCTTTTTCCGCTTGTTTTGGGGTAAAAGCAAGCGTTAAGATCGTGCGGTCCGGGTTGTACCGCTCCTCGACGACGGGATCCTTCCAGCCCTGGGACTCCCACACCGCATAGATATCCGGAACGCCGCTCCCGGCGCGCTCCCCGATGCCGATCATGTTGAACATCTTCATCAGCGCCTTGTTCCGTGGGTCGGAGATGCCACCCTTCAGCATCTGCTCCCTGCCCGTGCGGATGCAGCCAGGATTCTCCATGACGATGGCGTCGCTGCCCTTCTTGACGACGATGCCCCGCGCCACGAAAAAGTCCGTGTTCACCAGACAGTTGGCCAGGGCCTCGCGAAGGGCCTTGTGAACGGGGGTATCGTCGACGCGCGTCACACCCTCCAGCTTGAAGGGTCTCTTCAAGTCCTTCACAAGTTTCGAGTACACCAGGAAAAAGAAGTCAAACAGATTCCCCGTCCAGTCCCCGGAGCTCGACTGCAGACGGTCCGTCCACCGAATGGAGGGGTCCAGCGTCTCACGGTAGTCCAGGAAGTACTCCGGATATTCGTTAAGGATGCGGAACTCCTCGCCAAACATCAAAAGTCCTGCCGCCGTGGGGTGCAGCCTTTTATCCGCCTTTGCCCTCTTTGCCGCACCGATCCGCTCCAGGTATTCCTCATCGCCTAGGCTTTCCCAGACATGCCCGGTGCGGTAGGCACTGTGCCGGTTTCGGTAGGCGTGGACCGTGTCCAGGTTCAGGTCGCCGATCTCGACATTTTCGAGGGCCTTCATGTCGGAGGTCTCCTCCGTCTGGTCGCGGAGCATGGCCTTGACCTCGCTTCGCGTGCAGCGGTAATCCCCATCGCCGTTTCGGCGGAACGTACCGCCAAAGAGGTCGTCGTTGATATAGACGGGCCTGACCTCGCGCTCCGCCCTTGGAACGCGGATGGAGAGGACAAGGTCCTCCCCCACCTTGCAGTCCTTCACATCCTCCTCGACCAGGAGGTTGGCGCTCACCTTTTTGCCGTCGTTAAGGACGCTCCACAGATCCCTTCGCAGCTTCTCCACGTCCTCCACATCAAGCCCGGCCGTCACGAAGCCGCCGTCTTCCTTCTCGCTCACTCCAAGCAGGATGAGGCCCCCATAGCCGTTCGCCATGGAGGAGTAGGTCTCCCAGAGGCTCTTGGGCAGGCCGCCCTTCGCCTCCTTGACCTCGAGGCGGTTGTCCTCCCGGTACTCCTCGAATTTCCCGATAGCAAACTCCATGGCGTTCCCCTCCAACGGCACGGAGCACAGGTCCGATATATAGGGAATATATAGGGATGGAATCCGTCATGTCCTCCGTCCGTACCACCTCAGGAGCTCCAGCGTCGCCTGGGTGGCGGCCAGCTCGCCGCGGACGACGCGCTCCTCGATCTCCGCCCGATGTTCCTTCACGGCGGCGCACTCGTAGAAGTCGCGCAGCAGATGGTCCTCCACCATGCTGTGGACCCAGGAGAGGACCTGACGGCGGCGGCGTTCGGCAAACACGCCGGAGGCCCCGACCTCCTCCATGAAGCGCCCGACGACGCCCCAGAGCTCGGAGATCCCCGCGTGACTCAGGGCGGAGCAGGTATGGGCGTGCGTGACCCACCCCTCCGTCGCGGGGCGGAGGTAGTGCAGGATGCGGTCGTACTCCACCCGTGTGGCCTCCGCCTTCATGACGTTGTTCCCGTCGGCCTTGTTCACCACGATGGCGTCGGCCAGCTCCATCACGCCCTTCTTCATCCCCTGGAGCTCGTCGCCGGCCCCGGTGATGACCAGCAGCATGAAGAAGTCCACCATGTCCCGCACCGTGACCTCGCTCTGCCCTACCCCGACCGTCTCGACCAGGATGACGTCGTACCCCGCCGCCTCGCAGAGCAGCAGGGTCTCGCGGCTCTTGCGCGTCAGCCCGCCCAGGGTTCCGCCGGAGGGCGAGGGGCGGATGAAGGCGTTCGGCTCGCGCGACAGGTTCTCCATCCGGGTCTTGTCGCCCAGGATGCTGCCCTTGGTGACGCTGCTGCTGGGGTCCACCGCCAAAACCGCGACCCTGTGCCCCTCCCGGCAGAGGTCCACCCCGAGCGCCTCGATGAAGGTGCTCTTGCCCGCGCCCGGCACCCCGGTTATCCCGACCCGCACGGCCCGACCCGTTCGGGGCAGGACCCCGGCGATGACCTGCTGGGCCAGATCGAAGTGCGCCGCGGCGTTGCTCTCCACCAGCGTTATGGCGCGGGAGAGCACCGTGCGGTCGCCCGCCAACACGCCCTCGACGTAGTCCTGGAGCGAGAGCTGGCGTCGGCGCGGCACGGGACGCGATGGGGCCGCATAGGACATGCCATCATGGGCGTCGTCAACCCCTCCCATGACGCGCGTGGCGAACTCGCCGCCCGCCCCTTCCGGAACCCACTCGGGCCTACCCGAAAAGCGAGCCTTCTCATTGCTCGCAGAAGTGTCATTGACGTTTGAATTCAAGAATATGCCCCCCTATTCCATTGAGCAATCATTCGTAGACAAGGCGGCTTTTGCGAGCCGAAGCGAAGGCGTACACAATAGTACGTCGAGCAAGGCAAGCAAAAACAACGATGTATACGGGTGATTGATCAATGGAATTCCCCGAAGACACGGCGGTTCAGCTCCTCCATCACCCTCTTGGCCGAGACGGGGATGACCGTCCCGGGGCCGAAGATGGCGGCCGCCCCGTGCTCGCGCAGGAACTCGTAGTCCTGCGCCGGGATGACGCCGCCGATGACGACGATGATGTCCTCACGTCCCCGCTTGCGCAGCTCCTCCACCAGCTGGGGCAGCAGCGTCTTGTGCCCCGCGGCGAGCGAGCTCATGCCCACGATGTGCACGTCGTTGTCCACGGCGTCCTGCGCCGCCTCGGCGGGCGTCTGGAAGAGCGGGCCGATGTCCACGTCGTACCCCATGTCGGCGAACGCCGTGGAGATGACCTTCGCCCCCCGGTCATGCCCGTCCTGCCCCATCTTGGCGATCATGATGCGGGGCCGGCGGCCCTCCTTCTCCGCGAACTCGTCCGTCATCGCGCGGACCTCGGCGATGATCTCCTCGTCCGCGAACTCGCTGCTGTAGATGCCGGAGATGGAGCGGATGATGGCCTTGTGGCGCCCGCAGACCTTCTCCACCGCGTCCGAGATCTCCCCCAGGGACGCCCGTGCCCGCGCCGCGTCGACGGCCAGCTCCAGCAGGTTCCCCTCCCCCGTCTCCGTCGCCCTGGTGATGGCGTCCAGGCAGACCCGGACCTTCTCGGGGTCCCGGATGGCGCGCAGCTTCTCCAGCCGCGCGATCTGGGCCTGACGGACCGCGGTGTTGTCGACCTCCAGGATCTCCAGCGGGTCCTCCTTGTCCAGACGGTAGCTGTTGACCCCGACGATCTCCTCGGTGCCGGAGTCAATGTGGGCCTGACGGCGTGCGGCCGCCTCCTCGATGCGCATCTTGGGCAGCCCCGTGTCGATGGCCGCGGCCATGCCGCCCAGGGACTCGATCTCCTGGATGTGGCCCCAGCTGCGGCGGATCAGCCGGTCCGTCAGGGCCTCCACGTACCAGGAGCCGCCCCACGGGTCGATGACCTTGCAGACCTTCGTCTCGTCCTGGATGTAGAGCTGCGTGTTGCGCGCGATGCGCGCGGAGAAGTCCGTCGGCAGGGCGATGGCCTCGTCCAGCGCATTGGTGTGCAGGGACTGCGTGTGCCCCAGCGCCGCCGCCAGCGCCTCGATGCAGGTGCGCTCCACGTTGTTGAACGGATCCTGCTCCGTCAGGCTCCAGCCGGAGGTCTGACTGTGGGTGCGCAGCGCCATGGACTTGGGATTCTTGGGACCGAAGGTCCTGACGATCTTGGCCCAGAGCATCCGAGCCGCGCGCATCTTGGCGACCTCCATGAAATAGTTCTTGCCGATGCCCCAGAAGAACGACAGGCGCGGCGCGAAGGCGTCGATGGAGAGCCCCGCCTGGATGCCGGTACGCAGGTACTCCAGGCCGTCCGCCAGCGTGTAGCCCAGCTCGATGTCGGCCGTGGCGCCCGCCTCCTGGATGTGGTAGCCGGAGATGCTGATGCTGTTGAACTTGGGCATGTACTTCGAGGTGTAGGCGAAGATGTCCCCGATGATGCGCATCGAGGCCTTGGGCGGATAGATGTAGGTGTTGCGGACCATGAACTCCTTCAGGATGTCGTTCTGGATGGTCCCGCTCAGGACGGACTTGTCCACTCCCTGCTCCTCCGCGGCGAGGATGTAGAAGGCCAGGACGGGCAGCACGGCGCCGTTCATCGTCATGGAGACGGACATCTGGTCCAGCGGGATGCCGGAGAACAGGATCTCCATGTCCAGGATGGAGTCCACGGCCACGCCGGCCTTGCCCACGTCGCCGACGACCCGCGGGTGGTCGGAGTCGTAACCGCGGTGCGTCGCCAGGTCGAAGGCGATGGAAAGCCCCTTCTGCCCCGCGGCGAGGTTGCGCCGATAGAAGGCGTTGCTCTCCTCGGCGGTCGAGAACCCTGCATACTGGCGCACCGTCCAGGGGCGCGTGACGTACATGGTGGGATAGGGTCCGCGCAGAAAGGGCGGCAGCCCCGGCATGTCGTAGGCCAGGTGCGGGAACCTGCGGCCGTCCGACTCCGCGTAGAGCGGCGCCACGTCGATTTGCTCCATCGTGTGGAAGAACGCCTCCTCCGGCGTCCTACCGGTCTCCTCCCCGAAGCGGCGGCTCCACTCCCCGGCGTCGAACGCCGACCCCGCCTCCGGCGACCGAAGGTCTATCCGCGTGAAATCGGGGTCCGCGTACCGGCTCATCGAGCTCATCAAAAATACCTCCCCTCCCGGCGATCCCATCCGGAACCTCCGCCCAAAATGGGCATCTCAAAAAATCTCCCGCTCATGCCGCTCATGACAGAAGCATCCCCTTCGCTCTCTGGAATCCGGTCAGCGTCTCCAGGCAGTTGGAGCGAATGTTGATGAAGCCGTCCACGCCCGCCTCGACGTAGGTGTCCTTGAACTCGGCAGCCGGGGCCCCGGCCAGATAGACGCCCATCCCCGGGCACTTCTCCTTGATGGCGCGGGCCAGGGGCGGGACCAGCTCCGGATAGGCCACGTCCGTGGAGCAGATCACCGCGATGTCCGCCCCGCTGGCGACCGCCGCCGCCGCGCACTCCCCGACCTCGGCAAAGCCGTCGTTCCTCAGGACCTCGAAGGCGGCTACCTCCATGAAGCTCGCGATGAAGTCGGCACGCGCCTTGTGCTGCGGGATCGGCCCCATGTTCGCCAGGAACACCTTGAAGTTGTCCCCCTTCTCCGCCTCGAAGGCCTCCGTGCGGCGGCGCATGGCCTCGTACTGCTCCGTCCAGCGGTGCGGCAGGATGGGCTCCACGGAAAGGGCTCCGTCCCCCTTCCGGCCCAGCGCGGCCCGCAGCTCGCCGAGCGTCGCCCCGGCGGAGGCGGCGTCCGCGGCGCTCGAGACCGTCCCGGACGCGGCCGCCCCCTCCAGCGTCCTTTCGACGGCCCCCCCGTCCCGGCCGGCACGGAATCGGCGAAGCGCCTCGGCGCGTTCGGCACGCTGCGCCCTCCGGTCCGGCTCCGCGAACTCCGGCAGGGGCTCCGCCGGATTGGGGTACATGTTGGTGCCGACGGCACGGTCGGCACGCTGCGCAAGCCTCTTGAAGCGCTGCTGCAGCACGGCCTGGATGTCCCGTTGGATGGCGCCCTCGCGGACGCTCTTCAGGAATCCTCCCGCCGCCTCTATCCTCTGGAGTTCCTCCCAAATCCTCCGGGCCAGCTCGTCGGTCAGCTTCTCCACGTACCAGGAGCCGCCCGCGGGATCCTCGGGCTGGAGCAGATTGAACTCCTTCTGCAACAGCACCTGCGCGTTGCGCGCGACGCGGCGCGAGAACTCCGAGCCGGGCCGCAGCGCCTCGTCGAAACATCCGACGGTCAGGCCGTCGACGCCGCCCACCACGCCGGAGAAGGCCTCCGTGGTGTTGCGGAGCATGTTCACGTAGGGGTCGTACACCGTCTTGGTGAAGAGGGAGGTGCGGCCGAAGATCTGCGCCCTCTGCGCCTCCGCGTCCCCTCCGAAGCTCGAGGCTACCTGCGCCCACACGCAGCGGGCCGCCCGGAGCTTGGCTATCTCCATGAAGAAGTTGGACGAGAGCGAGAACTCGAAGCGCAGGCGGCGGGAGAACTCCGCGACGTCCACCCCCCGCTCCCGGAGGGCGCGCAGCGTCTCGATGGCCGAGGTCATCGCACAGGCGACCTCCTGGACGGCGCTGGCCCCCCCGTTGTGGAACACCGAGCCCCGGATCAGGACGGTGCGGAGCGGCGTTTCCCAATCGCGAGCCCAGGCGAACGTCTGCGCCATCTCGTCGAACAGCGCGTCGAGCCCAGCCGGCAGGTTTCCCCGCTCCAGCAGGGCCCCCAGGGGATCGGCGCCGACGCAGCCCGCAATCGTCCCGAGGGGAATTTTCCTCTTCTCCGCAAGGGCGTCGAGCAGGGCGAGGAAGGGCAGGGCGGACGCCCCGGCATGGATGTACAGGGGATGGCGCGCCGGCAGGTCGCCCAGGAGCGCGTCCAAGTCGTCGAGCGACGAGACGGAGACGCCGCCGTCCTCGGCACCGTCCGAGTCGGCATCCAGCCCCTCCCGCGTGCGGCCGTCCAGGACGAAGGCCACGGTGGAGGCCCCGCGGTCGAGCTCGTGCACGATCCCCTCGTGGGCATCGCCGGGCAGGGTCTCGTCGCAGAACTGGGCGATCTCCCACGGGCGGCAAAGGTTCCCCGCTGCGGAGGCCCCGCGCAGGGGATAGGAACCCGGAAAGGTCCGGGCCGCCCGAAGGTCCTGCGTGTCCGACGCCGTATAGAGCGGATCGAGCGTGATGCCCTCGTAGGTGGAGGTGTACATGGCCTTCTCGAAGGGAGCGCCCTTCAGGGCCGCGACGGCCGCCTCCTTCCACGCCTCGTAATCCGACAGGACGAACTCCCCGAAGTCGACCTCGGGCAGCGGCTCCGGAGCCGTCCGCCCGCCGCAGTGGTGCCCGTCCTCCGATTGCCTTGCCTTTTCGCTGCTCATACGATATTCCCCCCAATGCATGATGCCGGAGCTCCAACACACACAACCGGGAAGGCCATAAACGAAACCCTCCCGGAGAAATCCTCCGCACTGCCGGGTTCCACCACCCAAAAACGCAGGAGGAACCGCCATCCTTCCGGCTTCTGCGGAGCCGCCCGGCCCGAGGCGGACCGTTCCCGTTCCCTACCGGGATCCCGATTCGCCGAAGGCCGCTCCGCTCTCTTCCATTATATCAATACATCGAAGGCGACCTCTCGCCGTGCACCGCGTCGGCCCCGGCCCGCCATGGGCGTCCCCTCATTAGATCAGAACTTTGCCGTCCTTCACCAGGACCCGTCCGTCCAGGGACAGCTCGGGCCTCGTGATGATCCCATCCACATGAATGCCCGCGGCAACGGTCCCTCCAAAAGTATCGTTGCTCCCCAGGGCGATATGGACCGTCCCGTAGATCTTCTCGTCCTCCAGGATCACCCCGGTCACCCGCGCCTTGTCGTTGGTGCCAACCCCGAGCTCGGCCAGGTTCCTGGCCGCGGAGTTCCCGCCCAGCATCGCCATCAGCCGTTCGGCGTCCGCACCCTCCGCCCGGACCATGAGTCCCTTTTCAAAAGTCAGCTTGAGAGGTTCCCTGAGGATGCCCAGCCCGGCAAAGGAACCGTCGATGACGGCCTCCCCTTCCGCCGTCCCCTCGATGGGGGCGATGTAGGCCTCCCCCGTCGGAAGGTTGCCCGACTCCCCTTTGCCCCGGTAGATTCCTCCGCTGACGATCCCTCTGCGCCCCTCGAGGGACATCGTCAGTACGCACCCTCCCGAACGCAGCTCGGCGGTTCCGGCCGCATCGAGGCAGGCCGCCACCTTTCGCGTCAGCTCCATGACCACGTTGTAGTCCGCCGTGACCGGGCCGTTGAAGAACATGTCCTCCGTAATCTTCGGCATGGTCGCCACGCGGGCTCCCGCCTTGCAGGCGTTCTTCCTGGCCTGAGTGTGGGTCAGGGAGGTCGCCGTGGCTGCGACCACCACGTCGGAGGCCGCCATGGCCCCGGATACGATGGGAAACGGCTCCTCTCCGTTCCGGCTCAGCACCGGCATCCTCAGGGCCACGGCCTGCGCCCCCAACGCGACGCCGGCCTCAAAAAGGCTCTCCCCTATCCGCAGCGTGGTCTCGTCATAGAGGACCAGCAAGGTCTCTCCGGGTTTCAGCCCCATGTTCTCCCTCAAGAGCTGCCTGGAAACCTCCGTCAACTCCATCAAAACGGCCTCCTTCGAATTATGCCGGGGCTCATCCGAGGAGCTCCCAGACGACGCGGGCGGCCATTCCCCGCCCCGAGACCGCGGGCACCCCGGCAATAGCCCCCGCCGCCCTCCTCATGGACTCGGAATAACCGATGCAGTCCAGGATCAGAAGCTCCGCCCCCCATGCCCCGAGCTCGCGCGACGCCCTTTCGACGGCCGCCTCCGCATCGACATACGGCGAGGCGGGGACGGATTTCACGGTCCCTCCAAGCCTCCGCCACCGCTCCTCGGATTGAGGAACCTGATCCGCGGAGGGGGTGAGGATGCCCAGCCGCTTCCCCTCCGCCACCGCACGGACGACATGGAACAGGACCCTCTGAGGCCGAATCAGCAGCCCGCCCTCCGGGAACTCGGGGAACTCTCCGGTGCAGAGCAGGAGCACCAGGGGAACCCCCGCGTCGAAGTGCTCCTTTATTTTCGCGGCGACCCTCGGCATGATGTGGCGCTCGGCGACCTGAACGGACGATCCGTCCGCCAGCCGCGTCACCAGGACATAATCGCCGCACCGCGGCGCCAGGCCGGCAATTTCCGCGCGCGACAGCCCGTCGAGGGCCCCGGCCTCCCGTACCTCCACGTCCCCCAGAATCGCGGAGAGCTCCGGGATCACATCCGTGCGCGGGGTCTGGCCGATCGTCACCGTTCCGACAACGTGTTTCATCGAATCCGACCTCCTCTGAATCCACCCACCCGTCCCGGCACGTCCCCGGGAAGGTCAGATCTTTCTCCCCAGGGTCTGCAGGTGGTTCATAGGTCCGTACAGGCCGAGGATCCGCTCGAACTCCCCGGGGTCGTAGAAACGCAGCTTCCCCTCCCCGAAGGCCTTGCCGACCTCGATGACGAATCGCACCGTCGACTCGATGTCCGAGACCTGAGAGGCGCCCGTGGCACACCCCGGGACCGCGGTCTCCGCCGTCAGGGCCACGCCCACGACCGGAGCGCGGGTTGCCGTGCAGGGCTGCAGGATGCTGTTCAGATGATAGAGCTCGTTGCCGTAGGGGGTGATGTCCTGGGTCGTAATCGGGAAGACCTGCGGCATCCTGCCCGTGACATAACTCATGATATCGAGCAGATCCTCGCTGACCCGCAGGATGTAGCCCTCCTTGACCGTGGGAGAGATGGCGAAACCGCGGTGGTTGACAACCCTGTTGCCCCGTGTCGTATCGATCGAGAGCACCGCGTCGAGGTCCGGATTCATCTCCTCCGCGTTGGCGATCTGCATGTTGATGGGGGAATCCATGAAAGGGACGGGGTCGTGCGGACGCGTAGGGGCATCGGGACAGATATGGGTGGAGACGAAGACATCCCCATCCAGAACATCCCCCAGCTTCGCCATCCTCCCCAGCTTCAGGGCCACCGCAACGGCGGCCACGGCCCCATCCGCGTCGGATACCAGGCCCACCTTCTCCGGACGGGCTCCGACCCCGCCCAGGCGTCCGACGATCCCCAGGGTCGGAGCCGTACCGCCGCCGTGCTTCCCCTTCTTACCATGAAACCATACCTTGACGAAATCCGTATGTCCCTTGGGCCCCTCGACCGTCCTGACCTCGATCGTCCGGGCCTCACACCCCACTTCGATCAGGGCATTCCGAACGGCCTCCCCGGACGCCGAGGGACTATCCAGCAGCTCATAAGACTCCATCACATATTTTATGGACATCGTCCGCCTCCATTGGATAAGTTATAAGATGGGCTTCCCCACCATGGGCTCTACGGCGCGCAGCAGTTCCCCGCACCGCATGCCCTCGCCCAGAATCAGCCGCTCCGCGGGGACATGAATGACGAACACGCGGTCCCCCTCGCACAGTTCCGCAGTCGTTACGGGCAGGCCGGAGTCCTCGCGCAGCGTCATGATCAGGTCCGGAAAGGTTCCAAGGCGTTTTCTGCAAAGCTCCAGGGTCATGTACTCGTTCCAGAATGTCATCTCACAAGGCCCAAGGAGTACCCGGCCGACGTCGAACCCTCCGCGGGTCTCCAGAACGATCTCGGAGACCTCGGAACGAAGGACCCCCGAGCCGCCGAGAAAATCGACTATCGAGCGGACAACGACCTCTCCTCCCCCCGACTGCGAATCCAGCATACGCATGCCCAATGCAATAGCCTGCTTCAGGGCCCCCGGTGCTCCGAATTTTCCGGCGTAAGAGGCCTTGACGGGGTTACGGGCGACAGCCACGAGCCCACCGGCCCGATCAGCCGCATGGCGTACCACGGAGGCGGCAAGCTCGATTCCCCCCGAGACAAAGACCTCGAGATACAGGCCCTTCTCCGGATCTCCTCCCACGGCGGCCTGACGGGACACGTAATGGGGATCCCGATGCAGCCCCATCGACCCCATAACTCCCGTAGGGTGGGCCCTGCCGTTGCACGGAGCATCCACAACGGGAAGCCCCATCAGTGCCGCGGAGATCCAACCGTTCGTTATGGAGCTTCCGCCGCATTCGTTTGGGATGAATCCGCCAAGCTGCGGGCAGCCATTCTCCAACAGCAGCTCCATGGCCCGGACATAATCCTTCGGAAGAGCCTGGGCCTCCTTCGAAGCGGGAGCCCCGACCGCAGAACCCGTAACCAAAGTCGCATCCGGCTCCACATCGCCCACGTCCAAAAGACGTACTTCCCCCAGAGACAAGGCCGCCTCCGCATTTATCCGACCTTTCTTCAGGCTTCCTCCACCGCCGCCGCCCAAAACAGCACCGCCCAACAACGCGGCCTCGGCCATCTTCCGCGAAAGAACCGTAGCGGACATCACTCACACCTCATCGACAAAGATAGGACAAAACACCCCCCCGTTCCAAACCGACGGGGCTCCCGCCGCGAAATCCGCATCGATCTACCCTCCGAAGCTCCGGACCAGGGCATTGATAAAACCATAAATCCCATCTCCCGCAACGAACCCGCCGCCATAGATCTCGAGCTCCGATTTGAACTTCCTCTCCAGGGGCCACCGGATCAGCAATGCAACGAGCAGGCCCACACCGTATACGGGATTGTTGATCAGGAGCCCGGTGGCAAACAGGATTCCCAACGCTCTACCGGCGCCTCCGAGGAACTGCAGCAAGCCACCAAAAAATGCGGCGCAAAGCAGCTGCCTGAGGATGTCCTCGCTGAGCCCCGCCTTGATGGTCGCGGCGAACACCTTGCTTACGGGAGGGATCATGTTCAGGCGAAAATGCAGATTCATCAGGAGCCCCGTGACCACAAGAGCGACAACTCCACCCAGGAGCTCCGCGATCATCTGCTGCCGACGGCCATCCATCTCGTAAAGCGGATCGGCCCCACGCCCCCGTACGATCCACCCCGTCTTGAGGTCATAGCCCATATCCGCAAAGCAGGGGCCGGTACTGGCAACATAGCCGGTCAGCAAGGCCAGGGCATGAGGCGGAAACCCCATGAAAATCCCCAGGCTCAAAAAGATGATCGAGACGGCGAAGCCCGGGAACCATCCGGAGTGCATGGCGGAGAGCCCTACAAGCACCGGGGCCACAGAGGCCGAGAAGGCGCACCATACAATCCAGAGGACAAGTTTTTCCGGCGGCATTTCGCCCCAAAGGCCTCCCAGCACCGCTAAGAGCACGGCGCCCACGGCAAAAAGAAGGATGTGAAGCACCAGGGTCCGCTTCAGGGCCGCAGGAGAAACCGAGTATGTCTCCTCAGGATCGGGGCGCTTGCCGCCTCGGGGGCTGGCGAAGATGATCCGCAGGGCCTGAACAAGGGAAACGAGCCCGGCTCCAATCATGAAACCATGGGGAATGTAGGTTTTTCCCAGATCTGCAGGGAGGCTGTCCATGCCGAAGAACGGTGCGGCAGATTCCAGGAAGGGCGCGAGGTGGGAAAAATATCCTCGCACGATCAGTCCGAGCGCCAGGGCGATCATTGCGAAGACATTGGCGATGAAGGCGATGCCGATGCCGGCCATGGGCAACCCCTTGATCCCCAGGGAGGGGAAGGAAAAGAGCCGGCTGCTGCCCAGAGCTCCAAGGAGGATTCCAAACAGGAGGCTGCGCCCTTTTTTTCCTCCCTCGTCCCCGGCGATCAGGGCCTGGGCCGTCGCGATGCCGGGAGGCCAGGATCCCGTCGCCGGGAAGAGCTCGGAGTCGAAGGCCCGATAGACCAGATGCATCCCGATCAAGGTCGCGATGCCCGACCCCAGCAGCATGGGGTACAGCAGCTTGAGATCCCCGTAGGAGTAAAAGATGGAGACCGCAAGCAACGTGCAGTTAGCTGCAGCGAACCCTGCCGCGGAGGTCATGGTCTGCACGAGGTTCTGACGATCCAGAGAACGAAATTTTCTCATCCCCTCCATGGGGATCCGGGCCAGCATCATGGCGATCAGAGCGCCAATGATCGAGGTATTCGGCGTAAAACCGATCCTGGAGATGATCTGCATGCAGATTATCGCCGAGGCCGCCGAAACGAGAACGCTCAGAATAAATGTGTTTCCCTCCAATGCCTTGATGTGCGGGCTCCCCTTGATCCTGTTTTCCACGACACTATCTCCTTTCTCTCCCCAGACTCCAATTCAGGGGTTTCCGCAAATACGGATCGAACGGTCCCAAGTTATAGGGCAGCGTGAAAGAGCGCGTGCTTCCCCCCTCGTCTCGGTACGGCGGCGGAGCGAGTCAAAGGTGTTCCGCATGGAAGCGCCGCGCGCGGAAAGCACTGTCCGATGGTGGCGGGAGCGGACTTGAAATCTCTTCCGCGGCAATCCTCCGGGTTTGAGACCGAAGGATGCCTCACTTCAGCAGTTCCCCGTAAATATGGGGCTTTCTGTCCCGAAGATATGGGATCTCGGTCCTGAAGCGCTCCACGTCCATCAGATCGATTTCAAAGACATCGACGGATTCTCTATCCATGGGAAGCTCCCTCAAAACTCTGCCTCTGGGGTTGCAGATTTTGCTTTTTCCAAAAAGCTCCAGGTCCCCTTCATGTCCGAATCTGTTAACTCCGACGACGAACAGAAGATTTTCCAGAGCTCTTTGAGAAAGATTCAGGTCCCACATATCTACATCCTGTATTCGCCAGGCGGCCGGGCAAAAGACGATCTCCGCCCCCTGCAGAGCCAGGCTTCTGCAGGACTCGGGAAACCCTGCATCGTAGCAAATCATGATGCCGATTCTGGTCGACCTGTCCCGCAATCTGATGTCGAACACCGGATAGGCATTGCCTTCCTTATAGTAAAGGCGTTCCAGCGCCCATAGGTGAGATTTGTCGAAGTATCCCGTCAAGGTTCCCTCCGGGTCGAAAAGGAGGGCGGAATTCGTGAGGATTCCCTCCATTTTCGTCTTGCGTCCCACAGGGGCGATCAAATATACGTGATTATCCTTTGCGGCGGCGGCCATTTCCGCAACTATGTATTCGTAATGGGCGCAGCCGAGAGATACCGTTTTTTCCGCCAACAAAGAAAGGTTATAGCCCGTTGCGAAGAGTTCCGGCAGACAGACGATATCCGCACCCTGCGCAGCGGCAGAACCGATCAGCTCCCGGGCGTGCACGATGTTGGAATGGACATCGCCCAAGTTTCCCTCAAACTGAACCATGCCGATCCTGATCTTTTTATCCAAGGGTCATCCCTCCATGGAAGAAAATTTTTCCCGGCTACTGCACGAGAGAATGTAATGAACGACGCCGGCCACGACAATCCCGTTGATGGGCGGCAAGCCGAAGGAGCAGGAGGAGGAAGCCCAGGACACCAGGGCGCCCGCAAGCCAGGAAAGGACCGCGGTCCAACGAATCCCATCCGAGAGGACCAAGCGCCCGTGATTGATGCCATAATAATCCGCCCACATCACACCGGCGATAGGAGGCACCAGCATGCTCAGGAAACTCAAAAAGGCGATGAACTTGAAGATGATTCCCGAGGCCGCTATGGCAGTCCCGATCAGTCCCGCGATCATTGTCAGCGTCACACGGCGGAAAGATGGAAAGAGAGTTTTTAAGGCCAATCCTCCGGAATAGGCATTGGAGAGGTTCGTCGACCAGGCCGCCAACAGCAGGATCAAAAAAGCTATGCTCGAGAAGCCCTGTTTCGCCAGAACCTCCGTGATATCCCAGGAGGGAGCGTTCATTGCGATCATCCCCGCCGCAACCTGCTGGAATATGGAGATGAGGGCGAAGCCTATCAGGCCGATATAGAAAATATCCTTGATTCCTCGAGTATAACGCAGGTAGTCAGGGGAAATGACGGCTCCCACGATTATCAGGCCAACGACGCTGTTGATTCCATCCGTTATGGAGATCGGCTTGCTCGGGGTATAGGTCCAGAGTGCTTCCCAATTCCCTCCCGCAACAATTTGCGAAACCCCCCAGATCATCAGCAGGATCAGCGGAGGAACGGCGATATAATTGAATAGGGCCATCGTATTGAATCCCATGGCCGCAAAAAGCATCATGAGGATGCCCAAAACCACGACGACCAGGGTGAGGTTCAGGCTGGGAAAGATTTTCTGAAGGGAAAGGCCTGCCACCCCGGCCTGGATTCCAAACCACCCAAAACTGGTGATGCCCAAGATCAGGGCAATGATCATCTGCCCTCCTTTTTTTCCGAAGGCCCCCTGGGCCAGTACATAGGTATTCATGCCTTCCCTGCATCCCATATAGCCCTGCAGGCATAAAATCAGCACCAGGAGAAGGTTTCCCGCAATGGAAACGCCAATCAAGTCCCTCAGGGACAACCCCGCGATCAAAGCCCCTCCCACCATCAATTCCGAAATGGCCACGTTGCATCCCAGGATATTGAACAATGGAGCCTTCCAACCCGTACGCTCATCTTTCGGAATCGGATTGAGAATGAGTTCCTCCCTCTCTGACATCGAAAACCCTCCTTCACTTGTTTCGTCCCCGAAGCCAAAAACAAAGATCGGGTGGTAATGTTATATTACTTCAAAGGATCGAAATTAAAGGATGATCTTCCGCCTCTCGAAGGCACAAAGACATGCTCCGAGAGTTGGCCCCGGAGCACAAAGGGAATGCGGAATCGTGCAGAGCGACAACCCGACGCCCGGACGCACGTCGTCAAGACCTTCATCGACGGCGCGGAGGTCTACAGCCGCTGAGGCGGGGCGTCCCCCAAATTCCTCATTTCGAGATGCGTCATTTCGAGAGGTGGATCAGCAGCGCCAGGGAAAGGCGTAGGAAGGGAAATCCACTCAGGCTTCCCGGGGGCAGGAGGGATTTGATCTTCCCGAGGCGGTAACGAAGGGTATTGCGATGAAGGTGCAGCGTCCTGGCGGCCTCCTTATGATTACGGTCGCACAGGATAAAAGCATGGAGCGTATTGATCAGCTCGGCATCGTGCCGGGCATCGTAGTCCATAAGCGGGGCAAGCAGACGCAGCGCGGAACGATGCACCCCTTCGGGGGCACGGTTCCGCAGCAGGGGGACAAAGAGCTCCATGTCCTCGAACGCATGGAGCCCCTCGTCGAGGCCGAGAAGCCCGAACAGGCCCAAGACCCACTGCGCCTCCTCATAAGACTTCCTGAAGTCCTTGAGCCGATGGAATCCCCCCATGGCAATGCGGGCCCCTCCCGCCAGGAGGGAAAGGGAATCGGAGAGCGCCTCCGAAACCTCATCGGCACGGGACATCAGAACGATGGTCTCGGATGAGGTCCGGACCGCGGCAAAAAGGCCGGCCCCGCGCATCAGGGATCTGAGCGCGCTCACCCCCATATCGGCCCTTGCGTCTCGCAAGGCGATGAGAACCACCCGGACCTGAGTGTCCAGGGGAAAGCCCGCCTCCTCGAAGCGAAGGAGCGAGCGCATGGGGGAGTCCCCGAACAGGGCCTCCTCGAGGCAGTCGTCCAAAATGCCGCCGAACGAGGGATCCTCCCGCTCATCCGCCAGGATCGCCTCCATGGCGGCACGAATGGCATGGGAGTAGCGAAGCTCCGAGGGTAGCAGGACGATCGGAAAGTCGTTCTCGTCCGCGTACGCATAAAATTCGTCCGGCAGCCTGTCCAGGAAACGCCCCAGCTTGACCCCCAGCCCGGCCGCCCCGTTCCGGACCAGGCTGCGCAGAAAATCCATGAAGGCGGCCTCCTCCCCGTGCAGGGCATAGGCCGTAGTGAGGAAGAACACGTCGGGGCTCACCCAGAAGCGGATGTCCGGAACCTCGGCAATATCGATATAGCGTACCCGCCGATCTTCGCCCTTCATACCCGCGGCACAGATCGACCCCTCAAAGACGGGAAGCGACAATATTCTCTCGATCGTAACCATGGTCAAGCCCCTCTTGACATAATGCCCGCCCCCGCGCGGCCTGCACTCCGGGACGTTATCTCATTATATAATTATAATAAATGGAAGGCTCCATCGGCGGATTCCGTCAGGCCAAGGGACTCCATTATTCTCCATTCCATCATTCATTATCCATAAGGAGGGGCATCGTGGAAAAGAACGAAAGGCTGGAGGCGCTCACCTCACAAAATACCGAGCTGAGGCGGGATATCGGTCTGTTCGGCGGTATGAGCATCATCGGCGGCATCATGATCGGGTCGGGGATCTTCTACCTGGGCGCTTACGTTCTTCAGCGCTGCGGGATGAGCCTCGGGCTCTCCCTGATCTGCTGGGCCGTCGGGGGGCTGGTCTCCGTGCTGGGCGGTCTCTGTTACGCGGAGCTGGGCGCGGCCATGCCGAGATCCGGAGGCATGACCCTCTACCTGAACGAGGCTTATCACCCGATCCTCGGCTTCCTCTACGGGTTCAGCGACTGGCTCATCGGCGGACCGGGGTCCATAGCCGCGATCGCCATCGCCCTGCCTACGGCTCTTCGGGCCTTTACGGACATCGGCGACATGGGGATCAAGGCCATCGCCATCGTGCTCATCGCGATCCTTTCCCTCTACAACTGTTTCGGCATTCGCCTGAGCGCCATCCTCCAGAACATCTCGATGGTCGCCAAGCTGATCCCCATCCTGATCATCCTCTTCGTGGCGCTCCTCCTGGGACAGGTCTCTCCCACATTGGGGATTCAGCCTCCCACAGGCCCCGTTTCCGTTTTCGATATCCTGCGGATGCTGGCCTTCGCGATCGTCGCCTCGCTCTGGGCGTACGAGGGCTGGGCAAACATCAACGTCGTGGCCGAGGAGATACGGGAACCCCACAAGAACCTGCCGCGAGCACTTTTCTTCGGTATCGGAGGTATCACGATCCTCTACGTCCTCTTCAACTACGCGATCTACCGGGTCCTGTCCCTCTCCGAGATCCAGACCATGCTCGATGCCGAGAACTATTACTTGGGGACGGCCGCGGCACAGAAAGTCCTGGGGAACGCGGGGGCCGTCATCGTCACGGTGGGCATGGCCCTGTCCATGTTCGGCGCGCTGAACGGCTGCATCATCGCCCAGCCCAGGACCTACTACGCTATGGCGCAGGAGGGACATTTCTTCTCCAGCTTCAAGTGGCTGCACCCCAAGTACAAGGTACCCGCAGTGCCCATGGCCGTCCAGTGCGTATTCTCCATCATCCTGGTTTTGTTCCGCTCCCTGGATCAGCTGACCTCGCTCGTCATCTTCAACGCCATGTTCTACTACATGCTGGGCATGTTCGCCGTCATCCGCCTGCGCCGCGAGTATCCGGACATCCGGCGTCCCTACAGGGTGGTGGGCTATCCGGTGGTCCCCATCCTCATTGGGCTCGTATTCTTCGGGCTGCTGATCAACACGCTCGTCGAGGACCCCGCGAACGCCCTGCTGGGGCTCTGCGTCCCCGCCGTCGGCGCCGTGGCCTATGCCCTGTTCGACCTGCGCCTGAAGCGGCAGGGCTCGTCCCAATAAGGAGGCATTCGAGTCATGAAGATTTTCGAGAACGGGAAATTCTATCTGGAGAAGGGGCGATTCTGTGAGGCCGTGCTGACGGACGGCGAGACCATCCGGGCCGTCGGCGGACGGGACGAAATGCATGCGCTGGCGGGGCTCGCTCCCGCCGTCGTGGACTGCTGCGGCCGAACCGTGCTGCCGGGCTTCAACGACTCTCACATGCACCTGTCCTGCATCGCCGCGGCGAACGCACAGGCCGACCTCTCCGGATGCAGGAGCATCGGGCAGATCGTCGACACCTGCCGCGCGTTCATCGCCTCCCGCCCCGAGTCCGCTGCGCGGGGCATCCGCAGTATGGGTTGGAACCAGGACCTCTTCGAGGGCGAGAAGCGGATACCCGACCGCTTCGACCTCGACAGGATATCGACGGAGATCCCGATCGTCCTCGAACGGGTCTGCGGACATATCTGCGTGACGAACACGAAGGTCCTGGAGCTGATGGGGATCGATGTCGGCGCTACCCCTCCCGAGGGAGGAACGATCGGGACGGATTCGGAGGGAAAGCCCAACGGAGTCTTCACCGAGAACGCCGTCGCGTGGGTGGAGCAGGTCATCCCGGACTTCACGTTCGAGGAGAAGGTCCGGATGTTCGCGGATGCGCTGGACACTTGCGCGGCCTGCGGCCTGACCAGCATCCAGTCCAACGATGTGGGGGCCCCCAACGTCTATGGGGACTCGGACTCCATACGCACCCTTTTCGAGACCGGAAGGGCAACGATCCGCTATCGACATCAGATCACCTTCGACGACCCCGAGGCCCTGAACCGTTTCTGCGACACCGAGGCCAGGAGGGACATCTACAAGGGCAACCGCCTGACGATCGGTCCCCTGAAGCTCTTCAAGGACGGCAGCCTGGGGGCGCGCACCGCTCTCATGCGCCGGCCCTACGCGGACGATCCGTGCAACTGCGGCGTCGAGGCCCTCTCCGACGAAAAGCAGGAAGGCCTCTGCCGCGCCGCAGCGGCCCGTGGGATGCAGGTGATCACGCACGTCATCGGCGACGCGGCCGTCGAAAAAACGGTCGGCATCTACGAGAGGATGATGAACGGCGGCCCCAACACGCTGCGGCACGCCCTGGTCCACTGCCAGATCACGGACCGCCCGCTGCTGGAGCGTATCGCGCGCCTGGGGGTCCTGGCCATGGTCCAACCCATCTTCCTGGACTACGACATGCACGTCGTGGAGAGCCGGTGCGGCCGGGAACTGGCCTCGACCTCCTACGCCTTCGAGACCCTGAGGCGCCTCGGAGGACACGTCTCCTACGGCACCGACGCTCCGGTGGAAAGCTGCAACCCCTTCCCCAACCTCTACAGCGCGGTCACCCGAAAGGACAAGGACGGATATCCGAAGGACGGGTTCTTCCCGCAGGAATGCGTCGGCATCTGCGACGCCGTGGATGCCTACACGCTGGAGAGCGCCTACGCGGAATTCGCCGAGGGGTTCAAGGGCCGAATCCGCCCGGGATACCTCGCGGACTTCACGGTGCTCAGCGACGACATCTTCACCATCGAACCGGACGGGATCCGTGACATCGCCGCCGAGATGACGGTAGTCGGGGGAGAGATCGTCTACCGGCGGGGATAGGGCGGGGATCGAGGCGGCAAAGAATGGAGGACCTGCCGCGGCTCCACCTCCATCAGACCCGAGCGAAACTTCGGCCCCTCACAGCGCCCGCTTGAGGTAAACCTTGTCGAGGAGCCGCACGCCATCCTCGATGATCGGACGGCTGTAGTGCTCTGCGAAGTAGTTCTTCAGCGTGTGGGAAACCTCGAAACCGCAGGACGCGTAGAACGCGGCGGTGCGTCCGCCGGTTCCGACCTGCAGGACGCCCTGGCCCCTGTACCGATCGAGGACGTGGAGGATCAGCGCCCTGCCGTAGCCACGTCCCCGATGCTCCGGGACGATCGCGATGTTCTGGAGCTCGTAGAGCCCCTCTCTCTCCTTTGTCACGACGCACACACCCTTGAGCCCGCCGTCGTAAAGGGCGATCATCTCGCCTCGGTCCAGATAGCGGGCGATCATCATCTCCTCCTCGTCTGCCAGGAGGAGCAGGTCGAGAAAACGCTCCCTTTCGGACACGACCGTTCGGAATTCCACAGCCCTTCACCCCCGTCCCCGCATTCTCGTCCCCTCAGTCCCGCTGCCCGTAGCTCTTGAACTTCTCCAACACGACCTCCATATCCGCCTCCGACAGCAGGACCGGCTTGCCCATGCTGCGGGCCCGGCAGTAGAGCTCGCAGACGAACTCGATCTCCTCGGCCGCATTGAAGGCGTAGCGGACATTGGGTCCCGCCGCCAGCAGGCCGTGGTTGCCCAACAGCACGGCGTAGCGGTCCCTCATCCCCTCGAAGGCCAGCCGGGCCAGCTCCCGGGACCCGAACGGGGCATATTTGGTGCAGCGGACGTCGCATCCGGCGAAGCCGATCAGGTAGTGCACGGGGGGAAGCCCCTCGTGCAGGCAGGCCAGGGTCGTCGCACAGGTCGAGTGCGTATGCACCACCGCCCCGACGTCCTCGCGCCCGGCGTAGAGGACGCGGTGCATATCGACCTCGCTCGACGGGACGCGCCTCCCCTCCACGACACGGCCCTCGAGGTCGAGCACCACGACATCCTCCGGCTCGGTCCGGAAGTAATCCATCCCGCTGGGGCTGATCGCCATCAATCCCCGCTCCCGATTGCAGACGCTGACGTTTCCGCCCGTCCCTCGGGTCAGATGATGCGTCACGAGCCTGCGGCAGTAATCGACGACGCTCTCTCGCTCCTCTTGCAGCAGCATCACGTTCGCTCCTCTCAAAAAGCCACGTCCCACACCCGGGACCCCCGTCCCGAGGATCGGCAAAGAACATCCTCCGCCACGCCCCGGAAATAGCCTGGAAGCGCGTCGAGCGCTGCCTCCTACGGACATCCCCGGCCGCTTCCCGGCCTTCGGCGCACGGCGAAACGTGCGGTCCATTCGGCCCCGCCGACATTTATCGCCGTATCGTTCGTTATATTATAATTATAAGATTGCCGCCGCTGTCAGCCTTGGGTTCGGGAGCCCGGAATGGAGGGGCAAAGTTGCAGGATTACATCTCCGCCTTTCATAATACGTCCTCGGCCGCCGCCGTCATCATATCCGTGGCGCTCATGCTCTTCTCCGGGTTCATGGCGACGCGTCTGACGAAGCGCCTGAGGCTGCCTGACGTGACCGCCTATATCGTCTCCGGGATCCTGATCGGCCCCTACTGCCTGCGCCTCGTCCCGGCCCGGATCATCGACGGACTGGACTTTCTGCCGGACATCGCGCTCGCCTTCATCGCGTTCAGCACGGGCGAGTTCTTCAGGATGTCCGTTCTGAGGAAGAACGGGACGAAGGTGATCGTCATAACGATTCTGGAGGCGTGCCTGACCTCGCTCCTCGTCTTCGCCGTCGTCTATTACGTCCTGCGACTCAATTTCGCCTTCTCGGTCGTTCTGGCCGCACTCGCCTCGGCGACCGCGCCGGCCTCGACCATGATGACGATCCGGCAGACGGGGGCAAAGGGGGACTTCGTCAACACGCTCTTGCAGGTCGTGGCGCTCGATGACGTCGTCGGGCTGATCGAGTACAGCATCGCCATCTCCGTCGCCCTCGCCTCGATCTCCGATGCGGGGCCGGGAGCGGGCGGAGGCTTCGACCTTCAAAACGTCCTTCTTCCGATCGCCGTCAACGCCGGGGTCCTGGGCCTCGGCTGCTTCTTCGGCCTCGTGATGAAGTGGATGCTGTTCAAAAAACACTCCACCGACAACCGGCTGATCATTGCCATTGCCCTGTTGTTCTCGTTCTGCGGCATCTGCACGCTCTTCGATGTTTCCCCGCTGCTGGGATGCATGTCGATGGGCACGGTCTACGTCAACCTCACCGAGGACGACAAGCTTTTCAAGCAGCTGAACTATTTCAGCCCTCCGATCCTCCTTCTGTTCTTCGTCAGGTCGGGGCTGTCATTCGAGCTGGACGCGCTCTTCAGCACGTCGGCCGTCGTCGGCAGCGCGCCGCTCCTCCTCGTCGGGGTCGTCTATTTCATCGTCCGTATACTGGGGAAATACGCCGGCGCGTTCTGGGGATGCCTTCTCGTGCACAAGCCGAAAAACGTCAGGAATTACCTCGGGCTGGCCCTGATCCCGCAGGCGGGCGTCGCCATCGGCCTCGCGGCCCTCGGAGCGAGGACGCTCGGCGGGGAGATGGGAGGGGCGCTGCAGACGATCATCCTCGCCTCCAGCGTCCTTTACGAGCTGATCGGACCGGGCTGCGCAAAGCTCTCGCTGTATCTGTCGGGCTCCTATCACACGCGGCTGGAGGACATCGTCCCGGAGGAGGTCCTCCCGGCAAGCGAGGGCCGGAAATCCGCCATAGAACTGCTGGTCGAGAGGATACAGAAAATACAGAAGGAGTTGCCCCCCAAATCCCTCCTCTCCGAGGAGGAGGAGGCCTTTATGGAGGCGTCGGAGAATCAATATGCGGCGATGGAGGCGAGCCGCCGCTACGCGAACATCCGCCGTTCGCGCCTGA
>ERZ773022.812-NODE-812-length-23097-cov-7.049345_pt1 | contig 23097 bp, 21 predicted proteins | sample MGYA00580839_ERZ773022 | MGnify/ENA primary metagenome ERZ773022 (study PRJEB29015, sample SAMEA2738020) | human oral metagenome | biome: human oral; feature: human-associated habitat; material: dental | place: China | collected 2044 ... | reverse complement strand
GGGCGTCGACCTTACAATACGAAAGGGCGAGTTCGCCGCCCTCATGGGACCGTCCGGCTCGGGCAAGTCGACGCTCATGAACATCCTCGGCTGCCTCGACCGTCCGACGGAAGGCTCTTACAAGCTCGACGGCGAGGAGGTCGCGCACCTCTCGGACGACGCGCTCGCTCTCACGCGCAATAAGAAGATCGGCTTCGTATTTCAGAACTTCAACCTGCTCTCGAAGAGCAGCGCAGCTGAAAACGTCGCCCTGCCGCTCATCTATGCGGGCGTCGGAAGAGGCGAGCGGCGCGAGCGCGCCATGCACCTCTTGGAAGCCGTCGGGCTTGCCGACCGCGCCGACCATCAGCCCAACGAGCTTTCGGGCGGTCAGCGCCAGCGCGTCGCCATCGCGCGCGCCCTCGTCAACGATCCGCACATCGTCATGGCGGACGAGCCGACGGGCAATCTCGACACGAAATCGACGCATGAGATCATGGAACTCTTCGAGAAGCTTCACGCCGCCGGACGCACGATCATCCTCGTCACGCATGAGCCGGACATCGCTGCCTGCGCGAGCCGTCAGCTTCTCGTGCGCGACGGACTCATCACGCGCGACGAGGGCAGGGGCGTCAAGATGGATGTCGTATAGGAGGGAAGTCGCTTGTTGATTTGGGAAAGCATCACCATCGCCCTGCATGAGCTCTTTGCGAACAAACTGCGCTCCGTCCTCACCATGCTCGGCATCATCATCGGCGTCGCCGCCGTCATTGCGATGGTCTCCATCGGCATGGGCGTCAAGAGCAACGTCGAGGACTCGATGGCGAGCCTCGGCAGCAACATGCTCATCGTCACGCCCGGCGCGGCGAACTCGGGCGGCATTCGCGGCGCGGCAGGATCGCGCGAGTCGCTGAAGTACGACGACGCCGTCGCGATCAAAAAGAAGATCAAGAACATTGACCACGTTTCGCCCATCGTGCAGCGCTCCTATCAGATTGTCTACGGCAATCAAAACTGGAATACCGTTGTCATGGGCGTGACGCCCGAGTACATGGCGATCCGCTCGCTCACGCTGACGGTCGGCACCTTCATCTCGCAGACGGACAACGACAAGCGCCAGCGCGTCGCCGTCATCGGCCCGACCGTCGCTAGGAATCTCTTCGGCAGCGAGAACCCCATCGGCAAGAACATTCGCATCCACAATCAGCCGTTTAAGATCATCGGCGTCCTCGCGAGCAAGGGACAGTCCTCCATGGGCCAAGATCAGGACGATGTGGTCATCGTTCCTCTGATGACGGAGCAGGAGCGCCTTCTCGGCATCACGCACATCCAGATGATCAACCTGCAGGTCAGCGAGGCCTCGAAGATCGTCCAGGTACAGAGCGAGGTCGAAACGCTGCTGCGCCAGCGTCACCACATCCTGAATGGCAAGGAGAATGACTTCACCGTCAACAACCTCACGAGCCTCGTCGAGACGGTGACGCAGCAGACGACGATGCTGACGATCCTCCTTGGCAGTATCGCGGGCATCTCGCTCCTCGTCGGCGGCATTGGCATCATGAACATCATGATGGTCTCGGTCACGGAGCGCACGCGTGAGATCGGCATACGGAAGGCGCTCGGCGCGACCTTCGGCAACATCATGCTGCAGTTCCTCATCGAATCCGTCGTCATGGGCGTCGTCGGCGGCATCCTCGGCATCTGCCTCGGCTGCGCCATCTCCGTTGCCATCTCTCATGTCGGCGAATTCAAGACCGTCATCACGGCGACGCCGATCCTCGTATCCTTCTCGTTCGCCGTCGGTATCGGTCTCTTCTTCGGCATCTATCCGGCAAGAAAGGCCGCGAAGCTCGACCCGATCGACGCGCTTCGCTACGAGTAAGAGATTGTCGAAAAGTGAAGTGACCTGCATGAGTTCGCCATTACCGCGCGATGCGAAAAGCGTGGCAGAGCGCTGCTGCATAGAAGAATCCCCCGAGAAATCTTCTCGGGGGATTCTTCGCTTTTGCCGTCAAGGATGCGCCTTACACTTGGATCTTGGCGACTTCGCCTTGCAGACTGGTGGCGATTTCGGCGAGCCCTTCGCTTGCATCGGCGATATTCTGCAGGGACTGCGTCTGCGTCTCCACGGCGCTGTTGCCCTCCTCGCTCGTCGCGGCGTTTTCCTGTGCGAGCGCCGAAAGGCTCTCGATCACTTGGGAAACGGAGTGGCTTTTGTCCACGATATTCCGCGTCGAGTCGTTCATCCTCTTGACGACCTGCTCCGTCTCTTCGACGGCTTCGTCGATGCGGCGGAATTTTTCCTGCGTTTCATCGAGACTCGTGCGCGTTTCGTCGACGAGATGCCGGGACACTTCCATCGTGTCGACCGCCTCTTGAGATTTCTCTTTGAGTCCGCCGATGATGGCGCTGATTTCGTCGGTGAAGCTGCGGCTCTGCTCCGCGAGCTTGCGGATCTCGTCCGCGACGACGGTGAAGCCGCGTCCTGCCTCTCCGGCCCGTGCTGCTTCGATGGCGGCATTCAGGGCGAGAAGGTTCGTCTGCTCGGAAATCGACTGGATCATCTGGCTGGCCACTTCGATCTTTTCCGCGCTCTTGTTCGTCTCGATGACGACGCGAGCCACTTCTTCGGTCGCTCGGGAGGTTTCTGCCGATTTCTTCATGACATCGGCGAGGATGGCGATGCCTTCATCCTTGCGCTGGCGCACGGCAGCGGTTCCTTCATTGATTTTTTCGAGGATTTCCTGATTGCCGTCGAGCAGGGTTTGGATTTCGTCCAAGTGATCGGAGGCCTCCTGCGTGTCCTGCGCCTGTTTCGATGCACCGTCGGCAATGTTGTGGATGGCCGTCGTCACGTTGCGCGCGCTGTTGGCCGTGCTCTGCGTCGTGGCGGTCAGTTCCTCGCTCGTAGCAGCGACGGACTGGGAATTGCCATTGATCTTTCCGACGATGTCGCGCAGGCTGTTCGCCATTTTGCCGCAGGCGCGTGTGATGATGCCGATCTCATCGCCGCGCTCCAGGTATTTCGCGAGGTGCATATTTTTCTCTTTCTGCAGATCGAGTCCTGCAAAGCGCTCGATCATGCCCGCCATATCCTTTAGAGGTGCTGAGACGCGCTTGTGGATGAAGAAGCTCATGAGCGCGATGAGACCTGCACCGCAAGCTACTGCAATCAGCAGCGATATGAGGACGAGTGCCTTTGCTTCATGCGTGAACATCTCGTTGGAGACGGCGACGAGCGCCCCCCAAGGCTGTTCGATGCCCTTGAGCTTGATGGGGTTGAAGATATAGGTGGTAGGAAGCCCCGTGGATTCGGAGGTGCGCTCCATGGAGAAGAGCTCCTGGCCGAAGAATTTCTGTCCTTCGCTTTCGCTTACGCCCAGCATTTCATAGACGTTCTTGGAGACCGCGTCATCTTTCAACCCGTGGGCAAGCAGCGTTCCTTGAGGGGTAAAGACGGCGAAGAAATTGTTCGGCGTGCTGATCGCCGCCATGTCGCTCTGGAAAGGGGCGGCGTCGAAATCCACCGTGACAGCGCCGACGAAACGACCGTCCTCGATGAGAGGGAAGGCGATGGTCAGCATGTAGGTGCGCTGGGTCGGCGTGACATCGTACCAGTAGGGATCGGTCAGCGTGATTTTCTGCGTCTTGCGCGGGGATTGATACCACTCGTCCGTCTCATAGCCGGCGAGCGGCGTGATCACGATGTCGGAGCCTTCCTTGCCCGCATAAGGGATGGCGCGCCCCGTGGCGTCGGAAGCGGGGGAGTTCACGAATGCGGCATCTTTGCCGTCGAAGGCGTTTGGTTCGAAGCAGATGCCCGAACCGACGATGTCGTCATTGGAAGAGACGGTCGAGCGCAGGGCGGCGATCAGATCGTCGCGATTGCGCTGCTCGGGCGGCAGAGACAGAATCTGTTGGACGCGCGATCTCAGATCCTGCCCCGATTGATAGATGGCAGTGTAGCGCGTCTCGATGGCGGCCGTCTTCATACCGACCTCGTTGTACTTTTCCCGTATGCCGTCTTCGATCATGGTGTTGTACGAGCGATAGCCGATGAAGCTCATGAGAATGGCGATCATCAGCGTGACGCCGAGGAAGATGACGACATTGACTTGCAGTCCGATGCCGTAGCCGCCCTTTTGCGGGGTTTCCTTTGTTTTGTTCATGTTGTACAGCTCCTTTTCGGGGAGGCGCGTGCATTTTTCGTCAAGAAATGCGTCTCCTAATTTAGTTGATTTCGTCTACTACTTTACAAAGACGGAATCTGGAATCTTTTAATATTATATCACATTTTTCAAAAAAAGTGGCACTTGAATATAATTTGACGATAAACTTTAGCGATACGAAGCGCTCCTACCCGAGCAAGGGGCTTTCGCCAAGCTTGTCGAGCAGCAAATTTGTTTCCATGACGCTCTTCTTGTGCGTGAGCGCGAAGATGAGGACGCTGTCCCAGCTCTTCTTGGCGTAGAGCTGTGGCAGATGAGCCGCGTGCAGCAGACGGCTCGTTTCCTTGAGGTCGAGTCCGAGCGCGAGGGCGAGCGCCAGAATTTTTGCGCGCGAGGGATTCTTGTCGCCGGAAAAGATATGGTAGGCGTATGTGGCTTCGAGTCCCGAGGCGCGGATGACATCGCTTTTCGTTCGATCTTTCTGCGAGAGAAGCTGCGCGAGATAATCATGCAGGGGCATTTTCTGCAAATGCTCCTCGTTCATTTCGATGAAATGTGCGACGTTTTCTTCCCGCTTGAGTTCGTGGAGCAGTTCGTCCGTATCCTTTTCCTGTTTTTTCGGCATGAAGAAAATCCCCCTTTGTTTTCATCATAAGGCAGGAGAGGACGGAAGGCAAGCGAATATTAAGAAGGAAAGGTGTTTTGTTTTGATAAGCTGCTTTCATACAAGAAGGGAAGGAGATGTGTCATGGAAAAGCCCGTCGAAGAATACATCCGTGCGACCTTCTCGTTCCTGCGCGTCTTGAAAGAAAGCGAGCGCAGCCGCACGACGCTTGCCGCCAAAGAGGACGGCAAGCTCGTCGTCGTGCGCGAGATTTATGCGACGGGTCTGCCGTACAAGGAAATCAAAGCGATTGAGCATCCTCTTTTTGCCAAGATTTTCTTGACGGCGGAGGAAGACGGGCGCACTTGGGTCGTCGAGGAGTATATCGACGGCGAGAGCCTGCAGGAGCTTTGGGAAAGGGGCGAATGCTTTTCAGCGGCGGAAATCAGGGCTATGCTTCGAGAAATGTCAGAGGGGCTTGCTGCACTCCATCGCGCGGGCATCGTGCACAGGGACATCAAGCCCGCGCACATCTTGCGCCAAGGCGGACGCTTGCGTCTCATCGACTTCGATGCCGCGCGTCTCATGCGTGAAGACGCTGCACCCGATACGCGCCATCTCGGCACGGTTGGCTACGCGCCGCCTGAGCAATACGGCTATGGTCAGACGGATGGGAGAAGCGACGTCTACGCGCTCGGCGTGACCTTTGAAAAGCTGCTGAAAGACGGTGAAGGCGGCGCTGTTCGGCGCGTGCTGCGCCGTGCACAAGCCGTCGATCCGGCAGCGCGCTATGCTTCCGTCGAGCAGCTCGCGTGCGCACTGCGGCGCGAAGATTTCCTGCGTCGGGGAACGCTTTTCCTGCTCGTCCTCCTCTTGGCGGGCGGCACAATCTGGTACAAAGTGCAGGAGCCGCCTGTCTTACCTGAGATGCAGGAGAATGTTCCTGCCGCCAGCGAAGAAGTGATGCAGGAAGAGGAAGAGGCGGAGGCGGAGGTGGCGAAAGGGAAAACTGCAGAACCGGGTGCGCTGAAAAGCGGTGCGGCAGAAAAGGATGCACCGAAGCCGAATGCAGAACCGCAAAAGAAAGAGAAGCAGATCTACAAGCCGAGCGCAGAGGCGGAGGATGAAACACTTGCATCTTCACCCGATTGGCATGAGACTCTGGGAATCGAGGCTCGCTGTCTGTGGTGCGGCAATTTGCACAACCATGTGGGAGCCATCGTCTTCCAGCCTGAGGAAGCTCTTCCCATTCCCGGTTCGTATGAGAATGACCTGATCTCGCCGGATACTTGGAACGCAGGCTTTCGCATCACGAACAACAGCGCCGCACCGCTGCGTCACCTGCGACTCGAGATGCGGACTTTTGAATGGTCGGGCGATAAAAGGGTCGAAGTCCAAGGCCCTGCAGAGCTTGCACCCGGCGAGAGCACGGACATCATTGTGCCGCTGGGTGGCTACCGCATCGATGGCAATCTGAGAATCGGTTGCCGTGATTTCGACCTTTCGCTTTATGCGGATTCCTTCGAGAGAAGGATAGCTTCTTGGTCGGTCAGCGTTTTTACGGAAAAGTACAAAAAACCTCAGACATCGCTATGAGCGAATGATTTTGAGTCTATTGAACTAGCCTCCAACAAAATATCGCGACTGAAATTGCAATCGCAGCCTTGCGCCGCCTTCATTGTCCCGACGGGACAACAAAGGCGGCGCTTCTTTTGCTATCGTAGAGGCGAGGAGATTCTTGACGCATCGTCCCTGCGCTTAGTGACACTGTGAGTGCGCTTAATCACCCTATTTGGGAGATACGGAGAGATAGGATTTAACGTATAATTAAAGGAAACAAGGGTTAAGGAGCTGATTTTCATTTCACGCGAAGGCAGGTTTCGTAAAGAGCTCCATGAAGTGGGAGTCAGGATTGCTTATTATAGAAGACGCCGAGATTTGTCGCAGGAAGCATTGGCGGAGGCGGTGGGAATCAGCAAGAGCTATCTGAGCAAGATCGAGCGAGCCGATGTCAAAGGGCTGTCGTTGATCACGCTCCTTGATATCGCAGGCGCTCTCGATGTGCAGATCGGCGATTTGATGAAGTTTGATGAGCGAATATGACGAGGTGCGGTTGGCGCTTGAAAGGAAGTGGATCTGGGAGGTGGAGAAAATGCTTGCGACATTGAAAGCGATTCTAAATCTTTATCTGTTGGATCGTGCAGGTGAGTTGCAGGATGCGATTCTGATCGTCGGCGGGGCGGTTTTCTTTATTTGGCTGTTTGAGCGGATAAGAGATGGAAGGGGAGGAAAAGCATGAAAAAAGCAGCATGGTTTTGGAGTTTGCTCGTCGTCGTTTTTGCGGCAGCATTCAGTTTGGGAAATCCGTCTGCAGAGGCGATTTACTCAAAGAATCTCGGTGGCGATCCGAATTACATCCTGTGTGACGGTCACATGGGGAACGCCTGGTACGTCGACGCAAGTTCCCTCGACGTGCAGATGTATGCGCCGCCGCAGTACATCATCGCCGTCAACGTCGTCTCCGTACAGGACGCTGACATGGGAAACACGGCAATCCACGATGTGCGAACGATGCGCTTCTTCTACAACTACGACATGCAGCGCATGTACATCGACCGCCATCCGAACAACGGTGACTGGCGCTACCTCGATCCGAAAGGCTCATGGGCTGAAATCGGCATCGCGCATCCGGCTGGCAAGATTGCCTTCCGACTGGCGTATGGCATGGATTTTTATGGGCGGTGAGATGGAGGAAATCTAAGTGTAAGGTATGCTTTGAATTTAGCGGAGGAGTTATTGATGTCGTTGCCTACTGAAAAAATCCAAGAAGCAGCTTTGAATCAAGTTACAAATGTGGTGATTGGAGATATTGCAAAGGGAGAAGTGGAAAAAGATAAATTATTGGCCGTCTACAATGAATCTATAAAGGGTGATGTAGAAAAGATTATAAACCAGCATAAAATATCAGGCGCAGTTGCTGGACCGTTACCTACACATGGTTTGTTGACGTCAATAAATATGATTGTGTTATATCGCAGGCTGAGCAAGGTCTTAGACATAGAGGCCATGAAAAAACTGGATGCGTTGGTAGCGAATGCGCTGTCTTCATCAAAGTGGGCATTTGTAAAATTGGGCACATCATTATTTCTCATCAAACAAGCTGTTAGCCTTTTGGACGAAACTGCTGTGGCAGCACCGATCGGTATAGCATTGGGGCTGTTTTGCGGCTATAAGTTTACGCACCGCGCGGGTTTGCAGTTTGCGAATAATGTCAGTAAAATGGTAGATGAAGCCTTGTTGAGTGAGGAGACGAAGCAGCTTCCGCCGAAGAAGGGTTTCTTTCGCAGGATGATTCCATTTATGTGACGACATACAAAAAGAAGAGGGGAGCTTCGGCTCCTCTTTTTCTTTGGAAAAACACTATTGACAACTTGGTGGAAAAGGTTTACATTGAATCCGTAAACGTATTTCAACAATAGTCCGAATATTGCCTATATGAAGGAGAGGAGGGGCGGCACGACGGTCTATAGACTGACGGACAGAAGGAGAGTGATTTGCGATGGTTACATTTTTGGTGGCATTGCTCGCTTTGATTCTGGGCTACGTCATCTACGGCAGGGTTGTCGATGTGATTTTCTCGCCTACGGACAAGCCGACGCCTGCATTGGTGCACGATGACGGTGTGGATTACATTCCTCTGCCGACGTGGAAGGTCTTCATGATCCAGCTCTTGAATATCGCTGGTCTCGGACCGATTTTCGGCGCTTTGCAGGGGGCGCTTTGGGGACCGTGCGTCTACTTCTGGATCGTTCTCGGCACGATCTTCGCGGGGGGCGTGCACGACTATATGTCGGGCATGATTTCTCTGCGTGAAGACGGCAAGAGCATCTCGGAGGTCGTCGGCAATCACATGGGCAAGACGATGCTCTTCATCATGCGCATCTTCTCGGTCGTGCTTCTCGTCCTCGTCGGCACGGTCTTTGCGACGGGGCCTGCTATGCTCATCGACGGCAAGCTGCTGTCGCTCGGTTCTATTGGCGCGATCAAGATCTGGCTCATCATCATCTTGGTTTATTACTTCCTTGCGACACTTTTGCCGATTGACACGTTGATCGCGCGTTTTTATCCGATTTTCGGTGTCTGTCTCATCGTCATGGCGTTCGGCATCATGGGGGCGATGCTCGCGGGCGTCGGCGGCCATGTCATGCCGGAGATGGTCTTGGCGAATCTGCATCCGCAGAATATGCCGATCTGGCCGCTGATGTTCATCACGGTTGCCTGCGGCGCCATTTCGGGGTTCCATGCCACGCAGTCGCCCATGATGGCGCGCTGCCTGAAGGATGAGCGTCTCGCGCGTCCCGTCTTTTACGGCGCGATGGTTTCTGAGGGCTTCATCGCTCTCGTCTGGGCGGCAGCGGGCGTGACCTTCTACGAGAGTACGGGCGGTCTCGGCGCTGTGCTTGCTTCGGCAGGTCCCGGCGGCGTCGTCTACGATATCTGCGTCGGCTTCCTCGGCCCTGTCGGGGCGGCTCTCGCGCTGCTTGGCGTCGTCGCCTGCCCGATCACTTCGGGCGATACGGCGTTCCGTTCGGCGCGTCTGACGATCGCTGACTGGCTCGGCCTTGATCAGAAGTCGACGAACAAGCGTCTCGCGCTTGCCTTGCCGATTCTTGGCATCGGCGCTGTCCTCACACAGATGGATTTCTCGATCATTTGGCGCTATTTCTCATGGACGAACCAGACGCTCGCCATGATTGTCCTGTGGACGGGATCTGTCTATCTCTATCGTACGTTCCGCGGCAAAATCTACTACATCATCGGCATGATTCCTGCGACCTTCATGTCGGCCGTCACGGTGACGTACATCCTGCAGGCGAAGGAGGGCTTCGGCCTTTCGACGGATGTTACATATCCCGTCGGCATTGCCGCCGCTGCGCTCTTCTTGTTCCTCTTCCTGCGCACGACGGTGCTGCGGCATGAATGAAGCTCTCTTCTGCCTGTGCGGCAGAGGAGGATACAACATGGAATGACAAGGAAGAACAGCGGATCAGAAGCTGCCGAATCACCCGACAAGATTCGGCAGCTTTTTCATGCCCTACCCAGAACTTCTCGCACAGTGTATAATAGGAGACGTAGGTTTCGTAAGCAGTTTGCAGTCACAGCAAAAGGAGAGCGGCGAATGGATCGAGATGTGATACGGGAAAAGGCAAAGGAAACGCTGGCGCTGGAAGCAGCGGCAGTGAAGAAGCTGACGGAAAATGTGGATGAGGAGTTCTGCCGTGCGGTCGAGTGCGTGCTTGGCTGCACGGCTCGCATCGTCGTCACAGGCATGGGAAAATCCGGGCATGTCGGGCGCAAGATTGCCGCGACGCTTGCGAGCACGGGCACGCCTTCGTTCTTCATGCACCCGGCAGAGGCGTTTCACGGAGACCTCGGCATGGTGACGGACAAGGACGTTGTCTTGGCGATTTCCAACAGCGGCGAGGTGCAGGAAGTCGTGAAGATCCTGCCCGTCATCCATCGCATCGGTGCGACCATCATCGCCATGACAGGCAACCGTGCTTCGCAGCTCGCCGAGTACTCGGACTACGTCATCGACATCGGGCATGAGCCGGAGGCTTGCCCCTTGGGACTTGCGCCGACGACGAGCACGACGGCGACGCTCGCCATGGGCGACGCCATCGCCGTCGCCGTGATGTCCGTGCGAAATTTCAAGAAGCAGGATTTCGCGCTCTTCCATCCAGGCGGCGCCCTCGGTCGACGCCTCTTGCTCAAGGTGCAGGACGTCATGCACACGGGCGAGGAAAACCCTGTCGTCTCGGGGGAGAAGACGGCGAAGGATGCGCTCTTTGTTATGACGGAGAAAGGCTTGGGCGCTGTCTCTGTCACGGATGCAGCGGGCAAGTTCATCGGGCTTCTGACCGACGGCATCATTCGCCGCGCACTCGCGAAGGACTATGCTTTCCTCGATGAGCCTGTGCACGAGATCATGTTTACTGAGCCGCTGACGATCCATGCCGATGAACTGGCGACGGCGGCGCTCTCCGTCATGGAGAAGCACGAGCCGCGCCCCGTGACGGTGCTGCCCGTCATCGACGAGAAGGGGGCGCCGGTCGGCATGATCCATCTGACCGATCTTTTGAAGCAGGGCGTGGTCTGAGCCGCATCCTGCCGTTGGGAATGGATGTGCCATAAAGCGTCGGATTATGTCGCTGGTACGCTGAGAGAATGGGTTCGTAGCGCAAGAAATTTTCGATAAATCCAGGGTATGATAAGTTCTGCCTATGATAATATTTCTAAGAAATCACTAGACAAACGAGCAAAAAAATTATACAATATAGTTGTTTATGGGATGAAATCAGAGGAAGTAATATCCTCGTCCCGAGAACCATCAACAGGGAGGCATGGTTATGAATATTCATGAGTACCAGTCCAAGCAAGTCCTGCGGGAATTCGGCGTCAATGTGCCGAACGGCCTGCCGGCGTTCAGCGTGGAAGAGGCGGTCGAGAACGCGAAGAAGCTCGGCGCCGCTGTCACGGTCGTCAAGGCGCAGATCCACGCGGGTGGCCGCGGCAAGGCGGGCGGCGTCAAGATCGCCAAGTCCGTTGAAGAGGTCGAAGGCTACGCGAAGGAGCTGCTTGGCAAGGTTCTCGTCACGCATCAGACGGGTCCTGAGGGCAAGAAGGTCGGTCGCCTCCTGATTGAAGAAGGCTCGAACATCAAAAAGGAATACTACCTGAGCTTTGTCGTTGATCGCGCCACGGCGAGGATCGTCATGATGGGTTCCGAGGAAGGCGGCGTCGAGATCGAGAAGGTCGCTGCCGAGACTCCGGAAAAGATCATCAAGGAGTATATCGATCCGGTCATCGGACTTGCTCCGTTCCAGGCGACGCGCATGGCGTATGCCATCAACATCCCGGCTCCTGCGATTCGCAAGGCGGCGGCTCTGATGGAGAAGCTTTACAATGCGTTCATCGGCAAGGACTGCTCGCAGGTTGAGATTAATCCGCTTGTCGTCACGGCCGAGGATGATGTGATCTGCCTCGATGCGAAGCTGAACTTTGACGACAGCGCACTGTTCCGCCATCCCGACATCGTCGAACTGCGCGATGAGACGGAAGAGGATCCGAAGGAGCGCGAAGCTGCGGCTGCCGGCCTCAACTACGTCAACCTCGGCGGTGATGTCGCGTGCATGGTCAACGGCGCGGGTCTTGCTATGGCTACGGTCGATATCATCAAGCATTACGGCGGCGAGCCTGCTAACTTCCTCGATGTCGGCGGCGACTCCGAGCCTGAGAAGATCGCGAAGGCGTTCAACATCATGCTCGAAGGCGGTCAGGCGAAGGGCATCTTCGTCAACATCTTCGGCGGCATCAACCGCTGCGACAACATCGCCAACGGCATCATCGAGGCGGCAAAGATCATCTCCAAGGACGGCAAATCCCTCCCGGTTCCTGTCGTTGTCCGTCTTGAGGGCACGAAGGTCGAAGAAGGCCGCGAGATCCTGAAGAACACGCCGATTGCCAACGTCTTCCCCGCACCTACGATGGAGGGCGGCGCCGAGCAGATTGTCAAACTCGTTGCTGAGGCGAAGGCTTAAATCGAAAGGGAGGTCAAACACATGTCAGTTTTGATTGATAAAGATACAAAGGTCATCGTGCAGGGCATCACGGGCAAAGCGGCGACGTTCCACACGAAGCAGATGCTCGACTATGGCGCGAAGATTGTCGCAGGCGTAACGCCGGGCAAGGCGGGTCAGAAGGTCGAGGGCGTTCCCGTGTTCAATACGGTTGCGGATGCTGTGAAGGCTACGGGCGCGACGGCTTCGGTCGTTTATGTTCCACCTCGTTTTGCGGCGGACAGCATCATGGAAGCGGTTGATGCCAATCTCGATCTCGTCGTCTGCATCACGGAGCATATCCCTGTCCTCGACATGGTGAAGGTGCGCCGCTACATGGAAGGCAGGAAGACGCGTCTTGTCGGCCCGAACTGCCCGGGTCTTCTGACGTCCAAGCAGTCGAAGCTCGGCATCACGCCGGCCACGGTCAGCAAGCCCGGTCATGTCGGCGTCATCTCGCGCTCCGGCACCTTGACGTACGAGGCTGCCTTCCAGCTCACGAACGCGGGCATCGGCCAGACGACCACCGTCGGCATCGGCGGCGACCCCGTCAAGGGCACGGACTTCATCGACGCGCTGCAGCTCTTCAAGGACGATCCGGACACCTATGCTGTCCTTATCATCGGTGAAATCGGCGGCACGGCGGAAGAGGACGCTGCGAAGTGGATTCAGGCGAACATGAAGGATAAGCCGGTTTCCGCCTTCATCGCAGGCCGTCAGGCGCCTCCGGGCAAGCGCATGGGTCATGCCGGCGCGATCATCTCGGGCGGCAAGGGTACGGCGGCTGACAAGGTCGCGGCTCTGAACGCTGCGGGCATTCCCGTTGCCGATACGGTCGCTCACATCGGTGAGACGATGGTCAAGCTCCTCAAGGAGAAGGGGCTCTTCGAGAAGTGCCACACCTGCTGAGTCTCAGCGGGATGAAGAAGCGCTGATGAGAGAAAGCTGCCCGATTGGCAGTTGGATGTATCTGTGCTTCCTAAATAGCGAGAAGCCACTGCGATCTGCGGTGGCTTTTCCTTTTGTCTCGCGAAAAAGAAGCGCCGCATGTGACGAATTCGTCCACATGCGGCGCTTTGAAGTCTTTGCGATTTTCTGGAAAGTGCTCTCTTAATAAGAGCCAGTCTCGTCGTAGGTGCTGCCGTCTGCACCCTCGGCGCTGACGGAGTAGTTGCCGTCCGCATCCACGGCTACGGCAGCGACGTTGCCCTCATCGTCCGCTACGGCGTAGACATAGTTGCCGTTTTCGTCGTACCCTTCATACTCGTATTCGTCCGCCGAAGCGACGCCTGCCGTGCCGAGCATGATGGTGCAGGAAGCCATGACTGCAAAAGCTTTGAACCAGTTTTTCATAAATAACATCCCCTTTGTATGTGCTTTTCTCTATTCTTTCTCTAGTGTAACAGGAAGGTGGATGCTTTTCAACGAATGGGAAAAAAGTGTCGAGATCTTGCATGAAAGTGGTCATTTGCCTCATTTTTCCATGCGCTCGACCTGCGGCACATGCAGCAGGATGCTGAACCAGCCGTCCTTTTGCTCCGTGAAGAACTCGGCGCCGTACTTTTCCGCGAAGAGCAGAAGGGAGCGCGTGCCGTAGCCGTGGCCAGGCAAGGAATCTCTGCTTCTGGGCAGGCCGTTTGCGGCGAGTGGTACGGGCGTGCTGCGGCGGTTCTCAATGGAGAAGAAGATACTGGCACCCTTGGTACGCGCGAGGAGACGGATGGCTCGCTGCTGCTGCGGCTCTTCCTCTTCGGCATGGATGGCGTTTTCAAAGAGATTGCAGAGGACGAGCGAGAGATCGACTTCCGCGGCAAAGGAGACGGGGAGGTCGATCCGAGCCTCGACGGCGATCTCCTTTTGGCGCGCTTGCCGCACATAGACGGAGAGTGCTGCATCGATCAAGGGATTGCTAGCGAAGTGCTCGACGCGCGTCGCATCGATCTGCCCGCTCATCCTTTGGACGAGACGCATGGCGGCATCATCTTCGCCGCGCGAGATGAGGTCGGCGAGCATCTGCGCATTGTGTCGGAGGTCATGGCGCACGATGGAGAGGCGCGCCTGTTTTTCCTGCAGGGTGCGCGTATACTCGCCGATCGAGTTCATGCGCGTCAGGAGCGCGAGATTTCGTTCTGTCGTTGCCGCCTGCTGGAGGATGTACTCAAGGCCGCGCCATGCGGCGAGAGCGATGAGCACGCCGCAGACGAACAGCAGAACGCGAGGGAAGAGGTAGCGGGAGGCAAGGACCTCAGGCGAGGTGGAGAAGTAGACATCGTGAGTGAGCATGAGGAGCGGCAGCGGGCAGATGTAGAGCCAGAAGCGGTCGGTGCTGATCGTGGAAAAGCGCAGGAAGATTTGCCGGAAGAAGGGGCGCACGATGGGCAGTGCGGTGAGATAAATCGTGAGATTCAAGGCGCAATAAGTGGCGAAGTGATCGAAAAAGTCGCTTTCGCTGTTGAATGTCAGCACGAGGAGAATCGCGATTGTCGAGATCGTGCTGCTAAGAATGAACTGCATGCCGAGGATGAAGATGTGCTGCGCGATGTATGGTCGGATCATGCAGAGGTTCAGCAGGAAGTAGGGAAGGAAGCCGAAAAAGATATAAAAGAGTTTGAATGTGTGAAAGCCGTAGGACAGGATGCCGAAAAAGAAGAGCAGCAGAGAAACGGCAAGTTCCGCAAGGAAGATGAAGGCATACCCCTGCAGCAGTCGTCGCCGTGCCTTCGGCGCAAGGATGGAGCGAAACGGCAGGTAGCGCAGGTAGACGGCCGGCAGGAGCGAGAGGAGGAACAGGAAGGTGTTGAAGACGACGGCAAGACTGTTTTCGTTCAAGACAAACCCTCCAGACTGTTTGCTTATGTATGGTTTTGTGGTATTATACGATAGAAGTCGTGCTTCGTCAAATGAATGACGGAGTCATACGGAAACAGAAAGGCGGGAAAGGATGCGCATTGCTATTGTCGATGATGAGGAAGAGGTGCGCGAGGCGGCGCGGCGCTATCTGGCGAAGATGCTCGCGCGATATTGGTCGAAGGAAACAGCCGTCGTGCAGCTTGACCTCTTCGATTCAGCCGAAGCACTCCTGGAGTGCTTTGCTCGGCAGTCCTACGATCTCGTGCTCCTCGACATCTGCATGCCCGGTCTTGACGGCATGGAAGCGGCGCGGCGCTTGCGTGCCGAAAGCGCCGACATCGGCATCATATTCCTCACGACGAGCGAGGAGCATCTGATGGAGGGCTATCGCGTCTTTGCCGACGGCTACTTCCTCAAGCCTCTGGGGACGGATGAGGAGGCCTTTCAGGCCTCCCTGCGTCATGTCTTCGCACGTCGCGATCAGTCGGCGCACGTTCTCAGCGTGGAATACAACGGACGCGCCTTGGAGATCCCCTTCCAAAAGATTTTCTATGCGGACATCGAAGGCGGCAGGCTGCACATCGTCCTCGAAGAGCGCGATTTTCACCTCTCGCGCCCTTTCACCTATGAGTGGAGTGCGGAACGGCTGCTGCGCGACAAGCGCTTCCTTGAATGTTACCATCGCATCATCGTCAATATGGACAAAATTGAGCGCATGGAAGAGGGGGTGTTCGTGCTCACGAGCGGCATGAAATTGCCGATCAGCCGCAGGCGGTACGGTGCGGTCAAGGTGGAGTATATGCAGTATATGCTGAATAAGTAGCAGAAAGTTGGGGGCTCAAGACGTAGGTCACATGGGTCTTTCTGCTAACGTATCTGTGACCACTTTCATACAAGAAAAAACCACTTTTTGCAGATCCTTTGCAGGAGGTGCTTTTTTTTTGCTACAATTTAGGCGAAGGGGAAATTCGGCAAGGATGTTCGATAGCGGGCTGAGGGTTTCATCTCCTTGCCCATTGCCGTACTTTTCCGAAAAAAATATAAAAGGAGAGGGTAATATGAAGAGGAAGATGATGTTGACAAAGAGGCTGCTGCTGCCGTTTATCGCCGTTTTGGCGATGTTCCTCGTAGCGGGCTGCGGCGACAAGCCGAAGGACACGGCGGACAAGGCTGTCCTCGCTTATGCGGAGCTTTACGCTTACGGCGACACGGACAAGACCGAGGCGACGGGCTTGACGAAGGAGCAGAAGGAGAAGATCAGTGAGGCGCTCCTGACTGAGGTCGATCAGCAGTTCCAGAGCATGATGCTTTCCGAGGACAATGCGGTCGCTGTCACGAATTACTATATTGCCGATCGCAAGGCGAACATCACGCTCAAGGCGAAGGTCAAGAAGGACGACAGCGAGCATCCCGTCGTCGAGCTGACGGCTACGCCGGTCGACAAGGCGGAGTTTGACAAGATCATGCAGACGAACGAGGATCTCGTCGCCTTGGGTGTTGTCCTCGGTCTTGCACAGCAGCAGGGCGTCGATGTCCGCAAGGATCCCTCCTACCAGCAGGGAGCGATGGACGTCTTGCGCAAGTTCATCGACGAGATTCCTTACGACGATGAAAAGACGCTCGATGTGCCGTGCGATATGGTGAAGAGCGACGACGGCAAGACGCTGCACTGGGCGCCGAAAGATCCGAAGGCGATCCAGAAGTTCCTCGACGGCGAGAAGTAAGGCGCTCGTATCTCCGTGAGGGAAGAGCGGCTGCTTTGTATGGGCGATATGCAGCAAGATAAAAGGAATAGCGAAGGAGGAAATATGGTGATGAATCGTTTTTGCCGCATACTGCGACAGGCTTTCGCGGTTCTTTTGCTGATGTTCATCATTGCAGTCGGTGGCGACGGTGAAGCGGTGAAAGCGGGATGGTGTTTTGCCGCTTCCCATGACCTTGCAGGACTCGAAGACCGCGCCGTCGATATTGATCCGTCGGATGGAAGCGTTTCCGTTACGCTCAGTGAAAGCGAAATGGAACTCCTCTCGTCCGTGCGCTGCAATCTGCTCTATCTCGACGAAAATGTCGTTATCCACCTCGGCAGCGATGCGAACATCGACGCCGACTGGGACACGGGCATTTTTCGTGACAACTTCGACGGCACATGGCCGATGCTCGACGGACACCCCGTCTATATCGAGCTCACCGAAGAGGGCGACGATTACAACCTCTATTCCATACCCATCAAGCTCAACGGCGAGGAGTGCATCCTGCAGGTTTCCTACAACTACAACGATGAGACGTATCACATCCTCGGCGCGCAACGCGAGCTTGAGGAAAGCGGCATGAGCGATCAGGAGCTGATACCCTTGAGGGCGGGCGATATGGTCACGACGATCCATTTCGCGAAGCCCGTTTCCGACGATGCTGAACTCGCTGCTGTCGAAGCCGAGACCTTCCGAATCGGCAGTCATCCTGTGGTCGAGGACGAAGAACTCGGCGACGGCACATACGGCTATATATTTGAGTTTCTTGCGCCGACGGGCGAAAGCGCCCTCTCGGAGATCGCCGTATTCAACATCGAGGGCGGGAACATCACGACATTTGATGAATGAGCGGCAGACCTTCTGCCGCTGGTATTATTCCAGTATATAGGTCATACAACATCCAAAGGAGAGATTCATTATGAGCAAAAAAAGTCCTATTCTCGGAGCGATTCTCGGCTTCTTTGTCCTCGGCATTTTCTACAGCACGGGCTTCAACAAGCAGGGCATCATTGCCTTTGTCGGACTGATTGTCGTCAGTTGGCTTCTCAGTATGTTTGTCAGCCCGGAAGTCTCTGTGATTGTCAACCTCGTCGGTGCGTTCCTCGGCTACAAGTGGGTGAACGATCACAACGCGTCAATCGAGGGCGGAGGAGAGATGTAAGGAGGCGCGTCATTCAGTTTGCGTTTTTTGGCGCATCTTTTGCATCGTTGCCAGTAATCTCGAAACGATGTGCTTGTAACCGAGTTTGGCCGATAAAAAGCGTGCAGCGGAATCGAATCTGCTGCACGCTTTTTGCATGTTGATTTCATGGGAGCATCGCGCCGTCAGTCTTCTTGATCGACGAATCTCGATGCGAGCAGTTTCTTCTCCTGTGCGATTTTGTTGCGCTGGATCTGGCGCGACCAGAAGATACTGGGAATAGCGACACCGATGGCGATGCCGGCGATGATGGTCGCGGCTTCGACGCCGTTTCTGAGCGCCGCGAGCAGGAGAGGGGTGCTGACCTCGTTGATGTTTAAGAGTGTGAAGAAGAAGCGGTAGAGGAGAACGCCGGGAATCAAAGGAATGGCGGAAGGAATCGTCAGCACGATGTTCGGCGTGTGAAACCAGTGAATGGCAAAGAGTGCGAGAACGCCGACGAAGGCGGAGGCGAGGAAGGTGCCGGCCGCTTGGCTCATGCCAAGTTCGAACATACAGATGTTCCGAAGGAGGATCGTGATGATGCCGCCCGCGGAGACGACCCCGAGCAGGCGGCGCGGCACGCTGAAGATCAAGGAGAAACCGCCGGCTGCGATGGCGGCGGCGAGTGGGTGGTAGAGGTATATCTCGCCGGGACTGAGGCTCACGGTCGTGAATGAACTGACGTGTCCGAGGCGCAGGGCGATCGCCATGCCGAATGCCGTGCTGCAGACGATGAGGAGCGTGTCGAACGCCCGCGTCATGCCCGAGGTGATGAAGTGGTTCAGAAGGTCGTTCGCCGCGTTGATCAGAGGCACGCCGGGCACGATGAAGAGCGTGCAGGCGACGATGGGCAGCATGGGCGTCGCAGACAGATCGAGGCCTTGTAGCAGCACGGCGGCGAGCGTCGCAGCAAAGGCGGCGATGGCGATGCCGGCGTAGACGTTGAAGCCGTGCTCGTTGCAGAAGCGCCGCGCATAGAAGCCGAGGAAGGCACAGAGCGCCGTGATGAAGAAGGCGGCGAGGTCGCAGCCGAAGAGAGCGCACGAGCCGGCGCACGCGAAGCCTGCACCGAGCGCCGTCAAAAAGCCGCTGTAGGGGGATTTTCGTTTTTCTAGAGCTTCGATCTCGCGCTCGAAAAGTTCGAGCGACCAGGCGTCGCGCATGGCGCGCCAGATCATGCGGCTGACGGCGGAGAGGACGAGCATGTTCACGCGGTGCGTGCGGCACTTGCTGAAGCGCGTATAGGTGCGCTCCTCGTCCTTGATGTTGAGCATGATGGTCGTGTAGGCGATGTGGCAGCTGACGTTTTCCGCAGGGATGCCCATGTATGCCGCCGTGCGCATGATATACTGCGAGGTGCGGTCGGAATCGGCGCCGTTTTCCATCATCGTGCGTGCGACGAGGAGGATCAGATGCATCTTGTAGATGATCTGGGAGAAGGGGTGCGTGAGAACATGTTCTTTCGTTTCTGCCATGGGAAGACTCCTTTCCTGTGCAAGGGGTGGTGCTATGCCTTAAAGGTATTTCATGATAATAGTTTGGAATATTGTGACGATTTTTCATAGACTGCCCAGCGGGCAATCTATGAAGCGGTCAGTCCTCCTGATCGACAAATCTCGACGCGAGCAGCTTCTTCTCCTGTGCGATCTTGTTCTTGCGGATCTGGCGTGACCAGAAGATGTTCGGTATGGCGACGCTGACGGCGATGCTGATGATGATGGTCGCTGCCTCGATGCCGTTTCTGAGTGCGCCCAAGAGGACTTCGGTACTGACGTCGTTGATGTTGAGGAGCGTGAAGAGCAGGCGGTAGAGCAGGATGCCGGGGACGAGGGGGATGGCGGACGGCGTCGTGAGGACGACGTTCGGCACATGGAAGCGATGGATGGCGGAGAGCGCGGCGATGCCGACGACGCCGCCGCCGATGAGCGTTCCCGTCGCCTGGCTGAGGCCGAAGTCGAACATGCAGATGTTTCGGAGCAGGACGGCGACGGCGCCGCCGACGGATACCGCCCAGAGGACGCGCTTCGGCACATTGAAGAGCAGCGAGAAGCCGCCCGCCGAGATCGCTGCGGCAATCGGATGGTAGATGTAGATGTCGCCGGGACTGAGGCTGATCGTCGTGAATTCGGTGATGCGCCCGAGGTGCAGAGCGATCGCCGTGCCGAACGCCATCGAGCCGATGATGAGCACGGTGTGGAAGGCTCGTGTGATGCCCGCCATGATGAAGTTGTTGAGCATGTCGTCTGCCGCATTGATCAGCGGCACGCCGGGCACGATGAAGAGGGCGCAGGCAACGATGGGGTGCATGGGCGTCGCGGAGTGGACGACGCTCTGCGAGAGCGTCGCCAAGGAGGTCGCGACGAAGGCGGCGATGGCGATGCCCGCATAGTTGTTGAAGCCGCGCTTGTTGCAGAGGATGCGTGCGTAGAAGCCGAAGAAGGCGCAGATCGCCGTGACGAAAAAGGCGATGAAGTCGCCGCCGAAGAGCAGGCACGAGCCGCCGCAGGCGAAGCTGGAGCCGATGGCGGTCGCAAAGTTCGAGTAGGGATTCTTGCGGCTTTCGACGGTTTCCAGTTCCTTTTCAAAGCGTTCGAGCGACCAGTTGTCGCGCATGGCACGCCAGATGACGCGGCTGACGGCGGCGAGGACGGTCATGCTCACGTTGTGCTTGCGGCATTTTGTGAGTTCCGTGTAGGTGCGCTCCTCGTTCTTGACGTTGAGGAGAAGCGACGTATACATGATGTGGCAGCTGACGTTTTCGGCAGGGATGCCCATGTAGGCCGCCGTGCGCATGATGTAGCGCGTCGTTCGGTCGGAGTCGGCGCCGTTTTCCATGAGGAGTCTGCCGACTGTCAAGATCAGGTGCATTTTGTAGGTGATCTTGTAAAATGGGTCTTTGAATACTTGTTCAAAGGATGATTGCATATAATGATTCCAGCCTTTTGTGTGTGTTCTTGTTTGATGTTTAAACGAAGCTGTGCCTGCGTAATCTGTCAGCCTTTCAAAGGAACGATTGCAAGCTTTTTACCTAAGGGAGTGAGCAGTTTCATGATGGTGGAAACGCTCGGAGTGGATGTTCCGCGCTCCATGCGGGCAATCACAGGCTGTTTCACGCCGCTCAACTCCTCCAGTTGCTTCTGCGTGATGCCTTGTTCTTGGCGAGCTTGAATCAATTCACTGATGAGGGCGACTCGCAAATCGCTTTCAGCGATTTCCTCAGCAGAAAAAAGTTTCTTGCGCGCTTCCTGCCAGTTTGTTCCGATTGCAGAATTATTTTTCATGGCTGACGCCCCTTTCTCTCAAGTCAGCGATTTCTTTTCTTGCTTTTTCTATTTCACGCAGCGGCGTTTTTTGCGTTTTCTTCATGAAATGATGAAGTAAAACGAAGCTGCCTTCGTGCCAGGTGACAAAGAAAATTCTGTCGCGCAGAGGACGCAGTTCCCAGAGGTCATCTTCGATATGTTTAACATAAGGCAGTCCTGAATGTGTCCCCATCTTGCTTAGTGTTTCAATATAATCTTGAATCTTGTTTGCCTTGATGCGGCTGTCTTTGTCAGATTTCATGGAGAGGTTCTGCAAATATTCAAGAACAGGCTCTTTTCCATTTTTGTTGCGATAAAAATAAATTGGGTGCATACTGCCTCCTTCCTTTATTTTGCCCTAAAAATTATGGAATAGCAAGAGATATATGATATTCTTAAAAAAAGGGGGCGTGCAGTGCCCCCTTTTTTTCAGCGTTGTTATTTTCCTGCGCCCGTGAAGTCGTAGAGCTTCTCCGCCTTGTGAAAATGGGTGTGCAGCAGTTCGTGCGCCTTGCCTTCCAAGGGTGCGCCGAGGAACTCCTTGTAGATGCGCACGACTTCGGGATTTTCATGCGATTTTCTCACGGGAAGATTCTTGTCGATTTCGTAGAGAGCCTTCATGCGCTCAGCACGACGCGCGTTCGTCGTATTGAGCGGCTGTCCGCCGCCGCCTTGGCAGCCGCCGGGGCAGGCCATGACTTCGATGAAGTCGTAGGGACTTTTGCCGGCCTTGAGTTCGTCCATGATGTGCTTGGCATTCTTGAGCGTGTGCGCGACGGCGACGCGCACCTTGCGCTCGCCGAGGTCGACGGTCGCTTCCTTGATGCCGTCCATGCCGCGCACGGCGAGAAAGTCGATGGAGGGGAGCGTCTTTCCCGTCGCCTTTTCGTAAACTGTGCGCAGCGCGGCTTCCATGACGCCGCCCGTCGTGCCGAAGATCGCGCCCGCGCCCGAGCATGTGCCGAGCGGGCTGTCGAAGTCCTCTTCGGGCAGATCGTGGAAGGTGATGCCGACGTAGTGGATGAGTTTGGCAAGCTCGCGCGTCGTGATGACGATGTCGACGTCCTGATGACCGTCCCTGCCCATCTCGGGACGCGCGGCTTCGAACTTCTTCGCCGTGCAGGGCATGACGGAAACGGTCACGATGTCCTCGACGGGGATGCCCGACTGCTTCGGATAGTAGGTCTTGGCGACAGCGCCGAAGATCTGCATGGGCGACTTTGCCGTCGAGAGATGGGGCAAGAGGTCGCTGTAGTGTTTTTCGACGTAGTTGACCCAGCCGGGGCTGCACGAGGTCATCATGGGAAGCGTGCCGCCGTTTTCCAGGCGATGGATGAATTCATGCCCTTCTTCCATGATCGTGAGGTCGGCGCCGAAGTTCGTGTCGAAGACGCGGTCGAAGCCGAGGCGCTTCAAGGCGGCGACCATCTGTCCCGTGACGATGGCGCCGGGCGGCAGGTGGAATTCGTCGCCCAAGGAGACGCGCACGGCGGGCGCGACCTGCACGATGACGTGCTTCTTCGGGTCTTGCAGGGCGTCGAGGACGCGCTGCGTATCGTCTTTTTCCGTGATCGCTCCCGTCGGACAGACGAGGCTGCACTGACCGCAGAGGATGCAGTCGGTCGCTTCCAATGGGCTGTCGT
>ERZ773022.811-NODE-811-length-23132-cov-8.348962_pt1 | contig 23132 bp, 21 predicted proteins | sample MGYA00580839_ERZ773022 | MGnify/ENA primary metagenome ERZ773022 (study PRJEB29015, sample SAMEA2738020) | human oral metagenome | biome: human oral; feature: human-associated habitat; material: dental | place: China | collected 2044 ... | reverse complement strand
AAGACGATAGATATTTCAAGGGTTACAGCAGATTATTCATCTGCGAAGTTTGAGTTTATAACCTATAAAAATTACACGAAAAGATTTTGTTGACAAGAGATGATATTCAAGATATAATTCCGATATTGCATATCGAAAATATATGAATTAGAAAGGAAGAGGGAAATGGCAGACATTGAAAATGTAGATGCCTACATCACGGAAGAATTTCAATGGTTTCACCGCCATCCTGAGCTCTCCTATGAAGAAGTGGAGACAACGCAGCGGATTCGTGCCTCCTTGGAGCGGGCGGGGCTTCGCATTCTGGAGCTTCCACTCAAGACGGGCGTTGTTGCGGAGGTAGGCACGGGGAATACCATCCTCGCCCTGCGCAGCGATATCGATGCACTGCCCATCGAGGAGCAGACGGATCTGGCGTATCGCTCGGAGCACGCGGGCTGTATGCACGCCTGTGGGCACGATTTTCACATCTCCTCGGTGCTTGGAGCGGCCCTGCTGCTCAAACAGCGCGAGGCGGAGCTCGCGGGGCGCGTGCGGATCTTCTTTCAGCCGGCGGAGGAGGCTCCGGGCGGTGCGAAGGTACTCATCGAGGCGGGTGCACTGCAGGATGTCACGGCGATCTTTGGGCTGCACGCATCGCCGCTCCTTGAGGTCGGCACGGTCGGCATCTCGGCGGGGGCGGTGATGGCGGCGGTGGATCGCTTTGTCTTTCGTTTTCACGGCAAGGGGACACACGCCGCACATCCCGAGGCGGGGGTGGATCCGATTCCGCTGGCGGCAGCGTTTGTGCAGTCGGTACAGACGGTTGTCGCACGCAATCTCAATCCGTTCTCCGCAGGGCTTGTGAGTGTCACGCATATCGAGGCGGGGAATACGTGGAATGTCATTCCTGAGGAGGCTCTCGTCGAGGGGACGACGCGAAGCATGAATGCGCAGGAGCGTGCACACATCCGAGCGCGTGTCTGTGCGCTTGCGGAGCAGTTGGCAGCAGCATACGGTGCTGCCGTGGAGACGGAATGGTATGAAGGGCCTCCGGCAACGGTCAACGATGGCTTTTGGGCATCCTTTGCCGAGGAGACGGCAAAGGGGGGTGCACTGCACGTTGTTCCCGCGCCCAAGTCTTTGACCGGTGAGGACTTCGCCTTCTATCAGGAGAGAGTACCGGGGGTGTTCGTTCTCGTCGGTACAGGGCTTGCACCTGCTCTCCACAATCCGGGCTTTCGCGTCGACCCGCGTGCACTTGCGCCGACAGCGGACTATCTGGCGCAGCTTGTGTGCACGGCGCTCAGCAAGGTGAAGGGGCGTTGACCGAATTTATGGATGAGATGACGCAGTGTCAGAAATGTGACCATCGATAAAAAAAACGCGGCAGCTGCCGCGTTTTTTCATATGTTTAAGATGTTATGCTTTTCCCGTACTGCCGAGGACGTCCATTTTCTGCATGACGTACGCCTGAACCTCTTTCATGCCCTGTGCAGCATATTTCTTTGGGTCAAAGGCATCCGGATGTTCCTGCATATATGCCTTGATGCCACGCGTGAAGGCGATGCGCAGGTCCGTTGCGTAGTTGACCTTGCAGATGCCGCGGCTGATGCAGTCACGAACCTGCTCATCGGGAACGCCGGAAGTTCCGTGCATGACGAGAGGGATATCAACAACGGAGCGAATGGCACTCAGGCAATCCACATTGACGCAGGGCGTTCCCTTGTAAACACCGTGTGAGGTGCCGATACCGACGGCAAGAAAATCTACGTTTGTGCGTTTGACGAACTCTGAGGCTTCGTCAGGATCTGTGTATGGACTGCCGTCCTCATTTTCGAGATCGTCCTCTTTTCCGCCAACCTTTCCAAGTTCTCCCTCTACGGGAATATTTCCGGGGTGGCAGGCATCCGTTACAGTTTTGGTAAGTGCAATATTGTCAGCAAAGGGGAGCTTTGAGCCGTCGATCATGATGGAGGTGTAGCCGGCACGATAGGCCTGCATCGCCATATTGAGGCTGTCGCCATGATCTAAATGCATCACGACAGGAATTTTTGTCCGTTCGGCAGCTGCACGTACATTTGCAAGATAGTAATCCAGCCCCGCAAAACGGATGGTACCTGGTGTTGTCTGCATAATGACAGGGGAGGATGTTTCCTCTGCGGCGGCGAGTACCGCCATGACCATTTCCATATTCTCCACGTTGAATGCACCGACTGCGTAGCCGCCTTTCTGTGCATCGAGAAGAAGTTCTTTACTTGTTACGAGTGGCATTTATTTTACCCTCCTTACCTGAATATCTTTTTTGTATTCGTCCACCCTTGACAGGGTTCCGAGAGCATTGCTCTCGGCGACGTTTGCACCGACAGCCGCCATGTTTCTCAACGCATCTGCTACGTTCTCCGGATGCTCCAACCATATGCTCAGGAATGCGGCGAGTGCCGCATCTCCTGCGCAGGCAGAACTGAGCAGCTGAATGGGGCGTGCCGAGGCGAAATAGACTGCATTGCCGTTAGAGAAATACGCACCGTGCTCACCAAGTGTGAGCAGTACGTTTTGTGCTCCTTCGGCATGAAGAAAATCAAGAGCCTCTATTATGTCACGTTCCGTTTTGACGTGGATGCCGAAGATCTTTTCCAGTTCCTCGTCATTTGGCTTGATCAGGAGCGGGGTCCAGTGCAGGAGATCGCGCAGCTTTGTGGAACTGATATCCAGTATGATGCGGATACCCCGTTCGCGACAGATGTCAAGAATCTCATCGTAGTAGGATGGTTCGATTCCCTGTGGAAGACTTCCGCTGATCGAGAGGTGCGTCATATCCGTCGCGGTTCGAATACGTTCCAACATTTCCTGTTGTTTTTCCCGCGGTACGAGGGCACCGTCGTTTACGAGCTTATACTCCGTTGTGCCGTCGTTCAGAAAAATATTGATGCGTGTAATGTCGTCGACTGCGACGGGGATTACATCAAACCCTCGTCTGCGGGATTCTTCTATAATATAGCTGCCGGAGAATCCACCGAAGAATCCCATGATCTTTGACGCTATGCCGAAATGATATAGAACGAAGCTGACATTGAGTCCCTTGCCATTCGGAGTGTAGACTGCATCGAAGGTACGATTCACCTTGCGCGGTTCCAAGCCGTTTGTGCAAATATTCATGTCAATGGCAGGGTTCGTTGTCAATGTGTAGATCATGAGCGCGCTCCTTCCATCTCTTGAATGTTAGCGCAAATCATGCTTACTCCTGTTCCGGTTTTTTTCTTGTAAGACCATAGATCACAGCTCCGACCAGAGAGCCGGTGAGAATGCAGAGCACCCATGCAATCGGCTGATCTACGAGTGCGAGGATCAGAAAGCCACCGTGCGGGGCGGGAACCTGAATCTTCATCATATAGGTCAGAACCGCCGAGATGGACGAGCCCAGCATGAGAATCGGGAGAACTGTCAGCGGCGACTTTGCTGCGAATGGAATCGCTCCCTCCGTGATATGTGTACAGCCTAGAATATAGTTGACAAGACCTGCAGCGCGTTCGTCCTTCGTGAACTTATTGCGGAAAATTGTTGTAGCCAGCGCGATGAGGATGGGAGGCGTGATGCAGGCCGCCGAAACACCGGCCATAAAGTAGTAGTTGCCCTGTCCGAGGAGCAGCGTTCCTGTTACATAGGCTGCCTTGTTGACGGGCCCCCCCATATCGAACGCTGACATGCAGCCGATGACGATACCGAGGATGATGGGGTTGGAATTCTGCAGATTGGAAAGGAAGTCCATCATTGCCGCATTGATTGCCGCAATAGGATCGGCAGTGAGACACATGATCGCACCAATCACTGCGACACTGACGAGCGGGACGAGGAAGATGGATTTCAGACCTTCAAATTCTTTGGGCAGACCCGACAGGGAACGCACGAGGTATTTGCAGAGGTAGCCGGCAAGGAAGCCCCCGAGAATACCTCCAATGAATCCGGAGCCTGTCCCCGCCGCAATGACGCCTGCAACAAAACCGGCAACAAGACCCGGGCGATTGGCGATGGATTCGGCGATGTAGGCTGCAAGGACAGGAACCATGAGCCCCATCGCGTAGCCGCCAATCTGTTTTAACAGTGCTGCAGTGGGGTTGTACTGATCCGAGTTCGGATCAAAGGAAAAGATGCCCCAGAGGAATGAGACCGCAATCAGTACGCCGCCCGCGACAACAAACGGGATCATGTGCGAGACGCCGTTCATGAGATGCTTGTATATCTCATGTGCAGCTCCCGATTGTCCTTCGAGACGGAACATTTCATCGGTTGCATCTGCCGGCGCTGTTCCTCCGTATACGGGGACTTTTCCGGACAGGGCATTCTCTACGAGTTCCGCAGCATGCTGAATGCCGTGTCCGACAGAAACCTCCAGTACGGGTTTTCCGCGGAAACGATCCATTTCCACCTTTTTGTCACAGGCTACAATAATGCAGTCTGCTTCGGCGATCTCTTCCGCTGTCAGTGCATTCTCAACGCCGATGGCACCGTTTGTCTCCACCTTTATTTCTGCGCCCGCCGCTTCTGCCGCGCGACGCAGGGCTTCTGCAGCCATAAAGGTATGTGCGATGCCTGTCGGACAACCTGTGACGCCTAATAGCTTTTTCATCTGTCTCCTCCACCTTTCTATATATTCCGCTGATTCGGGATATACATCATGGTAAAAGAAAATCTGATGAAAATCTTTTCGATTTTGGAAAATAGATTTTCATCAGAAGATGTCAATAATCGTATGAGATTTTGTTTTCGTTCTGCTGTACGAGGTAATCGAGAATCATGCGAGCCATAATACTGAGAGCAACGCGGCTGGTGACCTCATACTCGCGAATGGATACATGCTTGTGCTTGAATCCAATCAGAGACTTTGCAGAGTACGGCAGAAGCGGACTGTCCTCTGCACAGCAGCAAGTGATGACATCCGCACCCAGAGAGTATGCATTGCGTGCGGATTCGACGAGCTCCTCTGTTTGTCCATTGAGGGAGAAGATAATGACAAGCGCAGTGGAGGACAGGTGGTTCGTGATGCTCTTCATGATGTTCGGATCATCCGTCTCCATCACATCGTAGTCGAGCAGTTGAAGTTTCAGGCTAAACTCCTTTGCAACATATGAAGTCAGCCCTCTCGCCAAGACGTATACACGAGAGCCTTTTGCCTGCTCGATGCGTCGGACAATCTCGAGCAGGTTTTGCAGGGAGATGCGCTCAAGCAAAACTTCTGCTTCGATTAGGGATTTATTCATGATCTCGTTGATGCTGACAATCGCCAGATCCGTGTTCGGACGCATCAGTTTGTAACGCAGTTCGTTGAATCCATTGATTCCGCATTTGCGGATAGCACGGGAAACAGTAGATGGAGAACTAAAGGTTTCAAAGGCAATGTCAACAATCGACATACGGGAGAGCTTTGTTTCATTTTGATTGATGTATTTGACAATGGCTTTTTCTGTTTGCGTCAGATTTCCCGCGATTTCTTCTGTTATCTCGATGATCATTTGTGCTGTGTCCTTAGGAGATTTCGATAGGTTACACGGTTATTTCCCGTTTCTGCCCTTTTTGCGGTGGTCATACTTCTGTGGAGGAGAGGGACACTTCACCATTTCATGGGATTTACGCAGTCCGAGCCAGAGGAAGAAACCGAGGGCGATGAGCCCAAAAGCGAGGCTTCCCGTCTGCGCGCTCGTGAAGAGTCCGAAGTATTTCTCTGTATAGTCACCGCGCAGATATTCGAGCGCAAAGCGCACGAGGCTGTAGAGCATGATGTAGAGGGCGAAGCACTGCCCGCGCGCATGACTGCGCGCGCGGAAGAGGAGGAGGAGTGCGAAGATGACGATGTCGAGCTGCCCCTCCCAGACCTCTGCCGGCCAGAGCGGCTGTGCACCGTACGTGTGGTAGGCGAGAGTCGCCGCGGGATAGAGGATGCCGAAGTCTCCGCCGGTCGGTGCGCCGAAGGCGTCGCCGTTGAGGAGGTTCGCGCAGCGCCCGAGTGCCTGACCGAGGACGATGGCGGGCGCGACAACGTCGAGGAAGTGGATGGTGTCGAGCCCCTGCTTTCGGCTGTAGAGGATGCCGACGAGTACGCCGAGAAAGACGCCGCCCTGGATGGCCATGCCGCCCTGCCAGACGTTCAGCAGTTCGGTCAGATGGTGCTGATAGTAGTCCCAGTCAAAGAAGAACACATCCCAGAGCCGCGCACCGAGGAGCCCTGCGATGCCGCAGTAGATGCCGATGTCGGTGATGTACTTCTCGTAGCCGCGTCCGTCCGCCTTTGCGAGGTAGTAGGCGACCCCTGTGGCAAGGAAGATCGAGAGGGAGATCACGACGCCGTAGGCACGGATGGGAAAATCTCCGATGTAGAAGAGATATTGATGCACGAAATGCCCCTTCCTATGCGGGCGCAAAGAGCGGCAGTGTCTCAAGGAAGATGATGTCTTTCCGTTGTGCCGCGTCGCCCTCGGCGAGAACGGCCGCCTGTCCGATGACGTGTGCTCCCGTCTTTTCGGCGAGATGGGCGAGCGCCTTCATCGAGCCGCCCGTGCTGATCACGTCGTCGAGCAGGAGGACGCGGCGTCCCTTGATGCGTGCGATGTCATCCGCCGTGAGGTAGAGCCGCTGTTTGCCAAGCGTCGTGATGGACTCGTCCTCGACCCAGATGGGATCTTCCATGTACGCCTTGATGGATTTGCGTGCCGTGATGTAGTAGGGCATGCCAAGTTGCCGTGCGAGTTCCGCCGCCAGGGGGATGCCCTTCGTCTCGGCGGTCATGAGGATCTCCGTGTCCGTCGGAATCACCTTTGCCAGCTCGCGTGCACACGCCGTGCACAGCTCCACATCGCCCAGCATGACGAAACCTGCGATCGCCAGGTGTTCGTTGAGGTTCAGGATGGGGAGACTGCGGCGGCAGCCTGCGACGGTGAGTTCATGGTAGCGTTTTGCCATAGCGTTAGAGTCCTTTCTCCGTCAAGATGATCTCCACCGCATTCAGCACGTCGCTGATGTTCTGTTCCGTGATGATGAGCGGCGGCTGAAATGCCATGACGTTGCGGGCGATGCCGTTTTTGCCGACGATGAAGCCGCGGTTCTTGAGCTCCTCGAGCACAGTATCCAGTTCGGCAGGGGCGGGGGATTTGTCCGCGTGGACAAATTCTGCGCCGACCATCAGCCCGAGGCCGCGAATGTCGCCGATGATGGGATGCCGCGCTGCAATCTCCTGCAGCCCTGCACGCAGCTGTGCGCCGCGCCGCTCGGCGTTCCCCATGAGATCATGCGACTCGATATAGCGGATGACGCCGAGTCCTGCCGTGGAGGAGACGGGGTTGCCGCCGAGGGTCGATGCGCCGGGCTTCTTGTATTTGTCGGCGACTGTCGGCGTCGCGATAAATGCACTGATGGGCGCACCGTTGCCGAGTGCCTTTGCCATGGTCATGATGTCGGGCTGCACATCGTAGTGCTCGATGCCGAACATCCTGCCCGTGCGCGCAAAGCCCGTCTGCACCTCGTCCGCGATGAAGAGCGTGCCGAAATGCGTGAGGATCTCCTTGATGCGCTTGAAGTAGCCGGGCGGCGGGACGACGATGCCCGCGTTGCCCTGGATGGTCTCGGCGATAAAGGCGGCGGGGCGCCCCGATGTAACTGTTCGGATGATGTCCTCGACCATATTGGCACAGGCAAGGTCACAGGCGGGGTATTCCTTCCCCATGGGACAGCGGTAGCAGTAAGGATTCGGTGCAAAGCTGATGCCTCCGACGGGGGTCGGGTCGGTGCGCCACATGGCAATGCCCGTCAGGCTCATCGTCAGTTTCGTGCGCCCGTGGAGTCCGCTGCGCAGGGCGATGAACTCGCTGCTGCCCGTAGCGATCTCGGCAAGCAGTGCCGCGCCCTCATTTGCCTCCGTGCCTGTGGAGCAGAAGAAGCTTTTCTGCAGTGCGCCCGGGGTGATGCGTGCGAGCTGCTCGGCGAGATTGACGAAGTTCTCCGTAAGGTAGATGTTGCAGACGTGCTGGAGGGTATTGACCTGCTCCGTGACGGCGGCGTTGATCTCGGGGTTGCAGTGCCCGCAGTTGATGACGGAGACGCCCGCGAAGCAGTCGAGATACGCTCTCCCCTCGCTGTCGTAGAGGTACTGCATGGAGCCGCGTACGATCTGGCGCGGGTCGCTGTAGAAATGCCCCAGACAGGGCATGATGTACTTCTTTTTCTTTTCCAGTATGGCAGCTGCGCCGATGTAGGAGTGTTCGCTGATAGAATCTGTTGCCATGAAATATACTTTCTTGATTAAATCGAATTGCGGCTCTGACGGAAGCGGTAAGTTCCGATGCCCAAGGGGCGCGGAGCAATCTCTGTGAGGCGGTCGAATTCCGCCGCACGATAGCCGTCGCCGCCCGCGGCGAGACGGTCGAGTGCCGCACGGTAGATGCGGACGATCTCCGCCGTCACGTCCGCCGTGTAGTCCTGCGCTTCGATGCGGTACGAGCCGAGCCCATTGAACTTTTCGAGGTAGGGGTAGAGGCACAGATCCTTGGCAAAGTAGATGTGACTGCGCCCATACTGGTCGATGCGGATCGAATGGACGCCGCCTGCCTCGTCACGGAACGCATAGTGCGTGTCGAGCAGCTCGGGCGAATCGAGGTCGTTGTATGCGGGCAGCGACATCGCGGGGAAGTTGTAGTCGCAGATCATGGACTCGTACGCGCCGTGGACGACTGCCTCGATCGGCAGGACGGCGTTCTCGACGATCTCGCGCAGCTGACGGAAGGACAGCTCATAGGAGGCCGTCGCCATGGTGAGCCCGTTTTCCTTGAGAAAGGTTGCGGCGAGATGGTTAAAGAGGTTGAAGGAGTGATCCGCCTGAATGGGAAGCTTCGTGAGCGTGCGCGCGAGCTTCAGCGTGCCAAGGTTGCCGACCATGATGCCGTCCACGCCGATGTCGTTCAGGGCGGTGAAGAACTGCTCGAGCTCCCCGCATTCGCGGCGCATGGTCGTGCGCGGTGTATTCACGATGATGTGGGCGCGTCCTGCTGCGTCGCGCACGAGTGCCTCGTAGTCGCGCAGCGTCCACGGACGCTGCGGACGAAACGCCTCGCCGCCGACGTAGACGGTGTCGGCACCTGCGTCGATGGCGGCGCGCGCCGCCGCGGGGGTGCCGACGCGGACACTCAGACGGCGGCTGGGGTCGTTCTCCTTCGCGATCGGCGGCTCCTCACGCAGTACCTCGTCGGCAAAGCCTGCCTCCTCGATCGCCTGACTGAAGAAGCGCGGCTCGCGCTCGCCCGTCATGCCGATGTCGATTGCTGTCGGCTGTCCAAACGCAAATGTGGTCGTGTAGTCGCGCACGCGGTTTTCGTAGAGGGTGCGCCAGCCCTCCTCATCCGTCGTATAGCCGTTCGGATCGGCGATGTAGGCGTCGATGGCGGCACGATAGGTGGAGACGAGGCGACGGATGAACTCCGGCGCGCGCATCCGCCCCTCGATTTTGAACGAAAAGACACCCGCCTGTATGAGTGCGGGGATGGCGCGATACATGCACATATCCTTGAGCGCCAGCTTGTACGGCCCGGGACTGGACGCGTCGAGCACCTCTCCCGTCTCCTCGTTGATGAAGGCGAACGGCCAGCGGCAGATCTTCATGCAGCGCCCGCGGTTGCCGCTCTGCCCAAAGAGAACGCCGGAGTGGATGCACTGCCCGCTCTCGGAGATGCACATATCGCCGTGCATGAAGTACTCCACCTCGATGCCCGTGCGCGCACGGAAGAGGGCGAGCTCGGAGAGCGTCATCTCACGGCCAACCACGATGCGCGTGATGCCGTACTCTTTGAGCTTTTCGATAGCGTATTCGTTGTGTGTATTCATCATGACCGAGGTGTGCAGGGGCACGGTGATGCCCATCTCGTGCACGAGCTCGAGCACGGCAAAGTCCTGTACGAGAATCGCATCGGGGCGGATCTCCTCCAGATAGGCGAGATAGTCGCGCAGAGCAGGCAGCTCCTCGTTGCTGATGAGGTTGTTGAGGGTTACGTAGAGGTGAACGTCATGGGCATGGGCGTAGTCAATCGCCTCCTTGAGCCGTGCATCGTCGAAGTTGAAATCGCCTTCATGCAGGCGCATATTGAAATGCTTGCCTCCCAGATAGACGGCGTCCGCCCCCGCATCGATCGCCGCTGTCATGGCATCCCATGTGCCGGCAGGCGCAAGCAGTTCGACGGATTTACGGTGTAACAGCATTGTGTAAAGTCTCCTTTGTTGCCGGAGGTGCCGCTGACAGACAGGGACACTTCTCCATCATTGTTTCTGATTATAGCAGGAAATCCCGTTTCTTTCAAATAAGCATGGTCTTCTTTTCCCTATTGTTCGATGTAGTTTATTCATAGAAAGTTTTTCACGCTGTATCTTGTAAAAAAGGCACTTTTCAGGTATGATGATATATAGATTTTATCGTTTATACTGACAATTATAAATACAACGTCTGTTGAGTCGTGATGATATTTTTTTACCCTTAAATTATTGTTTTGGATTATTTGTTTTTCCTATGTATTTATCTAGTTGCTCTATAAGGAGGCCTTGTGTATGGGAGAATATGGAAGCTTGGGCATTTTTCTTCTCGTGGCGTTGTTTTTCCCCATCATGGCACTGGGACCGGCATTCCTGCTGCAGCCGAAGAAGCCGTCGCCGCAGAAGTACATTCCCTACGAGTGCGGTGTCGATTCGATCGGGTCGCCCTACGTCCAGTTTCGTGCGGGGTATTTCCTCTATGCGCTGCTGTTCATCGTCTTTGACATTGAGACGGTGTTCCTCTACCCGTGGGCAGTAGAGTTCCGCATGCTCGGTGTATTTGCACTCATTGAGATGTTCGTCTTTGTCGGGATTCTGGTGCTCGGCCTTGCCTATGCGTGGCGAAAGGGGGATCTCACATGGAAATAGCGGAGCGTGTTCCGGAGAGCCTGCGGGAAAATGTCTTTGTCGTCAAGCTGGATGAGCTGCTGCGCTGGGCGCATGCAAACTCGATCTGGCCGCTGTCCTCTGGGCTCGCGTGCTGCGCCATTGAGATGATGACCACAGCGACGGCACGGTTCGACCTCGCACGGTTCGGCTATGAGGTGTTCCGCCCCTGTCCGCGTCAGGCGGATCTCTTCATCGTCGCGGGGACGCTGACGTGGAAGATGGCGCCGGCGGTTGTGCGTCTCTATGAGGAGATGCCCGAGCCGAAGTATGTGATTGCGATGGGGGCATGCGCGATTGCGGGCGGTCCCTTTGCGGATTCATACTCGGTCGTCTCGGGGGTCGATGAGCTCCTGCCTGTGGATGTCTACATCCCGGGCTGTCCGCCGCGCCCCGAGGCACTGATCGACGGCATGCTGAAGCTGCGCGAGAAGATCCTCCATCCCGAGCGCGTCCGCGCGGAGCGTGCCTACTGGGCAGAGCGGGCGGCAGAGAGGGCGGTGAACGCATGAGGAACAAGTATGTGACGCCCGCAATGCTGGAGGCACTCAAGGTCGCCTTTTCGTCGGCGGAGTACGATGCGGAGGCAGAGCGTCCCGCACTCTACATTGCTGCCGAGGAGCTCCTCGGCCTGCTGCGCGTCCTGCGTGACGACGGGACACTGCAGCTGACGCGGCTGGAAAATGTGACAGCGGTGGACTGGAAAGACCGCTTCGAGATGGTCTACCATCTCTTTTCACCGACGGAGCTGCACTGGCTGACGCTGAAGGTGACACTGCCGCATGATGCGCCCGTGCTCCCCTCGGTGACGCCCGTGTTCCCGGGCGCAGAGTTCGAGGAGCGCGAGGTGTATGATCTCATGGGCATTGTGTTCACGGGTCACCCCGATCTGCGGCGTGTCTTCCATGCGGACGATTTCATCGGGCATCCGCTGCGCAAGGACTTTGTCCCACCGCCGCCGCCCGCTGTCCCATCCTTTCGGAAGGAGGAGTCCTGATGCTGCGTACCGAGACCTATACGCTCAACATGGGTCCCCAGCATCCGTCGACGCACGGCGTGCTGCAGGTGCAGCTCGAGCTGGACGGCGAGCGCATCGTGAAGGCGACGCCGATCATGGGCTATCTCCATCGCGGGATTGAGAAGCTGCTTGAGGCGCGGACGTATGCGCAGGGGCTTCCCTATACCGACCGCCTCGACTACATCTCTGCCATGAACAACAACTTCGGCTATGCGCGTGCGGTGGAGGAGCTGGCGGGGATCGAGACGACGCCGCGCGCAGAGTACATCCGCGTCATCATGGCGGAGCTGAACCGCATCAACAGTCACCTGATCTTCATCGGGACGCTTGCAAATGATCTCGGCGCGTCGACGGGAATGCTCTATTGTTTCCGCGACCGTGAGAAGATCCTCGATATTTTCAATCTCGTCTGCGGGGCACGTCAGACCTTTCACTATATCCGCATCGGCGGGGTAAAGGAGGATCTCTCGCCCGAGGCGGCGGAGATGATCCGCGCCTTTGTCGACAGCGTGCCTGACTTCCTCGCGGAGTACAACCGTCTCCTCACGGGCAACGAGATTTTTGTCCGCCGCATCCGCGGCACGTCGCCCATGACGACGGAGGAGGCACTCGCGTGCAGTATGACTGGGCCAAACCTGCGCGCGACGGGGCTCGCCTTTGATCTGCGCAAGGTGGACGGCTACAGCGTCTATGATGATTTTGACTTCGAGATCCCCGTGGGTGAGCACGGCGACAACTGGGACCGCTACATGGTCAAGCTCGCCGAGATCGCGGAGAGCGCGAAGATCGTGCGGCAGGCAATCGACGGACTGCCCGAGGGCGACTTCATGGCAAAGAAGGTGCCCAAGGTCATCAAGCCGCCCAAGGGCGAGGTGTTCAGCCGGACGGAGGGAACGCGCGGGGAGCTCGGCTTCTACATCGTCAGCGACGGTACGACGAAACCGTACCGCATCCACATCCGCCGCCCCTCGTTCGTAAATATGCAGGGGCTCGATCCAATGTGCCGCGGCATGCTCATCGGCGACTCGGTCGCCGCCTACTCGTCCATTGACCCGATCATGGGCGAAGTGGACTGCTGAGAAAGGAGACGAATGATGGAGAGCTCTTTTCTTTCTGCGACTGCGGTGGGGCTGGACGGACTCATCTACCGCCTGATCCCGATTCCGTTCGTAGTGGATCTTGTGATGACCTTCGTCGGTATTGCCATCCTGCTCGGTATCATCTCGATGGCGGCGATTGTCTTTACCTACACGGAGCGCAAGATCTGCGCGTTCATCCAAGTGCGCATCGGGCCGAACCGCGTGGGCGGAAGATTCGGTCTGCTGCAGCCCGTTGCGGATATGCTGAAGCTGATGAGCAAGGAGGACATTATGCCCGCCGGTGCGGACAAGGTGGTCTGGGCACTCTCGCCCGCGCTGCTCTTTGTCCCCGCAGCGCTCGTCTACGCGCTTTTCCCGTTCGATGCGGGGGCGGTACTCGCCGATGTCAACGTCGGTGTGTTCCTCCTCTTTGCCATCTCGGGGCAGGCAGTGCTGCCGTTCCTCATGGGCGGCTATGCATCGAACAATAAGTATTCGTTTATCGGCGGCATGCGCATCGTTGGGCAGATGCTCAGCTATGAGGCGCCGCTCCTCTTCTCCCTGCTCGGCATCATCATGCTGACGGGCTCACTGCGCCTCGACGATATCGTCCAGATGCAGGCGCAGAACTACTGGTTTATCTTCATGCAGCCGCTCGCGTTCATCATCTTCCTGATCGCAGCGGTCGCCGAGACGAACCGTACGCCGTTTGACCTCGTGGAGGGCGAGTCAGAGATTATCGCAGGACCGTTTACGGAGTACTCGGGGATGCGCTGGGCGCTGTTCTTCCTCGCAGAGTACGCGAACCTCCTGACGGCGGCGATCCTCGCGACGACGTTCTTCCTCGGCGGCTACAGCGGGCCGTCGTTCCTGCCGGGATTCGTCTGGTTCGGCATCAAGGCGGTGCTCATGGTGCTGCTCATCATGTGGTTCCGCTGGACGTTCCCGCGCACGCGCGTGGATCAGATCCTGACGTTCGGCTGGAAGGTGCTCGTCCCGCTCTCGATTCTGAACGTTGTTCTGACGGGTGCACTGATGTTCTGGTTCGGTATCGTTTAAGGGGGGACGCACATGTTTGGAAAAGGCCTTTTGACCGGCATGAGTGTCACATGGAAGCATCTCTGGGGCAAGAAGGAGACGGTCTGCTACCCCGAGGAGAAGCTGCCCATGACGGATAATTTTCGCGGCGGCAATCTCGCGATGGACTGGCGCGTCTGCATCGGCTGCTCGATGTGCGCCAATGCGTGCCCGAACAAGGCGCTTGATCTGACAATTGTCCCCGATGCGAAGAAGAAGCGCCACATGAAGTCCTACATTCATCACTCGGGGCGCTGTCTTTACTGCAATCTCTGTGTGGAGGCGTGTCCGGTCCATACGCTCGTCTGGGATAAGGACTACGCCATCGCCACGTGGAGCAAGGAGACGATGACGCACGATGCCATGACGGACGAGGACCGTGCTGATCTCGCGGAGTTCCTCGCACAGGTAGAGGTCGAGGCGGCAGAGGAAAAGGCGAAGAAAGAAGCCGCTGCCAAGGCAAAGGCGGAGGCAGAGGCGAAAGCCGAAGCGGAGGCTGCCGCAAAGGAAAAAGCCGCTGAGGAAAAAACCGCTGAAGAAAAAGCTGCGGCGGACACATCCGCCACGGAAAACGGCACGGCAAAGGATGCGCAGACGACGGAAGGAGGGGCGACATGAGCTTTATCTTTTACTTTCTCGCTGCCGTGACGATCATCGGCGCGCTCGGTGTCGTTCTCTCACCGAATGTCGTGCACAGTGCACTCTTTCTCGTGCTCTCATTCATCGGTGTGGCGGCGATCTATTTCTACATCGGTGCGGAGTTCCTCGGTGCGGTGCAGCTCATGGTCTACAGCGGCGCAGTCGCTGTCCTCATCGTCATGGCGATCATGCTGACGCGGCGTGACTCGATGGCGCAGTCCAATCCCTCGCAGAAGCTCTTTCGCCGCGTCGTGACGGGGCTGCTGGCAGGCAGTATCTTCTTCCTCATCGGATGCGGCATTGTCCTTGCTCCGCTTCCTGCGGGCGAATTTGCTGCATCGACGGGGGCAGACGAGATCGCCCAGCTGATGCTCGGCACGTATCTCGTGCCGTTTGAAGTGACGGCGGTACTGCTCCTCGCGGCGATGGTCGGCGCACTGCTCTTGGCGAGAGGAGGGGATGCGGCATGATCGGTCTTCCTGATCTGCTCTTTTTGTCGGCACTGCTGTTCTGTATCGGGCTCTATGGGCTCCTCACGCGGCGCGGCATCATCCCAATTCTCATGTGTGTGGAGCTGATGCTCAATGCGGTTAACATCAACCTCGTTGCCTTTGACCGATTCTATGCACACAACGCGGAGGGGCAGCTGATGGCACTCTTCTCGATTGCGGTCGCTGCATCCGAGATCGCCGTCGGGCTGGCTCTCGCATTCCGCCTGTATCAGATTCGGTTCACGACGAATGTCGATGAGCTGGATACGCTGAAAGACTAGGGGAGGGGAGTGCTATGTTTACCTTTGCTCTGACGCATGCGTATCTGATTCCCCTGTTCCCTGCGCTCGCGTTCCTCATCATCGCGCCCTTTACGCGGCGGGAGAAGAACCTCTCGGCGACGATTGCGATTGTGATGATGGCTCTGGCCTTTGCGTTCTCCGTCTTTGTCGCACTCGCCGCGGTAAACTATCAGATCACGATGGGCGATCCCTACGTGATGAAGACGGTCTGGGCGCACATCGGTGCGGTGGAGCTGTCGATGGGCGTCCTGATCGACCCGCTGACGGCACTCATGCTCGTCATCGTGACGCTGGTCTCGCTGCTCGTCTACATCTACTCTGTCAGCTATATGGAGCACGATGAGGGGATGGGGCGCTTCTTTGCGTTCATTTCGCTGTTTTCGGCCGCGATGCTCGGGCTGGTCGTCTCGGTCAACTTTCTCCAGCTCTATGTGTTCTGGGAGGGCGTCGGGCTCTGCTCCTACCTCCTGATCGGATTCTACTACGATAAGGTCTCGGCGCGCGAGGCGGCGAAGAAGGCGTTCATCACGACGCGCATCGGCGACTTTGGAATGCTGGTCGGCATCCTGCTCGTGCAGGTGTCGTTCGGGACGATGGACTTCATCGAGCTGCGGCTGATGATGTCCGCGTATGTCCTCGTCGCGGGGACGGGCTACTTGACGGTGATCGGTCTGCTGCTCTTCATGGGGCCGATCGGAAAGTCCGGCCAGTTCCCGCTCCACGTCTGGCTGCTCGATGCGATGGAAGGCCCGACGCCGACCTCGGCGCTCATCCATGCGGCGACGATGGTCGCGGCAGGTGTCTTTCTCGTTGCGCGTGCCTTTTTCATCTTCAGTGAGTGTCCGCTCGTGATGAATTTCATCGCGGGGCTCGGAGCGTTTACGGCGCTTTTTGCGGCGGTTATCGCCGTGACGCAGCGGCGGTTCAAGGCGGTGCTTGCCTACTCGACCATCAGTCAGCTCGGCTACATGATGCTCGCGGTCGGGATTGGCGCGTTCTCCGCCTCGATGTTCCATCTCATGACGCACGCCTTCTTCAAGGCGATGCTCTTCCTCTGCGCGGGCGCGGTGATGCATGCACTCCACGATGAGACGGACATCACCAAGATGGGCGGGCTCTGGAAAAAGATGCCGCTCACCTTCGTGACGATGCTGATCGGTGTCCTTGCGATCTCCGGTATCCCACCGTTCTCGGGCTTCTTCTCAAAGGATGAGATCCTCGCCGCGGCGATGCACGCGAGTACGCCGCTCTATCTCATTGCGACGTTCACCTCCTTCCTCACAGCATTCTACATGGCGCGTCTCCTCATTGTCGCCTTCCTCGGTGAGAGCCGCAGTGAACACGAGGCGCATGAGGTCGATGCCTTCATGCGCTGGCCGATGATTATGCTCGCGCTGCTTACCATTGTGAGCGGCCTATGGGGCTACTTCGGCGGGTTTTCTATGTGGATCTACGCGGATGCACCGCATCATGAGGCGATCGACTGGACGGTGGCGGGGACGAGTACCGTGCTCGCCCTCCTCGCCTTTGCGGCGGCGTATCAGATCTATGGACGCCATCGTCTGCGCGCGGCGATGCAGCAGCGGAGCTTCGGCTTCCTCTATCGCGTCGTCTACAACAAGTTCTATGTGGATGAGCTGTATGGCTACTTCCGTGAGCGCTTCGTCTACGGCACGGCGGTGATCCTCAAGTGGGTCGATGAAAAGATTTTTGACGGCATCATGAATGGACTCGGCGCCTATGGTCTGGCGATGAGCGAGGTGCTGACGGAGAACGTCAACGGGCAGGCACAGCGGTATGTCGTCGTGTTCTACACGGGCGTCGTGATTCTCCTGTGCTATGCGCTGTACTGGGCGGTACAGGTTCTGATGTATCTGGGAGGAGGTCTTCTGCGATGACATTTCCGATTCTCTCGGTCATTCTCCTCACACCGCTCGTGGCCGCGCTCATCCTCGCCCTGCTGCCGGGACGTCTGCACGATACGATACGTCAGCTTTCGGCACTGGCGATGATCATTGTGACGCTGCTGACGCTCTTTGTCTACGCGGACTACGATATGGCGCTTGGCGGGATGCAGTACACGGAGTACATGCCGTGGATCACGGATCTCGGCGTTGCCTACTCGCTCGGCGTAGATGGGATCTCCCTGCCGATGCTCCTCCTGTCGAGCGTCGTGGGGCTCGCGGCCGTCTACAGCTCATGGCATGTGGAGAAGCGGGTCAAGGAGTACTTCGTTCTCCTGCTCATCGTGATCGCGGGTGTCTCGGGGGCATTCCTCGTGCGTGACCTCTTCTTCTTCCTCGTCCTCTGTGAGATGGTCGTCATCCCCGCGTATCTGATGGTGATGATCTGGGGCTCGTCCGAGCGCGTGACGAAGGAACACGCGGCGATGAAGATGACCATTTTCCTCCTCGTCGGCTCGGCGTTCATGCTCGTCGGCGTGCTCCTTCTCTACGTGAGTGCGTACGAGTCCGGGATGCGGACGTTCGACTTTGAGGCGCTCGCCGCCGCTGCCCTCGCGGGACATATCTCGTGGGAGGTGCAGGTGACGGCATTCCTCCTCCTGCTCGTCGGGTTCGGCTCGCATCTCTCGATGTTCCCGATGCATATATGGTCGCCCGACGGCTATGCAGGTGCACCGACGGCGATCTCGATGATCAATGCGGGGGTGCTGAAAAAGATCGGCGGCTACGCGCTCATCCGCGTCGGACTCTTTATCCTGCCGCTCGGGGCAAAGTTCTGGGCACCGCTGATCGCGATCCTCGCCACGATCAATGTGATCTATGCGTCCTATATCGCACTCGCGCAGCGCGACATCAAGTACATGATCGCCTACTCCTCCATCTCTCACATGGGCTACGTTCTCCTCGGCTTCGCGGCACTCAATGTCGTGAGCGTCGGCGGCGCCGTCGCCTATATGGTGGCGCACGGCATCATGCTCGCACTCTTCTTCTCGCAGGTCGGCTACGTCTACGAAAAGACGGAGCTGCGCCGTGTGGGCGATCTCTGGGGCTTGGCGCACTATATGCCGCATATCACGGTCGGATTTATGCTTGCGGGGCTGTGCTCACTTGGTCTGCCCGGCCTGATCGGCTTCGTGCCGGAGTTTACCATCTTTGTGGGGACGGTGGAGGCATATCCTATCCTCACGGTGATTGCGGTCTCCGGCATCATCTTTACCGCGTTCTACGTCCTGCGCATGCTCGCGCGCGTGCTCTTCGGCCCAAAGGTGGAACGCTTCGCGAAGTACCCCGATGAGCGGAAGATCGACGTTGTTCCGCTCGTCGTGCTCGGCGTTTTCCTCGTCGGATTCGGCGTATTCCCGGGACTCCTCATGGGCATGGTGGACGCGGGAACTGCGCCGCTGGCACCGCTTCTTGAAATGATTCAGGATGCTCCGACGATTCTGGGAGGTGGGCAGTGATGATGCAGGAAATGAATCTTGCCGCAATCTCCATCGAGCTGGGCATCGCCGTACTCATGGCGGCCGTGCTCCTGATCGACCTCTGTATGGCACGTGGGACATCGCGCCGCGCCCTCGCCCGCGTGACTGCACTCGGACTGCTCGGTGTACTCGCTCTCGCCGTGCGGATGTATCCGCCGGATGGGGGAGCGACGGCGTTCTTTGCGGGGCTCTACATCGTTGACGGCTATTCCGTGTTCTTCAAGATTCTCTTTATCGTCGGCGTCCTCGCCACCGTACTTTTTGCAGAGAGCTATGTGGAGAAGATGATCCGCCACAGGGGCGAGTTCTATCTGCTCCTCCTGTCCGCCCTGCTCGGTATGTGTGCTCTCGCTTCGGCGAACGACCTCATGACGGCGTTTGTCGGGCTGGAGCTCATGACGATCTCGTTCTATACACTCGTTGCGATCCGCACGGATGCGCCGCTCTCGGCAGAGGCGGGCATCAAGTATCTGGTGTTCGGGTCGGGCTCGACGGCTGTGCTCCTCTACGGCATGAGCCTCGTCTACGGGATGACGGGGACGATGGTGTTTCAAGGGATCGCACAGGGACTTGGTCTCGTGCTCTCCCTCGGGCTCATCGGTGTGGTCTTTATCCTCGCAGGCTTCTTCTTCAAGCTCTCGATCATCCCGTTCCATCTCTGGGCACCCGATGTGTATGAGGGCGCACCTGCGCCCGTGACGGCACTCCTCGCCATGTGTTCCAAGGCGGCGGGGGTGGCGATCCTCCTGCGCGTGCTCTTCGTTGCGTTCCCTGCGCTCTCGGCGTACTGGACGCATCTGATGGCGGCACTTGCGTGTGTCTCCATGGTCGGGGGCAACATCATGGCGTTCCGTCAGACGAACATCAAGCGGATGCTCGCCTACTCCTCGATTGCGCAGGCGGGATACATGATGACGGCGATGGTTGCGACGAACGCGGCGGGCATCAAGGCAGTACTCTTCTACGCGATGGTCTACGTCTTGGCGAACGTCGGGGCGTTCGTGACCGTCTCCTATCTGGAGACGGAGCGCGGCGGTGCGGACTTCCGCAGCGTGCGCGGGCTGGCGCATGACTCTCTGCTTCCGGCGGGCATCCTGATGGTTGCGCTCCTGACGATGGCGGGCATCCCGCCGACGGCAGGCTTTGTCGGCAAGATTTACATCTTCTCCGCAGCGATTGATGCGGGCTACCTCTGGCTCGCGGGGCTGGGCTTTGTCGTGTCGATGATGTCCGTCTACTACTACCTCCTTGTCATCAAGGAGATGTTCCGCGATGTCGAGACAGATGAGCCGATGATCGACACGCCGCTGCGTCTCCCGTTCTCGGCAGGAGCCATGGGCGTCATTGCCGTCGCCTTTACCCTCATCATCGGCGTCTGGGCAGAGCCACTCTCGATCTTCAGCAATATCGCTGTCTATACCTTTATGCGGTAGAAATATTTTGTGATAAGAAAGAGGCTGTTGCACGAAACAAACGTGCAGCAGCCTCAATTTTGTGCAAAAAAACCAGAAGGGCTGTTGCACGACTGAAGATCGCCAAATTACCGTGTCGCGTGCCAACGCAATTCCTCTGGTATCATTTTGATAACCGTGATGAATGAAGTAACGTCGATAACGATACAATGTAATTTGTTTTGAGATATTCAATATTATATACTTATTGGTTCTCAATCGTGATATGAGAGATGTGGCATCGAACGCGCTCATCTGCGGGAAGATCAGCAGATGGGGAGGGGAGACAACCACCTCCACACGTTTCTCACCGAGCCGCTCCTGTCGCTCCGCCTCCTGCCGCCCGTGACTGGTCGAGCTGCTCCTGCTGGACAGGTGCGGCGATAGTTGTGGTGGATGAGAGGAAGAGGAGGGGGATGAGGAGTAGTAATAAAGAGGGGCGTTTGAGTTGTATCAAGTGACATCACCGTATACTTTCAAAGAAGGCGTTGACACATATTTTCTCCCTAATAGAGGGACTCCTGTTTTTTTAGACTTTCTTCTATTGAGTCTGATATTTTATCTAGGTCTTTAATGATCTCTTTTTCCTGATCATTTTTTGCTCTTTCGAGGCTTCTATTTTTTCTGCCTTCTCCTCGTCGTTTTAGCTCTAAAAAGATTTTTTTATCTTCTATGGAAATATCATCCAAATCTTCTATCAAAATCAAGCTCGATCCATATGCCTCCTGTAAATCCTTTAAATTACTTACCAAATTGCTAGGTCCATCCCATGAAAAACGACGATCACTTGCATAGTTTACTATTTTTTCGATTCTGGTAAATAAAGGAATTACACATATTTTTGTATATCCAGATTCACCATATGAATATAAATATGGGAATTTATATTCATATGCATAACAATGCATTTCCAGGGCAACATTTTCATACGTATCAGATAACACTTGATCATGAAAATACATTTGGTAGCGGAATCCGGCTATATTTGTTGCTTTCATTAAATAAACAGGAGTAATATAGGAATACACAAGAAGCCATGAGTAAAGAATAAAACTTATCCATACAACACCTATGAATATATACTTGATAAAGATCACTTTCATCTTTATGATTCTCCTATTCATGGAAGATGTCTGATGTATGATAAGTAATATCATATGTCCTCCTCACCGAGGACTGCGGCAACAGCAGCTTTCGTTGTACTGCTTTCATCTGCCCTGACGGGCATGGAGAGATTCGGTGCAAGACCTATAGATTTACTCCCCAAATATGATTTTTATAGGATTCTATTGGATAGGAATAATTCAACTGTATGGATTTGATATTCTCAGAATATCTGCTTGTTCTTTTTGTACGATGAAGACACGCTATTAATTCTTGAACTTTTTTCTCTAAACAAAGATTTCTTTGATGCAAGCTAAAATTGACACCCCAATATCCTGCATCATACATCCTATAAACTTCCATGTCACTCCATGGGATATTCAACGCTGCTTCTTTTTCTTCTAATGATATTCCTGATTTTATTGTTTTATCCAATGCTATCATTTTTTCTATGAGTGTAATGTGGTCAGATGGAAGAATATACAGTGTTTCTGCCATCATGCGGGGATATGGATACTCTGTGCTGTTTATATCTCGTTTAGACCGAATAAGTGTAAGGTCTTGTCTCTTATCCCATAAGATGTGTCGCAGAAATATTCCGTTGGATAAGCTGTTGGTATCTGTTACATCTCTTGACGTTGCATATATGAGCCAGCTACTTGTTCGTCGATTTGGAATCCACAAACGGATTCTCAGAATTTGTTCAAATGATAAATCTATATTATTTGAACACCGTGCAAGAATATATCTTGGTTCTTCCGTGTAAAAATCTGCTAAGGCGGAATATCTAAGCATAATAAATGGTGCTGTCGGGAAGCAAACCGATTCTATTGATGGTATATTTCCTTTTTCTATAAGATTCTTTTTTGTAACCATGTATATCATCCTTAGTTTTTATTAGTGTTGGGATTCACTGATAAAATAAAAAAGGGGGGCTGTACTCTTCTATTAATCATAAACGCAATATAATCTGACAAAAATCTGTCCATAACTGATATAAATGATTAATCTGGGTCGAGTACATCTACAAGTTCAGGTTCACCACCTTGTTTTGGTATGCTAAATACTTTTCGTGTTTTAGGATTCCAATATAAATCAGCTTTGCTTTTTCCAGTTTTAGCCTTTATTTCTTGTGTCCATTTCTCTCCTCCTAATTCTTGAACTTTTTGATCAGGAAGTCTTTTTAACTGCCCGTTAGATTTAAGAAAGATAACTACGTCATTTATTTGATCTGAAATAAATTCATGTGTAGAAGAAAACCAACCTTTATCTGGGATATAGGTTGCCATAGTTTCTATGATTCCATCTACAAGTTTAGTTACTGATTTTTGACCATTTTCGCCAGTCGTAAGACCATATCCAAACGCTGCAATTACTGCAAGAAGAAGTTCGACTGCTTCTGTAGCAATTGGTGCTAAGAAATTGTATTTTGTCCCACTCGCAGCCGAAATTACTCCTGCTGTAGCATCCCCATGGATCGCTTTCGCTGCGGCTGCTCCAATCACGCCACTGATGACCTGGGCAATCGCAGGGTCAAGACCTTTCAGATTGTTAATCAGTGCCTCGTTGAGGCCTGCACCTGCAGCGCCTGAAGAAA
>ERZ773022.809-NODE-809-length-23193-cov-15.038595_pt1 | contig 23193 bp, 18 predicted proteins | sample MGYA00580839_ERZ773022 | MGnify/ENA primary metagenome ERZ773022 (study PRJEB29015, sample SAMEA2738020) | human oral metagenome | biome: human oral; feature: human-associated habitat; material: dental | place: China | collected 2044 ... | reverse complement strand
TTGTGAGAAATGCAATATTTAGTAGTACGACAGGAGTGGAAAGAATGAAAAAAACAATGATGGGGATGTTAGCTGTAGCATCAACTTTAGCGTTAGCAGCATGTTCAAATAATCATTCATCCGTTACTTCTAAATCTTCAGAAAGCAAGGCTGCTTCTAGCTCAGTTAAAAAGTCTTCAAAATCAAGCAGTAAAGCAAGTAACTCAAGCAGTTCAAGTACTTCGTCAAGTGCCAATCTAGAAACACCTGACTTTGTCTTGGTTACAGACGAAGAAATCGCTAACGCAACAACAATTGGTGATTTAAAAACCGTCTATAATAAGCTTGCGGATAATTACATCAAATATAGTGGAGAAATTAAAGAAAAACTCCCCGAGTCTGAAAGAGCTGATTTTGACAAAGAAGCGGAAACAGCTTTGAAAGCTTTTGAAGAATCAAAACAGACTCTTAGTGATCAATTATCTCAGTTTGGTCCAGATGATTTAGAAGTTCCGACAGAAGTACGGGACCCGTTCCTGCAAAGCGTAAAAGAAAAACGCGATAAACTGGTAAATGTTTTGAAAATGTCTTATCTGTTTGTTTCAAATATGCCTAAAAAACAGTAACATCAGCTATTGAAATTGATCCTTATTTCTTGGAGAAGATTTTTACGAATCAGGCGGACTTCCGAAGCCATATCTTGATTCAGCTCCATCCATTACTAGATAATAAAGTATCAGGATCAGCCTTATTGCTGCTCCTGATATTTTACAAACTTAAATTCAAGACCGAGACGAGCGCCAAGAGCCAAACAGAGCTCCTTAATTTGATAAAAATCTCCTTCGAGACAGACTGAAAGGTGTGATTCGAGTTTTGGAGTTTGATCTGCAAGCAAACCAAAGGAACGCTTGGCGACTTGATTCATTTCATAAAGAATAAAATCCTTATATCCAGCCTTTTGGTTTTCATAGACTTTTTCGAGCAAGCTTGGAGTCAAAGATTGTCTAAAACATTGGAGCTCAGGTGAGATGGAATTAATAATCTCATAACTGTCAACAATATTTTCATCTACTTTTTGCTGAAGATTTTGCGAAACGAAGCTATAGGTGAGAAGCTCATTCGCACCATGCTGATCTGAAAGGATATTGCGAATTTCACTCTTCAAAGCGTAGAGTGGATTTTTTGGACTACCCTTAAAAGAGCGAAGCGGAAGGGTTTGCGGAATATTGTCAAAACCATTGAGACGGCCAACCTCTTCATAGAGATCTTCTTTAATATGAATGTCTGTACGCCATAACGGAGTAATCACATTCAAGGACTGATTATCTGAGAGAATATCTACTACAAAGCCAATATTCATAAGCGTTTGTTTTACTTGTGCAAGCGTAAAGTCAGAACCCAGTGTTTGATTAAGATCGGTGAGACTGAGTTTAATGGCTTGCTGAGTAGGGATTTGAGCAAGACAATCAGCAAAAACGAGATTGGAAGAGTCTTTAATGCCAAGCTTGTCTAAGCAGGACCTCAATGCTGGTACCGTGCCAAAGACGGGTTGTCCTTTAGTGAAACACGTAATGGCTTCAGAGAAAATACCATGAGCCATTTGAGTTTTGCGTAGATTATAGAGACTGAATGTGGCAGATTCGATAAGAATTCGTTTTGTACTTGCATCAATTTCAGTATTTTTACCCCCCATAGCACCAGCTAGAGCAACTGGAATATCGTTGGATGTGATTACGATATCGTTTGTGTTAAGTTCAATCTCGGTGTCGTCAATTAGGGTGATTTTTTCACCTTCTCTGGCAGCACGTACAATGATTTTTGGAGAATCGGTACCACCGATGGCAATAAATTTATCGTAGTCAAAGGCGTACAGTGGCTGACCAGTTTCAAGCATGGTGAGGTTTGTCGCATCAACAATTGGCGAAACAGGTCGCATGCCAGCTTTATAAAGGAAAACACCGTCTTTAGTGAGAGTACGCTCAAAATCGACAGGTTGATGGTTAAGATTAAACTGGGATTGATCAACAATAACACAGGAATAACGAGGGCATAATAGTTGGTCCTGGATTTCAATACTGGGGCTCTTGAGATTTAGTGCATCACCAGAATGAGCAAGTATAAAATCAGATTGTGCGGCTAGATCGCCTTCAAAGATTGCGGGGTTTTCAAATGGCTGACCAAGGATACCGGCAACTTCACGCGCAAAACCAATCAAACCAAAAGTGTCTGGACGATGCGTGAGAGATTTATTTTCAATATCAATAATTAAGTCGTTTAAATCTAGTGCCTCAGTGATAGGTGTACCAGGTTGGGCCAAATCAGATGGAAGCTCAGCAATATATTTGTGGTCAGTGCCAAAACCAAGCTCGTCAGCGCCAGCAATCATGCCATAGCTTTCATAGCCACGAAGTTTACGGACCGATAATTGAAAGTTTTCGGTACCAAAAGTAGTCGGGACGATAGCCCCAGGAGCAAGCCAAACTACATTAAGACCTGCACGAACATTTGGCGCACCACAGACAACCTGAATTAAACCATTCTCTAATTTTCCAAACTCCTGATTGAGCGGCCCAGCGTCAACTTCACAGAGATGAAGATGAGTATCCGGAATATCAGTACAACTGACAACTTTAGCAACGTAGATATTCTGATATTTTTCAGCTAGATTTTCAGTTCCCTCAACCTCAACCAAACGAGAGCCGATGAGTTTCATCAGTTTTTCAGTAGAGAGAGAATTTGGGATTTTAACATAACGTTTTAGTGCATTAAGCGAAATAAGCATTAGAATTCCTCCAAGAAATTAAGTTTACCAGATTCAAAGAACCGGATATCATCGAGCTGATATTTGAGAATGACAAGACGATCAATACCACCACCCCAAGCAAAACCTTTATAAATAGTGGGGTCAATCCCGGCAGTTTTTAAAACATTGGGGTGAATCATGCCACAACCCATCATCTCTAACCAGCCATCACCTTTGCCGCCAAGCGCTTTTGGCTTCTCGATTTGAAATTCAAGGGAGGGCTCAGTAAATGGGAAGTAGCCTGGCTGGGTTTTAGTATTCAAAGTTTGACCATAATAGGTTTCAAAAAAATTCTTTAAGACACCAAGCATCTGTCCCATAGTGGCAGTCTTGGAGACAAAAACACCTTCACACTGATAGAAAGTATGTTCGTGTGTCGCATCAACATCTTCATTACGAAAGACGCGACCGGGAATAACTACAGCGATCTGCCCCTCGGTTTCAAGCTGAGCACGTCGAGAAGTAAGAGCTCGATATTGCATGGTGGAAGTATGGGCTGGAGGGATAAAACCTTCTTTGGTGCGGAAGGTGTCATAGCCATCGCGGGCGGGATGACCTTCTGGGAAATTTAGAGACTCAAACATATGAAATTCATCGTCAAGCTGAGTAGATTCCATGACTTCAAATCCCATATTAGAATATATATCTATTACTTTGTCAAGTTCAACCATGAGAGGATGCTTGCTGCCACGCCTATTTTTCTTCGGAGTAGAGTTTTCAGCCATGGGGGCTGTAAGATCGATGGGCTTGATATCGACTGCTGCTAATTTTTCTTCCTCAGCCTGAATTTGAGCTAAGATTTCATTTTTACGACGATTAATTTCCTGCCCAAAAGCTTTGCGCTCTTCAGCTGGGAGGTCTTTAATTTTACTATATTCAAGGCCAAGATCTTTTAGGGCCTGTTTTAGGTCTGTAAGTTTCATATCTGTCTCTTATTATACTCTGTTTTTAGTGGTTTTTGAGAGAAAATAGGAAAACTTGGACTTTTGAATAAAGAGCACTAGATAACAACAATAAGAATTAGGGAAAGAATAGCGAGACCAACAAGGACGAGCCAAACCCAACCGTAGCGACTGGTAGTCTTTGATCCATTTATATAATCTGAATCATTAACAAGATCAGGGTCGGCACTTAAGGCCGTCTGTTCCGCTTTTATTTTTAGGTCTGCGGCAATACGGCGACTAAGCTCTGCATTTTTATCCTGTTCTTTATGTACGATTACTCCCATCCTATACCTTTCATTTTAGAAAATTAAACTTTAAGTATTTTACCACAGATGTGTTATAATTCATTCAATATTACTTAAGGAGGTATATGGCAACAAGTAAGTCCAAGAAGGCTAAAAAGTCTACGGAAAAGCCAAAAAATACTAATACAAAGCCAGAAGTTACTGTCGTTGAAGAAGTTGTGACTGTAACCGAACCGGAAGCAATCGTTATTGAGGAAACCGAAGTCAAAATGAAAGAAAATAAAAAGAGCAAAGGCATCTTTTCAAGTTTCTTTGCTAAAAAAGGTGATCCAGAAGAAAATATTTTAACTATTTTCAAGACACCTAAAATCTGGGGTGCGCTCGTTGGAGAATTAATCGGAACAATGTTTATTACAATGCTCCTCTTAACTCTCGGCATCTACCAGCCACTTTATATTTTATTCGGCGTAATTGGTGTAACTCTAGCAGTTTTCACTCTTTCTGGAGCACATTTAAACCCAGCAATCACCGCAGGTATGATGGCAACCCGCCGCGTCTCTGCAATTCGTGGCGTACTATACATAGTAGCTCAGGTCGTTGGTGCTTGGCTTGGCCTAGTAATCGTTAACGCTTTCCGTATGGCTGGCGCAACCAAGGTTGACCTACCTGCACTAACTGCAGTCGAAACTTCAAACCTATGGCAACTACTTACGATTGAATTCTTAGGTGTCTTTACTTTGGCATTCTTCTTTAATCGCGCACAAGAATATAAGTCTCGCCGTAGTGCTTTCACCTACGCTGCAATCATTGGTGGCGGTATGGTCCTTGCAGTACTATTTGCAATCGTAATCTCAAGCAATTTCTTCAAGATTTCAAACAACTTTATCTTGAACCCAGCAGTTGCAATTATGTATCAAATCTTCCCTACTTCAGCGGAAAACTTTGGTACCTTGATTAGCAAAGTTGGTCTTGAAGTTCTAGTTTTCATCTTAGCTCCAATCGTAGCTGGTGTACTAGCCTTCTTCATTGGCGATATTGCTACCACTCTTGCAGGCGAGGATGAATGTTGTGAAAAACACCACCACTGTAAAGATGGTCACTGCCACGAAAAATAATTCGTGATAGATAAAAAATAGCCCGATGGGCTATTTTTTTTATTGGCTTGTTTTGATTTATTTTTTATATTTTACTTTTTATCCTGCAGGTGACTAATCTTTAGGAAAAAGCGGAACTTCTGGAGGAAGAATCTGACCAGTTCCGGTAAAAATAGATTCAACAGTCTCTGCAATTGGAAGAAAAGGCTTGAGGTGGTGGTTGGCAATTAAAAGCTCTTTAACTAGACCAGATAGACTAACTCTTGCCTGTTCAGGAGCGGTTTTAGCGAGCTGCCATGGTTTATGCTCTTCAATATGACGATTAACATCTTGAATCATTCCCCAGGCTTTATTAATAGCGTTTGTGAACTCAAACTTCTCCATTAATTCGGTGTATTCTGGAATAAAGGCTGGACTAAAATCAAGCTTTTCGACAGAGTTTTTCTGACAAAGTACCGAGAGGCGCTGGACAAGATTACCATAATCATTTGCCAATTCGTTGCGATAAGCGTTTTCAAATTTTTCCCACGTAAAATCGGCATCAAGAAAAGTATCGATATGCTTTGAGAAGAAATAGCGAAAAGCATTGATACCATGTTTCTCCAAAACCTCGACTGGATCAATACCATTACCAAGACTCTTACTAATTTTCTGACCATCTACCTGAATAAAACCGTGAGACAAGATGGTTTGTGGTAGTGGCAAACCTAGACCTAAGAGGATAGCCGGCCAAAGAATAGCGTGAAAACGCAAGATATCCTTGCCGACCACCTGGACAGTGGCTGGCCAGTAGGTTGAAATATCTTGATCTGGATAACCAAGGACGGTAATGTAATTTGTCAATGCATCCATCCAGACATACATCACTTGAGATGTATCACCTGGAACTGGAATTCCCCACTTAAGATGGGCGACGGGACGAGAGATCGAAATATCAGGAGCATCCTCAAGCATCCTAAGAACTTCATTTTTACGAAATTCTGGAAGTATTTGCATTTTGCCACTCTCGATGGCAGCTCTAATTTCATCCTTAAAATCAGAAACCCGGAAATAATAATTTGACTCAGTAAGGTGTTGATAAGGGGTCTGATGATCAGGGCAGGTACCATGATTCTCATCGTGCTCCTTTTGCGTAACAAAACGCTCGCAACCTTCGCAATACCAGCCGTCATAATTAGAAGAGTAAATATGCTTTTCAAGACGTTGCCAAATTTTCTGCACCCGTTCAATATGAGATGGATCTGTGGTGCGAATGAAGTCCGTATACTTAATATCAAACTTACTCAAGAAGTCTTGAAATTTGGCAGAGTTTTGATCGACATAGGTTTTAATATCTATCTGCTGCTCTCCAGCCTTTTTTTCAATTTTATTACCATGCTCGTCGGTCCCAGCCTGAAAGCGCACATTCTTACCCTGCATGGTTTGGTAGCGAGCATAAATATCAGCAAGTAGATAATCCTCTGCGTGGCCAATATGAGGAGCGCCATTAACGTATGGAATTGCCGTCGTAATATAAATTTCTTGAGACATGAGATCCTTTGATATTTTTAAAAATTATTTTCTTATTAATTATACTACAAAAAATGTAGTAAAAAACAGAGAGGCACTTTGAAGCCTCTCCAAGTTTGTTTTTAAGTTTATTCAATTGTGGAGCAAGAGAGTCCAGTTTGGTTCTCAGCTAGCATAAGAGAATTTAGATCATAGGTAGTAATGGAGCTAAATTCAGATAAGGACTTGAGGTAGTTGTCTAGATTACTTCCCGCAATAACTGACTTTTTCTTTAACTGATTGAGATTAATCTCGGTTGTAACTTGAGTATTTCCATCGGATTTAATAGTTGCATCAAGTGAAGTCTTTGCAGTAACCGCTTCATTCTCACTATTATATTGATAAACATACTGCTCAGAAATGCCGCTAAGGTTATCATTTTCAAAAGTAAACTGCCGTTCAAAATTACCGTACGCCGCGCCAACTTCGGTTGACTCATTGGTACTTAGTGGACGAACACAGGTCAGCATTTTTGTCGAAGCCTTCTCGACTTGATTTTTGCCAGTGGCTTGAGTAGGTTTCTTCTGTGGCTCACTCAAAAACATCAAGGCAAGAATGATTCCAGCAATGACAAAGAGGACGGCGGCGACAATAATCAAAATGGTGGTGCGATTTATTTTAATCTTTGGCTTATTTTGATTCTTGACCTTTTTGGCAACTTCTTCGGCTTGTTTCTTCTCAAAATCAGCATAAGAGATGGCGCTGCCGATAGAACCTGGAGTCGGAGCGGCCGCCACGAGAGGCTGATCTTCCTGATCTTCCTTACTCTCATCATCACCAGCTTCAGCTTGTCCTGATTGAGGAGCCTGGTCGCTGCCAATCGTCATCTCAGTGCCGAGCGGCGTTGGAGTGGAAACTGTAGGTGAAACAGAATCTAATACTGAACCTGGCTGCTGATTCTGGACAGGATCAGATACAAGGCCCGAATCGGATGGATTAGGGGTAGCCGAGAAAGAAGCTACAGAGAGCGTGGGATCAGTTGGCGTAAATGAGGAGAGTGGAGAGTTTGATGCGGAGTCCACAGAGGCCTCTGGCTGGGTAGATGGTTGCAAATCATCCGTAGTGAGTTGGTAATTATTAAGCTCAGTCATTAAACTATCTAGCTCTGGCGAAGTAGTTTGAGCTGAGCTGGGAGAAGAAGGAGGAGTATTAGTAACTGGGGTTGAAGAAGCGGAGGTAGCAGTAACTGAAGCCGGAGAATGGGAAGGGTTAGAAGCAGGTACTACAGGAGAAACAGGAGTGGAAGAGGGGGTTGTGATATTGGCTACTGGTGAAGATGTTTGGGCCTGATTATTAGTTGGTAGAGGAGTCCTACTTATTGTATGGTCATCATTTTGATTTTGAGGCTGAGGAATTGGATCCATTTTGTTCCTTTGTTTAGATAAAAATATTAGATAAACGCTTATGTTTATCTTAGCATAATTAGCCGATCTCAACAACTTGAACTAGGCTTCCCGAGCAAAATCGTAGACTTTTTGCCAATCAGAAAGAGTGAGATCAGCAGAGCGATAGTTCTCTTCCAGGCCAAGGGTTTGATATAACTCTTTAATTTCTTCACGCGATTTTTGAGTAATATGGGGGAGACAGGTGATTAGTTTTTTTCGTGGATTCATAAAACACTGTTTAATAAAATGTAAAACCTCCGGACCCACAATAGGCTGCTTGCGAGGTACCAAGATTACAGAAGCTGAGTCAACTTTTGGCGGTGGCGTGAAGAGACTGCGGTCAACAAATATTCCTGGGTAAACATCGGCAAAATTAAGAACGGCAAGAGTAAGATAAGTATATCTGCCCACATCAAAGAGTAGACGATCGGCGACTTCTTTTTGCATAAGTAGAACAATTTTCTCTGGCGGGTTGGAAGCAGAAATTAATTTCTGAATGATTGGGCTAGTAATGTAATATGGGATATTACCAACCGCAACATAGGGTTCTTTAATCTGTGCGAGGTCAAATTGAAGAAAGTCTTGATGAACAACTTGGAGATTTTTACCAGGAAAAGAGTTTGGTAGATTAGTGGCAAGCTTCTCGTCATATTCAATAGCAAGAACTTTAGGAAAGCGACGAAGCAGAGAGCTGGTCAAAGTGCCTAGTCCTGGACCAATCTCTAAACAGAGTGGCTGAGTATTCTCAGGATCGTTCGTTAAGACTACTGCACTCTCAGCAATTTCCTCTAGAATAGGCCGATGTTTAAGCCAATTCTGTCCAAGATGTTTCTTATTCTGTAGCATCAAGTTCTCCTAGTACCAGTGACGTGATTGCCAGAAACTCCAAGCCTGATTCCAGCCACCATATCGCCCGGCCACGTAGCCAATCATCCAACGAATCTGCGTGACTGGGTTGGTCTGCCAGTCTGCGCCAGCACTGGCCATTTTTGACCCTGGTAGGGCCTGAGGAATACCATAGGCACCGGTACTAGCATTTGTGGCATCAAAACGACAACCCGACTCACGGTAGATAAGCGTGAGTGCAACATGGAGATCGGCTTCGGAAATACCAGCGGCACGAGCATAAGAGGCACAGGCCTCCCACTCGGGAGGAACTGATTTTTTCATACCAACTGCAGTGATGCGATCAACTGGGTTTTTGATAGTTTCAGAACTAATCAGTTCACGAGAAACTTCCTTACCATCAACAAAATTGACACGGTAGACAGAACTCTTACGACCTAGTTCCCCGACCTGACGAAGATTGGTCTGACCAGTAGCCAAGTCGCCGTCATTGACGGTTTTTTCAGCATAGGGGATATCCTCTTCGATAGTGATAGTGCGGCCGCCGTTACGAGTGAGTTGATAAGTGGTAGCAACACCGGACTCAAGGATGTTTTGACCGGATATTAATTTTAATTCGTCGCCATCATAAATAGTAATGCCGGCATCGCGGGCAATTTCTTTTGGATCAAGACTGGCGGACATAATAAATTTACTGGTGGTACCTGCCTTGATAATGACTGGACGAGAACGATAAATATTAATACGGAAATTATCGGAATTAATTTCATCAGTAAGGGCTGGCTCAACACGATCGGTGTCATGATAGTTGATTTTGGCACGCTCGAGAGCCTCTTTGACGGTCTTGGCGCTGGTTTTGATAGTAAGAGACTTTGAACCATCATAGAAAGTAACAAAATGACTGTCAGAAACAACACCATTGTCAGAGCTATTCGACTCAGCATAGGTCGGACGCATGCTAAAAAAGACACCTAGGACTAAGGTTAAGATAAAAACACTGATACTAAAACCACAGAAGAACCTGTAGTAAGATGCATTTAATTTCATCTCCGCTATTATACCATAACAAGATTTAATACTAAAGACTGGCGCCACGAGCGACTAATTCGTCATGATAGGTTTCAATATCGGCTGGACGCATATTAGCAACTATGCGATCAATTGGCATTACCTGAAGAAGGTTATTTAAATTATAAATAAGGTCAGGACCAACAAGGGACCTTATCACACGATCATCGTTCAATTTTGCAACTTCATCACTGTCTACATTAGACTCTATAAGTTCTGAGACCAATTTACTATATAATTCGGGCTTAATGCTGTTAAAATCAGCAGGATGTTGCTCTAAGAATCTTTTTAGATTATCAGAGAGTTTTTCTTCCATCTCTTTCTTCATAGCCAGCTCTAAGTTACCACCTTTAATAACTGAGTCTAATTGGCTGTCTAGAACTTTGTCAATAATTACATCCTCGCTAATATTTTCTGGAATAAGATTTCCAATACCATCAATGAACATATCGCGATAAATAGTCGCCTGAGCGGTCTTTATATTGGCTGGATCAGTTTGAATAGCATCTAAATTAGACTCAATGCCTTGAAGATCCATTCTTGAAATAAGAAGATTAATTGGAATATTATTCTGCGCAAGTAGCTCGAAGTTTTGTGAAATACCATCAGTATTTAGTTTATCAAGGGCAATATTAACGCTGATACCTTTTTCAAGGAGGATGTTAAGATTTTGTGAAATACCATCAGCATTTAGCCTATCAAAGGCAACGTTCACGTCGATGCCTTTTTCAAGGAGAGTATTAAGGTTTTGTGAAATATCATAGCTGTTTAACTTATCGAAGGCAATATTTATGTCAGCGTTTTTTTCGAGGAGAGTATTAAGGTTTTTTAAAACATCATATTTATCCAGACTATTTAGAATTGTTTCTACGTTGACACCACCTTCAAGTAGAGTATTAAGATTTTGTGAAACACCATCACTGCCAAGTCTATCAAGAATTGTTTCTATCTTGATATTTTTTTCGAGGAGAGCGTTAAGGTTTTGTGAAATATTATAGTTGCCCAGGCTACTTAAGATTGTTTCTGCCTTGACACCACCTTCAAGTAGAGTATCGATTTTTTGCGAAATATCATCGCCCTCTATCTTTTTAAAAAGGATAGCTGTATCAATACCCTTTCCCAGGAGAGCATCAAAGTTAACAACTATGTCGCTACTACTGGCTTTTTCTAGAACACAATTAATTTCTTGCATTAATAAGTCTTGATCTGAAATATTCTTATCTTCACTCTGAAATAATCTTGATAAATTATAGATATTTCTTAGTTCTGCAATTTTCGGATCGGGACCCCCGTAAGTATCTAAAGTAAAAATTCCATGATTTTTTTCATATAGAAACGCGTATTCATCAAGAGTGAGTTCTTCTCCTTTTTTTGCTTTATCCTGCAATCTAATAAGCTCTTTTTTGTCCCGAAACTTTTCCTTAAAATGTTGATCTGGATCAAGTGGGTGCTTAAAAACCTCCTGTTCAACAACAGGAACAAGAGAATCCTGAATGGTTTGATTACTATTATTCGCTAAACCAGAAACTTCCGCCACTCTTCCTTGCGTATCAAAGCGAATAGAGGCACAGGCAGTTTTCGACATACCATCTATGCTGTTTTCGTTTTTCAATTTAAAGAGTTTAAATCTTGCCCTATTGTCTTTAATAGTATGGTCGTTGGTTTTTAGATAATTCTCCCCCGCTTGTTTACTAGCAATACACCAAGGTGTACCCTGAGAGGCTTCGGCGAGCTCATCCTCTTGCCCAGGATAAAAGTCAAACCATTCACCTTCTATGTCTTCTGTACGTTCAGGTGTAGGGATGGGCTTATAAATTTCTTTAAAAAAATGTGTGTAAATCTTGCCAAAATTTCCGGATTTTACAATTGCGTTAAGTTGGTCATCGTCGGTATGCTCTGTAAACCATTTCTCTTTATCTTGCCCGAAAAAATCGTTAACCGCATCAAGTGTAAGAGCAAGAGCTGCTGGGTTAACTTTTGGATAGGGAGCGATGGTGGACTTGTCACGATTTTCATATTTACCATATTTGTGATTATATGTACCCATTTTGATAACACTATCAAAGGCATAGATCTTGAACCAAGTAGGAAAAGGGGTTTCTGTATTACTGAAATATTCTGTCCAACTGTTTATGGAATCAATCTGATTTTGGCGAAGCCTTTCATAGTCTTTATTCATATCAGACTCCGTATATTCGATAGGAGGAAGGCCTTGCCCTTTACGGTTATCATCAAAAGCCTTCTTAAGTTGGGTCCAAGATTTATTATTAATATTCTCTTTTTCAATAATTGGAGCAAAATTTTTGATGGATTCTTGCCAAATTCTCTTTTCAAGTTTATTGCCACCACGTTCGATTGCCAGGTCAAGACGTTCAAGATAAGCATAATTCTTTCTATCTTTTGGGTTTTCGCCAGGGATTTTTTCAATTTTCTTCATTGGCTCGCCAGTTGTAAGCGCTTCTTTTCTAGCAGCCTGTTCGGCCTGTTTTTGAGTTCTTAAAGCCTTTTCATAATACGGAGTAACCAAAGGTTCCTTCGCATCTGGAGTTTTTCTTTCCTGGAAACTAATTAATGTGAGAACACTAGAATAGATAGCATTTACTCTTTTTCGCTGAAGTTCTTTTAGTTGTTCTGCCTCATTTTTATGAGAATCATAAACTTCCTGAGGATTATCTTCATGCCTTGATGATAGACCTTCATGATTTGACATAATTAATTCTCTGTTTTGTTTATTTTGTTTATGCTTATTTTTTATCCTACAAGTATTTTGTGGTTTTGTCAATTAGGAATAGAGGTGATGATTAAAAATCATCTGGAAAGGGGTCGACCTCATCATATTCGATATCGTCGTTGAATGGATCAAAAGAGCGAGAATTATTGGACTGGCTGAAATTATGTGAGTTATATGAACTGTATGAGTCGTACGGGTTATACAAATTATGGGATTGCGGAGTATTTTGTGAACTATATGGATCGTAGCCTAACTCAATTAGAAAACGTGATGGCATGTTATAACTGCGCTGGCCGTTCGAAAAACGGGAGCCGGCGTAAGTTAAAATAAGTAGCTTTCTGGCCCTAGTCATTCCTACATAAGCTAAGCGACGCTCTTCCTCAATCGCCTCTTCATCATCAGAACGAGAGCTCGGGAAAAGACCCTCTTCAAGCCCCACCAGGAAGACGGCCGGAAATTCAAGACCCTTGGCGGCATGGATGGTCATGAGAGTGACGAAGTTCGTCGAGGTCTGTTCATCGGCGGAAGACATAAGACTGGCTTCAGCAAGAAAATCCTCGAGAGCATCAAACTCACTGGCGTTGCCAATCATAGTATTGAGGTTTTCGGCTCTTTCATCACCAGTCGGGGTACCATCTCGAAGAGACTCAACTAAGCCAAAATAATGAATAGTCTGTTCTGTGATTTCGGCCGGCTTGAGTGACAGATCAAGATCGCGCAAGAAGTTCTGCAGTCTAGCAAAGCTATTTTTGGCTTTACCAGAAAGAGTATCAGAGAGGCCGGTGTCAAGTAGGGCGTTATTTTTCCCTTGTGCAGACTGATCGTAGCCTTCGGATTGATTTAGGAAAGTATGAATTTTCTCAAGGCTAGCTGGACCAATACCAGATAATAAATTGCGACAAATTCGATCAAGGCTGATGCGATCATGGAAGTTAATGATCAGTTTTAGAACCGCCAGGACATCTTTGACTTCCTTGCGATCATAGAAGCGTACGCCGCCAATAATCTTGTAGGGAATTTGGTGAGAAATCAGGGCTTTTTCAATAGCATAGGATTGCGCATTGGTACGATAAAGAACTGCAAAATCAGAGTAGCTGGTAAAATCTTTGACTAGGTCGCCATTTTCCATGGTGGTTTTAGAATTTGCCAGAAGATTGATAATTTTTAAAGCCACAAAATTTGCCTCAGCAGTTTCGTCCATCAATGACTGAATTTCAACTGGCTCCCCATCGCCAGCTGTAGTAAATAATTCTTTATCGGTTCTGGTTTTATTTTGATTAATAATTTTTTGACTGGCAGTCAGAATATTGCCAGTACTACGATAGTTTTGTTCTAGCTTGATGGTTTTAGCGCCAGGAAAATCGCGTTCAAAATTAAGAATATTTGTAAAATCAGCACCACGCCAAGAGTAAATTGACTGCCAATCATCGCCAACTACACAGATATTACGATCTTGGTTAACTAAAGCTTTAACGAGACGATACTGGATTTGATTTGTATCCTGATATTCGTCAATCAGAATATGCTCAAAACGATCTTGCCAACGTTTGCGAACCTCAGGATGTTTTTCAAAAAGATGCGTAACCTCGAGCAAGAGATCGTCAAAATCAAGTGCAAAAGAGTCATGTTTAAGTTTTTCATAGTGGGCAAAAATTTTAGCAGTTTTTACCTGATTAGGATAATAAGCTTCCTCTTCAAATTCCTCTGGAGTTTGGCCAATATTTTTACAGTGTGAAATAGTACCCTGGACAGACTTAGGACGCAAAGCTTTATCATCGATCTTTAAATCCTTCATCGCCTGCTTGATTAGCGAAATTTGGTCATCAGTATCATAGATGACAAAGTTTTTATCCAGTCCGGCGGCTTGATGTTCGATACGCAGGATTTTGACGCAGATTCCGTGAAAAGTCCCCATATAGTTCATGAAGCTACGAGGAGGATCGGTGAAGCCGTCAAGATTTACATCTTGGCCCAGCGTGGAATCAGAAGCAAGGAGGGCAGTATTATCTGCGACGATGTCGTCGGAAAGTTGTGGAGTGAGATAGGAATCTGAGCGAGCCTTTTGCAAAAGTCTCCACAAACGTTCGCGCATTTCCTTGGCGGCTTTATTAGTAAAGGTAACAGCTAAGATGCGTTCACCTGGGATACCATGAGAAATTAAATTAGCAATACGATGCGTTAAGGTTTTAGTCTTACCAGAACCGGCACCAGCTAAAATCAAAAGTGGCCCAGTTAAAGTCTCTACTGCTTCCTGCTGAGCAGGATTCAGTCCCTCCGTAAAAATATTCATACTTTGATTATATCACTATAGGTCAGGTCAATAATGTGATTGGAGACTGGCGCCTGCAAGAGAAAGGCGGCGAAGAAGAAGATTAGAATAAAACAAAAGGCAAGCAAGCGACCAACAACGCTTGAATAAAAGAAATAGCCTACAATCAAGAAGGTTAGGAAGACGATGATTGGGAGATTGAGGATAAGGAAATGGAGAGTGGAGTTAGTTTGGTAGAGAGTTGTATTAGCATGACTGATTGAGATTAGCTGGTGATAATAAACTTCAACCATGGGCGAGATAAAGTTCGCGAGAACTTCGGGATGAACTGAGAGACGCTCCTTAGAGAGTAGTTGGTCGATTTTGGCAGCCATACTATTACTAATCTGAGTCTTAATACTATTAAAATTCTCTTGCCCGGAAAATCTAAGATCAAGAAAACGGTTTAGGTGTGTAACATAGGTTTCTTGGTTAATACTCTGCTCTAGAATTTCAGTAAAATAATCATTGAGGTATTTTAACTGCATAAAAACCACACCTTCTTTAAGCTCGGAGTCTTGAAGTTGGCTGATATTTTTATAAAAATCAGTAGTAAACTGCTCAGAAAACTCCTCCTCAGTTTTTGCTTGAGTGCCGTAGTATTTTTCCGTCACCCGACGACGGGTACTTGTAACCAAATTCGCATAATAACCTTTTTTGCCGACAAGATATTTTTTGACATAACTCGCGTTCTGTTCGGTTTGATTGATTTGGCAACAAACGCCCGCGAAGATTGCCGCTATCAAAATGAGACTACTAAAGATAAGCTTAGAGATTTTGATTTCAGAAATAAATTCTTCGATATTCTGAAGTTTGAATACCTGTAGCATATGTTGATTATAGCATAAGCTAGATGCCGGAAACGGGACGAATATCGGCGCCAAGATGGTTGAGGCGCTTAGCAAAGTTCTGATAACCGCGATTGATTGAGTAGACGTTACGTAAAATCGAGACACCCGGAGCGGCCAGCATGGCAATCAGGACAACAACGGCTGGACGGAGAGCTGGAGGAGCAACGAGTTCTGCAGAATGCCAGTTGGTTGGACCTTCAACATAGACACGGTGGGCGTCAAGTAGTTCAATTTTAGCGTTAAGGTTTGAAAGATAAGTTGAATAAATGGCACGATTCTCGAAGACCCAGTCATGAATAAGAGTACGGCCGTTAGCGGTAGCAGCAATAACACTGAAAAAAGGTAGGTTGTCGATATTGAGCCCTGGAAATGGCATTGGGTGGATCTTATCAGTTGGCGCAACGAGATCGGATTTATGAATCATTAAATCAACCAGACGAGTTTCGCCATTAAAGGAGCGATATTCTTCTGAGCGATCAATCCGAGCGTGCATGGTGCGTAGTACTTCAAGCTCGATTTCAAGAAATTCGATAGGAGCACGACTGATGGTGATTTCGGATTTAGTAACGAGGGCAGCAGCAATGAAAGACATTGCCTCAATCGGATCTTCACTAGGATAATAATCGACATCCTCATCAATTTTTTCGAGCCCCTCAACTTCAAGAGTGGTTGAACCAATTCCTTCAATTTTAACGCCAAGTTTTTGTAAGAAGAAACAGACGTCCTGCACCATATAGTTTGGAGAAGCGCCAATGATAGTAGTCTTGCCTGGATAAAGTGCGGCAGCCATGAGAACATTTTCCGTTACAGTATCGCCACGCTCAATCAAAACAATGCGCTTATTTGCCTCGCTCTGAAGTTCAGCCTGATTGACGGTTGCCTCATAAAAGCCAGCATTGCATTTGGCATCAACTTTAAGACCGAAAGCAGAAAGAGCTTTGAGGTGCGGTTCGACAGTGCGAGTACCTAGAGAACAGCCACCGGCGTAAGGTAGTTTAAAGTTTTGATAGCGATGAAGAAGAGGACCTAGGAACATGATAATGGAGCGGGTCTTACGGGCAGCATCGAGATCAAGCTCGTCCATTTTTAATTCACGTGGTGTGATAATTTCAAGATCACGACGGCGATTAAACCAGCGACATTTTACACCAATTGACTCTAGAACCTCAATAATACGAAAGACTTCTTCGATACGAGCGACGTGATGAAGTACGGTGCGACCACGGTTTAATAGGCTAGCGCAAAGCAAACCAACAGCAGCATTTTTAGAAGTATTAATGGTGATTGTACCACTCAGGGTGCGACCACCATTGACACGGAATGACTGAGAAGAAGAGTCGTTAATGGAGAGAATCTGGCCGCTAAGAGCTGAAGAGACTTTCTTAATCATCTCGAGAGAAGTATTTTGGTCACCTTTTTCAATACGATGAATGGCAGACTGTGATGTGCCAATCATGTTTGCGAGCTGGGCCTGAGTTAGACCTTTTTCGCGACGCATATTTGAAACAACTAAACCAATTTCTTCTTGGTAGGTACGAGGTTTTGCCATAATTCTCCTTTGTAAAATATTCTTGTGGTGATATTTTTTACGATGCCTAATTGGCGTATATTAATTATTTTTGTTTAGCTTGGTAGCCGGTAACGACATTATTGGCATGAACCCAACCTTCAACAGAACCACCGTCGAGGTATTCACCAGTGGTGGGAGCGACACGCATGACGCCACCTTCTTTGATATATTCGTCGATTGGGTCGGTGACAAGATATTCCTGATCGAGTGGACCGAAGTCATGAGCCTTAACGTAATTAACCACGCGGTGCAAAAGATCGCGAGACATAATGTATTTACTAACATTAATCATGTTGGAAGGAGCTTCTTCTACGCTTGGCTTTTCCACAACGTCAACAAGCTTACCGTCTTTTACGCTGAGTACACCGTATTTGTCGACTTTTTCACGAGGAATTTCAACACCTAAAATAGCCGATTCATCTTCACTCTGAAGGGAGCGAATAAGGGATTCAGCAGCGGATTCGCCATCTGGGTTCCAAACAAAATCGTCACCCATAAAGACAAGGACTGGTTCGTCAAGATTATATTCCTCGACAACTAAGGCAATAGGAACAGCAGTGCCATAACGACCGGCTGGATCCTGAGTAGTGTAGTGAATTTTGACATGATCTGGGAGAGTCTTTGCAAGAGATAGACGATCAGCCTTGCCACGCTCAATTAGATAATCATTAAGAGCTAAGTTATCACGATAGAATTCCTGAACTTGGCAGGGTTCGACATTACTAATGACCATATAGATATCAGTGATGCCGGCTTTAATTAATTCTTGTACTGAATAATCGACAAGAGGTCGGTTACCGACAGGAAGCATTGATTTTTCAATAATTTTTGTAATTGGAAGGCGACGAGTGCCCCATCCAGCTACTGGAATGATTGCTTTCGTAATCTTTTGCATAATAGCTCCTTTATTCCCACCAAAAAAATTGTCTTTTTTCTCAGCTGATTATATCATATAGCATATAATTTGCTACGATTTTTAAAGCCTTCACGCTCGATAGGATCCTAGATTAGAGGTCGGCGCCAAGAAGCTGGAAGATCAGTAATACCAAAAAGTTTGGCTATAGTGGGAGCAACATTAGACAAACCAGCGTCATGAAGCTGTTTTGGCTGATAGAGGGTGGCGTTTTTAGTATTATCATAAAACCAGCATGGAACAGGGTTGACAGTATGCGATGTCTTTGGTTTTTGAGTAATTGGATCAAAAACTTCCTCGGCATTACCGTGGTCGGCAGTAATAACCATCATGCCGCCAAGTTCATCAACCTTCTTGGCGAGACGAGCAAGCTGGAGGTCGATAGCCTCCATGGCAGTGATAGTAGGCTCGAGTTCGCCAAAATGACCAACCATATCACCACCCGCATAATTAATGCGAATAAATTGGTATTTAGGCTTTCCTGATTCGTCAGTTTCGGACATTTTATCTAAAACCGCATCAGTAATTTCAGCCGCTTTCATCCAAGGCCGTTCGTTAAAAGGTCTGGTATCGGATTTAATTTCGAGAAAATCTTCGCCTGGCATTTTATCGTAGCTATTACCATTAAAATAATAGGTGATATGCCCAAACTTAACAGTCTCTGCGACGGCAAGCTGATTTAGCTGGTGCTTAGCCAAAACTTGGTTTAATGGATCTTTAATAGTGATCGGAGTAACAAGACAATGCTCCGGAAGATGAAGATCAGAATCATATTCGGTCATGCCAGCAAAGAAAACATTGAGAGGGCGATTATTTTCGGTGCCACGGTCAAAACCATGGAAGTCTTGCTCAGTGAAGGCTTTAGCAGTTTCGATGGCGCGGTCTGCACGGAAACTATAGAAAATAAAACTATCGCCGTCTTTAACCAAACCAACTGGACGGTTTTTATCAGGTTGGCCGTCTGGGGTCGCCTCGGTGATAACAAAGCTTGGAAAGTATTGATCTTGTAAACCTGGATTTTTTGAGCGATTTTCCTTAATTGCCTGCATAGCGGAAGTAAAATAATTGTCAGCCTGACCATAGACCATGGCATTCCAGCCCGTTTTCACAATATTCCAGTCTGCTTCATAGCGGTCAGCCAAAAAAAGCATACGCCCGCCACCACAAGCGATTTGATAATCGAGAGGCAGATCTGAAATGGATTTTAATTCAGCAATTTTATCCTCGAGAAGCTGAATGTAATGGTCTGCAGACTGAGGTGGAACATCACGACCATCAAGAATAAGGTGAATACGAATTTTTTCAATTCCCTCTTTTTGAGCCTGTTCAAGCATTTTAAAGAGTTGAGAAATTGAACTATGGACACCACCATCAGAGAAGATACCAGAAAAGTGCAGCGTGGAGTGATTTTGCTTAACATTATCGATGGCGCCGCGCCAGGCGACGGTTTGCCAGATAGCGCCAGTATTAAAATCATCCTCGATCTTAGCAATACCCTGTTTGATAATTTGACCAGCACCAAGAGCGTTATGACCAACCTCAGAGTTACCCATCTGTCCTTTTAGAATACCGACAGCTTCACCAGAAGCCTCAAGGGAGATCCAAGGATATTTATCAAAAAGCTGATCAATGAACTCAGAGTGCGCCTGCACGACGGCATTTCCATACTCGTCGTTCCTGAGGCCGACGCCATCAAGTACAGCTAAAACAATTGGTCCATCATAATGTAAATTATTCATGAATTTAGTATAGCATAAGAGGATTACGGTAAAAAATTCTGGGTGACACAAGAGTTCATAATAGGTTGTCGAGATAACTAAAATTTCATAATTTCACAATTATTGACATCAATGCCGATATTTCGATAAAGACTAGCAAAGTCGGTTGAGATGACGTCCTGTGAGTTAAAGCCGAGCTTACTAGCGATTTCATGAATATCCTCTTCTTTTTCAACCTCTATTTCTAGTAAGTAGCCGAGCTTTGGCCAGTGGTCAATAGAAAGTTTGGCGCCATGATATTCATATTCATCACGGGTATTTTCTTGATAAGAACGGTGCTTAATACCGGTATTTTCTAGGATCTCTAAAGTGGTTTCAAAATCTGAGACTTCGACTTCCCACTCCTCAGTACCGGAGAAGGAATCATTATTAAGTTCTTTGAAGGTGAGAGTGGTCTTATTGCCATCCGTGCGCAGTCGCAGCCAACGATGAGGGGCGCCGATGGTTGGATCAAAAACGTAACGCCGAAAATGATAGAAGCCAAGTGGTTTAGCGCCGATGGCAAGAAGTTTAGCTTTTACCTCTTCCGGATTAATATTTGGGATTCTACCTTCAATTTCGACAGCCATATTTTCCTCTTTTATCTATATTAAACTATTTTAATTTTACTTTACTTTATTATTTTATACCGAATAGTGTTTAAAGAAACCTGGAGAGCTTAGCCAGTGTGATATAATCTGTACAGGCCCGAGTGGCGAAACTGGCAGACGCGCTAGCTTCAGGTGCTAGTCTAGTTTCTAGGTGCAGGTTCAAGTCCTGTCTCGGGCACCAGAATTATTTAAATGGTTACGTGCTAGTAAGTTGGACGGCTCTCTATATCTGATAGCGAGCCGATTTTTGTTATCAATTCCAAGTTTCAAGTAGAGTTTTCGGACTAAAATGTCTTTTTCGACAGAATCGCCACTTATCACGTTAAAACTCGCCGAATTCATCTGTTTTATATCCGTTTGACTTGAAGAAATCTTTCATTGGCTCGCTGAGTCTTTTGACAATTTTAGTCTCCGGAGATGACGCTTAATCGTTGATTATATCTACAATCGTGTTGTTGCCTTATCGTTCACCATAATCTTGATCACGCCGTTTAAAGTTCGCCTTTCAATATCTTCGAAAAATCATCAATTGAAAGTCCATATTCATCAAGGTTCAAATTCGTATATACGGAATTAAGTAAGTAATTTGCGTCAGTGCTTTTCTGCACGAATTCTTCATCACTAATAGGACGCCCCTCTACCGTTTCAATGTGTTTTCTCGTTTCAGCTTTATTTTGAAATACACCGCTCAAGAAGTCTATTCCATTTTTGCGGACAAGATCGGCGTCTATACTGTCGTCTGCTTCAAGCTTTGTCTGTATCGCGGCGCATTTAGCAACGACTTCGTCTTCGGGGAAACCGCTTTCGATAAGTAAACCTTTTGCGCCTACTATCATCATTAATTTAGAATACGAATCCCCCTCGACGATGGATGAATTTTTCTCACCGTAATCATACGCCTTCAAAATTGAGTCTGCGGATCGGTAAGCACCTACCACTTTTTGCATTATTTGATTCGTTAATTGTTGGTTGAGATTATTTACTACATTTTCTTCTGTTACACCTGGTGAAAAATATGAAAAGTCAATATTCATTCCTTTAGCTTGAGATACGAAACCCCTATAATCTTTGACGTTTTGAACTCCATATTTTTCTTCCATTCCGTGTCCATATTCACCGCTACCTGACATATCATCCACAAAAGCGACACGTACTCTGACCGCGTCTACGAGACGTTGATCTATCTTCAATCTTTTATCTTGGCGAAGCATTTTAAACATTGCTACGAAATCAGCACATTCCTGATCAGATTCTTTAGTTACTTGTTTTTCAATGCGATCTACCGGAAGAAAAAGTTCACGTTCCTCTTTTGACATTGATTCAAATTCTTTATACGGTGCGCCAAATTGTCTGCGGTTCAAAGTGTCGGAAATACCAGAATATGCCGATCTGAATTCATCATCTGTAAGAGTCGACAGTTGGAATTGTTGTTCGTCTTTATCATAAAATCGGAATACACCATCGGTACTATAATTTCGATGACCGTTACGTTGGTAAAAGTTTTCATCTTGTCCGAAATTGTGAAAATCACATCTATTACCAGGACCTTTGTGCGTACTATCCCAAGTTACATCAATTCCGTAAAATTTATCATCAATTTCAAGCACATTGTATGCATGCTTACCTTTTTGGTTGCCATAATGACATTTAACGCCTTGCCTATTCATCATCTCTTGATAAGTGAAAGCAAAACCGGCACAAACTAATTTCCCATACAGAATGCCGTTAAGCCCACGAACTGCCTGCCCATCCCCCATAATACCGTCGGGGTCCGCTTCTTTATCTTCATAGAGATAAGACATATCATCGGCGAGACATCCGTAACAATACATTGCCTTTTGCAGATTATTCCATTCTGGGTTTATACCACTTTCAACCTGTTCGAAATATGCTACTGCTTTCTCCAGGCCTTTCGGCGACATCATTGTTCGTTCTTGATATTTACTATCATTGTACTTATCAACATTTTCATAGTCGAGACCGCCTTTAATACTAAAGAATACACCATCTGCCTTAATTTTACTTAGGACGTCACTTGTTAATCCAGCAGTGTTATCAAGAATATAAGTAGCATTATCCTTACGTTTGTTAATTTCGGCTATGTTTTCTTCTGTTAATGCCCCCTCGATTCTATAAATCTGCGATCGCTCGGCAGTTTGAATAATCATGTTTTTTCTGTCGCCTTTATTAAATTGCGATTTGAAAACCTCTTTATTAATCTCGGAAATTTCAGCTTTTTCTTTCCTGGCTTTTTTAAATTCGCCTACCTCTTGCGCTATGTTCTCCCAAGGATCTTGTTCAGCTACATTATTTTGATCTTGTTCCACAACCTGATTAAGAAACTCATTCATATATGTCCTATCCTTTTACTCCCCATAAACCTCTCCTACCTGAGAATTACACTAAACATTAGGGTTATATCTATATTATATCAGATTTTACTCATACTTTCTATGTCGTTGGCATCGGTATCTATTAAGAGAGGCCTATTTTTTTGCTTCTGTCAATAATTCCGACACGTAGACCGATTTCAAGGCTTT
>ERZ773022.807-NODE-807-length-23212-cov-8.552490_pt1 | contig 23212 bp, 31 predicted proteins | sample MGYA00580839_ERZ773022 | MGnify/ENA primary metagenome ERZ773022 (study PRJEB29015, sample SAMEA2738020) | human oral metagenome | biome: human oral; feature: human-associated habitat; material: dental | place: China | collected 2044 ... | reverse complement strand
TTATCTTACTCAATGTGTTGAAGGTAATTTTAAAGATATGAAAATTGTTCTTGATACAGCTAATGGTGCTGCATATAGAACTGCAAAAGATGTATTTTTAGATTTAAGAGCAGAACTTGTTGTTATAAATGATGCTCCTAATGGAAGAAATATAAATGTAAAGTGTGGTTCAACTCACCCAGAAATATTAGCAAAAGTTGTTGTAGGTTATGAAGCAGATTTAGGATTAGCTTATGATGGAGATGCTGATAGACTTATAGCAGTTGATAAGTTTGGAAATATTATTGACGGAGATAAAATTATAGGAATCTTAGCTCTAGGTATGAAAAATGCAGGAACTTTAAAAAATGATAAAGTTGTAACTACTGTAATGAGTAATATAGGTTTTGAAAAATATTTAAAAGAAAATAATATAGAGCTTTTAAGAGCAAATGTTGGAGATAGAAATGTTCTTGAAATGATGCAAAAAGAAGATGTTGCTATAGGTGGAGAACAATCAGGACACATTATATTAAGAGACTATGCTACAACAGGTGACGGAATATTATCATCTTTAAAACTTGTTGAAGTTATAAGAGATACAGGAAAAGATTTACATGAATTAGTAACTGCAATAAAAGATGCTCCACAAACTTTAATAAATGTAAAAGTTGATAATGCTAAAAAGAATACTTGGGATAAAAATGAAAAAATTACAAGTTTCATAGCTGAAATAAATAAAAAACACTCTGATGAAGTTAGAATATTAGTTAGAAAATCAGGAACAGAACCTTTAATAAGAGTAATGACAGAAGGTGAAAATAAGCAACTTGTACATAAGTTAGCTGAAGATATTGCTAAACTGATAGAAACTGAATTAAATTAATAGAAGGATAAATATGAAAATTTTTGATAAAGATTTTTTTAGGTATTTGGCTTTATTCACTGAGATAGGATTGACATTATTTATTAATATATTTATAGCAATATATCTTTATTATCTTTTTGAAAAATATTTATTTAGGAGTTTTATTTTATTGATATTTATGATACTATTAGGAATAGTAAATGGATTTTATAGCGTGTATAAGCTTATATTTCCAAAAAATAAAAAATAGTAATGAAAGAAAGGTATTTAGTAGATGGAGGATATAAAAAATTTATTTAAAAAAACAATAATAACAACTATTATCTGTTTTTTATTAGGTTTAGTTTTTCAAAATAAATATCTTTTCTTTGGAATAGGTGGAGGCTGTGCAATATCAGTTATAGCTCTATATCTTATATCAGTCGATAGCAAGGCTATTACATATTCTAAAGATGTAAAAGTAGCAAAAAGAATTGCATACATTGGTTATGCCAAAAGATACTTTTTACACTTACTGTTTTTTGTAGCATTATTTTATTTTTTTAACGACTTTAGACTTTTTTTATGTGGATTTATAGGTACATTGAATGTTAAACTCACAATTTACTGTATGAATATACTAAAAAAGATAAGAAGTTTTTTTAATAGTTAAACTATAATTATTGAAAGGAGGTATAAAGTGAGACTAGGACCAATAGAATTTACAACAGGAGAATTGGTATCTGGGCCTTCAGAAATATTTTCAATATTTGGCTTTCCAATAACTTCTACTGTTGTTACAACTTGGTTTATACTTTTATGTTTCTTTGTATTTTTTAAACTTGGAACAAGAAATCTACAATTGATTCCTGGAAAATTTCAATCAATTCTTGAAGGAATTTATGAATTTTTAGATGGAACTATTGGACAAATATTAGGAACTTGGAAAAAGAAATATTACACATTTTTTGCAACATTATTTTTGTTTATATTTTTATCAAACATAATAACGTTCTTCCCTATACCTTGGTTCGGGGTAAAAAATGGTGTATTTGAAATTTTTCCAGCCTTTAGGTCACCAACAGCTGACTTAAACACTACTGTTTGTCTAGCATTGATAGTAACCTTCTTGTTTATATCAATAAATATAAAGAATAATGGTATACTTGGATATTTAAAAGGCTTTGGAGACCCAACACCAGTTATGGTTCCATTAAACATAGTTGGAGAGTTTGCAAAACCATTAAATATATCTATGAGATTGTTTGGAAATATGTTCGCTGGTATGGTTATAATGGGGCTTATTTATATGGCAGTACCTTACTTCATCCCAGCACCTCTGCACTTGTATTTTGACCTATTTGCAGGTTTGGTACAAAGTTTCGTTTTCGTAACCTTATCTATGGTATATGTTCAAGGTTCACTAGGAGATGCAGAGTATACTGAGTAAAAAATAAAAAAAATTTAGGAGGAATAGAAAATATGGATTTATTAACAGCAAAAACAATAGTTTTAGGATGTTCAGCAGTTGGAGCAGGACTTGCTATGATAGCAGGATTAGGACCAGGAATTGGAGAAGGATATGCAGCTGGGAAAGCAGTTGAATCTGTTGCAAGACAACCAGAAGCAAGAGGAAGCATAATCTCTACAATGATACTAGGACAAGCCGTAGCAGAATCTACAGGTATTTACTCATTAGTTATTGCACTAATTTTACTTTATGCAAACCCTTTCTTAAGCAAATTAGGATAATAAGATATATCTGTCATTCAACTGATGAAAGGAGGTAAAATAGAGTGCCAATAATATCTATTGATGCTACGTTTTTTTGGCAAATCATTAACTTTTTTGTTCTTTTATTTATAGTAAAGAAATATTTTAAAGAACCTATATCAAAAATAATAAATGAAAGAAAGCAAAAAATAGAAGCTGAATTAGTTGAAGCAACAAAAAACAGAGAAGAAGCTGAAAAACTACATAAAGAAGCTGAAGCTCAAGTTCTTAATTCAAGAAAAGAAGCTAGTGAAATTGTTAAAAATGCACAAAGAAAAGCAGAAGAAGAAGCACACCTTCTAATAAAAGAGGCAAGAGAAAATAGAGAAAATATTTTAAGGGCCACTGAGTTAGAAGTTACAAAAATTAAAAATGATACCAAAGATGAGTTAGGTAGAGAAGTTAAAAACTTAGCTGCAGAACTAGCTGAAAAAATTATAAAAGAAAAGGTAGATGATAATCAAGAAACTTCACTTATTGATAAATTCATAGCAGAGGTAGGGGAAGATAAATGATTAAATCACAAATAGGAAGAAGATATTCTAAGGCAATATTTGATATTGCTGAAGAAAAGAATCAAGTTAAGGAAATTTATGAAATGTTAAATTCAGCTATGGTTCTATACAGAACTGATAAAGAGTTTAAGAATTTTATAAGAAATCCTCTAATTGAAAATGAACAAAAGAAGGCAGTTTTAACTGAAATTTTTGGTAAAGATAGCAGTGAGAACTTAAATATTTTACTATATATTTTAGATAAAGGTAGAATTAACTGTATAAAATATATTGTTGCAGAATATCTAAAGATATACTATAGAAAGAATAGAATTTTAGATGTAAAAGCTACTTTTACTAAAGAATTATCTGAAGAACAAAGAACTAAATTAATCAATAAATTATCACAAAAAACTGGAAAAGAAATTAACTTAGAAGTAAAAGTTGATAAGTCTATTCTAGGTGGTGGAATTATAAAAATAGGTGATAAGATTATTGACGGTTCTATCCGTAGAGAATTAGATAATTGGAAAAAGAGTTAAGGTCTTTAATGGAGGTGTAACAATTTGAATATTAGACCAGAAGAAGTAAGTTCTATTATTAAAAAAGAAATAGATAACTATAAGAAAACTTTAGAAATAAAAACTTCTGGGACTGTTCTTGAAGTAGGAGATGGTATTGCGAGAATTTATGGTTTAAGCAATGTTATGTCGGGAGAGCTTCTTGAATTTCCTCATGGAGTAATGGGAATGGCTTTAAACTTGGAAGAAGATAATGTTGGAGCCGTTATCCTTGGAAATGCTTCTTTAATAAAAGAAGGAGATGAAGTTAGAGCAACAGGTAAAGTTGTATCTGTACCTGCTGGAGATAACTTATTAGGTAGAGTAGTAAACTCTTTAGGAGAACCTATAGATGGAAAAGGAGAAATAATTGCAGATAAATACATGCCTATTGAAAGAAAGGCATCTGGAATTATTTCAAGACAACCAGTATCAGAACCTTTACAAACAGGAATTAAATCAATAGATGGAATGGTTCCTATCGGTAGAGGACAAAGAGAACTTATTATAGGGGATAGACAAACAGGTAAAACTGCAATAGCTATCGATACTATAATCAACCAAAAAGGACAAAATGTAAAATGTATTTATGTTGCAATAGGACAAAAAAGATCAACTGTTGCACAAATATATAAGAAGTTAAGTGACTTAGGTTGTATGGAATATACAACAATAGTTGCTGCAACAGCTTCTGAAGCAGCACCTTTACAATATATGGCACCTTACTCAGGAGTAGCTATAGGTGAATACTTTATGGATAAGGGAGAACATGTTTTAATAATTTATGATGATTTATCTAAACATGCCGTTGCTTACAGAGAAATGTCATTACTACTTAGAAGACCACCTGGACGTGAGGCTTATCCAGGGGATGTATTCTATTTACATTCAAGATTACTTGAAAGAGCTGCTAAGTTATCTGATGAATTAGGAGGAGGATCTATAACTGCATTACCAATTATAGAAACTCAAGCAGGAGACGTTTCTGCATATATTCCTACTAACGTAATATCAATAACTGACGGACAAATATTCTTGGAATCTCAACTTTTCAACTCAGGATTTAGACCAGCAATAAATGCAGGGATATCAGTATCAAGAGTTGGAGGAGCTGCACAAATAAAAGCTATGAAACAAGTTGCATCAAAAGTTAAATTAGAGCTTGCTCAATATACTGAGCTTTTAACTTTCGCTCAATTTGGATCAGACCTTGATAAAGCTACAAAAGCACAATTAGAAAGAGGACACAGAATAATGGAAATATTGAAACAACCTCAATATCACCCATATACTGTTGAAAAACAAGTTGTATCTTTCTATTCTGTAATCAATGGTCACTTAGATGATATAGAAGTTTCAAAAGTAAGAAGATTTGAAAAAGAATTATTAGAATATCTAAAAGGAAATACAGATATTTTAAAACAAATAGCTGATAAAAAAGCTTTAGATAAAGATTTAGAAGAAAGATTGAAGGAAAGTATTGCAAACTTTAAAAAGTCTTTTAATTAAGGAGTAAAATTATGCCTGGAATGAAAGAAATAAAAAGTAGAATCAAATCTGTTCAATCTACCCGTCAAATTACTAATGCTATGGAAATTGTTTCTACAACTAAATTTAAGAAATATTCTAAATTAGTTTCAGAATCAAGACCATATGAAGAAAGTATGAGAAAAATTCTATCTCATATAGCAGCGGGAACTAAAAATGAAAGACACCCACTTTTTGATGGAAGAGAAGAAGTAAAAAGTATAGCTATAATAGTTATAACTTCTGATAGAGGACTTTGTGGAAGCTTTAACAGTTCTACTTTAAAAGAACTAGAAAAGTTAGTTAAACAAAATGAAGGTAAGAAAATATCTATCATTCCTTTCGGAAGAAAAGCTATAGATTTTGCTACAAAAAGAAATTACGATTTCTCAGAATCTTTTTCAAAATTTTCTGCTGAAGAAATGAATAAAATTGCAAGAGATGTTTCAGAAGATATTGTTGTAAAATATGCAAATCATGAATATGATGAAGTTTACTTAATATACAATAAATTTATATCTGCTTTAAGATATGATTTAACTTGTGAAAAAATAATTCCAATAGCTAGAATGGAAGGGGAAGTAAATAGTGAATATATATTTGAACCTAACACAGAATATATATTATCATCTCTATTACCTAGATTTATAAATTTACAAGTATATCAAGCTATTTTAAATAATACTGCTAGTGAACATTCGGCAAGAAAGAATTCAATGGGTAGTGCAACAGATAATGCTGATGAAATGATAAAAACATTGAATATTCAATACAATAGAAATAGACAAACAGCTATTACTCAAGAAATAACAGAAATAGTTGGAGGAGCGTCTGCTTTATAAAAATTATAATATAAAATGAATGTTTTTCTTGAAATATAAATTATTTAATTTTCTCTCCAACTGGAGCATTAATATACAGAGGGAAATATTGGTTAGAGTATGCTATAAAAAATAATAAAGTTAAGTGGTACCCAATTGGTTTTATTTTATTCTTTTTATTCTCAATAACTTATATATTTATATGTATAATTATAAAAATTATTAAAGAGAGAAAAGTTTCAGATTTATTAGGATTTCTTCTAAGTATCATATGCTTTTTTATCTTATATGGAACAGCAAAAGATTTAGTAACTCTTTTTATATTTTTTATAGCAATAGGTGCATTAGGAGAAGTAGAAGAAAAAAATAGAAATACTTATATTATAGAACAAAGAAATAATACAGTAGGTCCTAATTTTTAAAATATAATATGATAAAAAAGAAAGGAGATGGAAAAATGTCAATAAAAAGACAAATTAAAGTTTTAAATATGAGTTATAACTCAACAGAAAAATTAAAAAAAATAGTTGAAGAATTAAGTAAGGTTGAATTATACCTTCCTGAGGTACTTGAAGGAATAAATGATATAGTTTTGGAAGATGACAATTCAAAACCAGGATATATTTTTATAAAAAGCAGAGTAGAAAATACTGATGATATAAGTATTCTAAAAGAACTAATTTATATTTGTGATAAAGAAGAAGTAGGAATTATATTAAAGCCTGAAAATGAAATGAGAGCAGCATGTAGCAGATTAGGTTTTGAAAATAGAAAAGATTGGGTTGGGGATGACCCAGAAATGATAAGAAAATAATTTTTTTATAATTAGGACTAAAACTAAGTGACACATGTGTCACTTAGTTCTAAAATTAGAGGGAGGTAAAAAATGGATAGTCTATATGAAGTATCTCAAATTAATGAAGTTAACAGAGAGGGAGCAGCACAAATATTAGCAAAATACAGAAGATATAAAGAAAATAATAATTTAAAAGATGGAGATAATTTAGTACTAGATGAGTTGGAGAATGAATTAGTAATTTTATATAATGGTGCTTTTCATCCTAAAACAATAAAAGAAGCTGAAAAAAATGAAAATCAATTAAAATTATTACATAAAATAATAAATAAATTAACTGAAAGAAAATAGGAGTTTTATATGGATAATTTTACTGAGAAAGAATTTGAAGAAATTTATAATTTTATTAAATCTAAATTAATTATAGATAAAGAAGTGAGTAATGAGCAAATAGTTTATGTTTTAGGTGGACAACCTGGTGCTGGAAAATCAACTTTGACTTCAAGAATTGAAGAAAAAATGAGAAATAATATTATAGCTATAAATGGAGATGATTTTAGAAGTTATCATCCTAATTATAAAAATCTAGTTAAAGCATATGGAGATGATTCTGTCCTTTATACTCAAAAATTTTCAAATACTATAACAGAAAAATTAATTGAAGATTTAGGAAATGAAAAATATAATTTGATTGTAGAAGGTACTCTTAGAACTTCAGAAGTACCTTTAAAAACATCTAGGTTACTTCATGATAAAGGATTCAATACAAATCTTAGTATAGTTTGTGTAAAGCCAGAATTTTCTTATCTAGGGACTTTAGAGAGATATCAAAAAATGAAAGAAAATGGATTTATAGCAAGAGCTACACCAAAAGAAGCACATGATAATGTAGTTACAAACTTTGCAGAAAATTTATCAAAGATATACTTAGAAAAAGAATTTGATAATATTGAGGTTTTTACAAGAGAAGGAAAATGCTTATATTCATTAAAAGATACACCAAATATTAATCCAGGAGAAATAATAAAAAAAGAATTTGATAGAGAATTAACTATGGAAGAAAAGAAAAAATTAATTGAAAGTTATAAGAAAATAAAAGAAAAATTAAGTGAAAATGATAAAAATTTTCAAGAAGTAACTAAATTTTTAAGAATTGTAAACAAAAACTATAATTGTTTTACAGGAAATCAAATAAATATAGAAGCTCATTCTTCAGTTGAAAATAAATGGATAAGTAAAAAAGAAGTTGAAAAATATGGAATTAAAAAAGAAGAAGGGGCAAAAGAAGTAATAGGTTATATAACATATGTTGATGATAAATTATATCAAAAACCAATAGTTTATTATAGTGTTTCAGATTTAAAAATAACAAAAGAAATAGAGCAAAAGTTTGTACCAATTAAAGAAAAAAAAAGACACAAGAAATATCAAAGTCAAAAGGACAAGAAATAGGAGATTAGAAAATAAAAGTAAGTGACACATGTGTCACTTAGTTATAAAAATATAAATAGAAAAAGAGGCAACCAAATAAATGATCACCCCTAACTCACAATTAGAGTATATCATTTATAGCCTTATTTTTCAAATAAAAATAAAAAGGAGGCATTTTATATGGTATTACATTATTTAGAAGATGGTAGTATAACAATGAAATTAAACATGGGAGGTAAGACATTCAATGAAATTTTTTATTCTGAAATTGAGTATAAAAAATTTATATTGAGTCTTTAATAAAAATATGGAAAGAAAAATAGTTTTAACTTATAAAAAAAATGGTAACTTTAATCAAGCAGTATTAACTATTGATAAAAAGATTTTAAAAACTCTTAATCTCTCAGAAGATGAAACTGCAATATATTTAAGTTACTCTAATAATGAAATTATATTAAAAAAAAGAGATAGTAAAAGAATAGAAAAAACAATCATGGATAAGAATGGTAATTTAAAAGAGTTTTCTAAAAATATTAATTTGAATATATCTCATTCAAATAAAGAAAAAGGATACTTCAATTATAAATTAACTATTCCTGGTGTAATAGTAAAAGCAATGGAATTAGACAAAGAGGCAAATGTTGATATAAAAACTGAAGGTGACAAGATAATAATCACATCTTTAAAATATAAAGATTATACAAATTATATAGCTAAAGAACCTGAAGAAATGATTATTAGAGAAGAAAAAACTATTTATAATCAGGGAGGTAAAATGAATAATATCTTCACAGTAAAGGTTAATAAAGGTGGAATAGGAAAGACATTTTTTACTGTTCAAATAGGTCATGGATTAGCATTACAAGGCTATAAGGTATTACTTATTACTTCAGATAGCCAAAATAATATATTACACTACACAAAGAGTAAAAAAGAAATAGATAAATATGATTTGTCAAAAGGTTTAAGACATGCAGTACTTTATGGAGATAATAGAGATTTATATATAAAAGTTAGAGAAAATTTATATTTTCTTCCAACAGAGTCATCAGTATTTTCTGATGCTTTTGAAAAGAAATTTGATAATTTTATAAGAAAAAAAAGAATAGAATATGACTACATTCTAATAGATTCTATTCCAACAATGGATATAGATAAGAAATTTATGGAATGTTCAGACCAACTTATAATACCTACTTTTTGTGATTATTCAACTTATGAAGGTACTTTAAATGTAATTGAAGAAGTAGGAGCTAATAAAATACATTCAATAATTATAAATCTATTTAAAAATACTAAAATTCAAAAGAAATATTACTCAGAGTTTGAAAAATCGCTATCAGGAACAGGAATAGTATTTCCTAAACCTATAAAAGAATTATCATTAATTGAAAATTTAATTGAAAATGGTAAAACTATATGGGAATCAGGCTCTAAATTATTGATAGATGCTCAAAATAGTTTTGCTGATGTTATTGCTAAGATTATAAGAAATAAATAAGAGGAGTTGAGTTAATGAATCCAACTAATAGATTAGATAATTTATTAAAAGAAAGAAAAGAAGTGCAAGAAACACAAAATGAAATAGTTAAAAACCCTAAATATGAGGTTGTATTAAATTTTAATCCATTTCATGAATTGAGTATAGATAATTATTTACAGAATTATTTAATAGATAAAAGTAAAGAATTAATTAATCTTCAAGTTAATGATGCAATTAAGATGGGAAAAATTCTTGAAGAAGTATCACAAGAATTAGGTAAGAAAGGTTCTCCAGAAGGAGTATATGGAAATTTTTTAAGATACAATGGAATCAATTCAAAAACAGCATTAAGGCTAAGAAAAAGATATATTTTATTTTTTGAAGCACCTGAACATGCAAAGTTAATTGTATCTCTTTTAACAGTTAGAGAGATAGAAGAACTTGATAGAAAAAGAGAATTATTAGATAAATTTTATCCTGGTATAACATTAGAAGAAGCTAAAAAACTTTTTAAAGAAGAAGTAAAGGAGCTTGAGAATAAAAAAGAAAAAGAAGAGGAAAATGGAAAAGAGATTACAGATATAGGAATATATTCTTTTTTACAAACTTCTCTTCAAGATGATTTAACCTCATTGCCTGAGAAAAAACAAAAACAAGTAGCTAAACTTTTAGAAAAATTAGAAAAATTAGTTTATGAAGAATAGAAAGGAGAATAATTATGGAAATCTTAAAAAAAATTTTTAAAAGAAAAAAGGAAAATATTAGTAATGAAAGCAAAGAAGATGAGTTAGTAAATGTTGAATTTTTTATAAAACCATGGTTATATAAAATTAATTTTACTTTTGCTGATAAAAATAATCCTTGTTATTCAAAGAGAGATTGTTATAAGGAAGCAACTGGAGAATGTTTATTAGAAAAAAAAGATTATAAACAAAAAGAGGGACCAGTTGAAGTTTATGACTCATGTTTAGGTTTAAAAAATTATTTAGAAAAATTTCCTAGACCATATAGCACTCTACCTTTTATAACATCAAGTGATGGAAAAGTCTTTAATGTAAGTGATGGACAACATAGACTTTGTGTAGCAATTAGAGAAAAAATAGAAGTTTATGTAAATGCACAAATACCAAGGTCAAAAATTAAAGAACTAGAAATTGAAAATGAAACAGATATACATATTTGTAATTATTAAAAAAATATTGTATTTTATATAAAATATGTTATAATATAGTATAAGTAGATAGTAACTATTATCTACTCGGGAGATGAGAATAATGGGAAAAGATTTGTTAAAGTTAAACAGAGAGAATTATTTAGAAATCACCAAAGCTAATATACTTATGGCAGAGGCCATAAAGATGCTTAACTATTTAATCGAGAATAGGGTCATAAACCCTAGTATAGCAATAGAAAGTTTTAAGGAAAGAATGGAAATTATTGCTATATTACTAAATAAAGTCTTAAGAGAAGGAAATGAAGAATTTTCAATTGCTTTTAATAATATTGAGAAAGAATCATTCAGTGAGCTTTCTATAGAAGAACTGAATGAATTCAGAGATGATAGTAGTCATATCAATAATAAAAAAACAAGCAGAAAGTACAGAAGACTTTTGAAAGATAATATTGCTTTATTGTTTGATAAGTTAAGAAATGTTAGTTTAGAAGATTTAGCACTAGCGTATAGTATGAAAACATATCCTTTAGAAGAACTAGAGGATATATATAAATATATATAAATTGTAGAAAGTGGTGGTTTTAATGTTAGAAAATGCATTAATTATTTGCAATCCTTTTAATCAGGATGCCTTGAGATTAGTTACAATGATAAAACTAGAGTCAGAGATAGAAAGAGCTGATTTAGAATTATTAAAAACAAATTTCTCAAATCAAGAATATAGAAATATTGAAGTCGTATTGGCAAAAGTTTATGATTTTTCAAAAAAGTATATTTCATATGTAGAAGAGTATGGAATAGAAATTGAAGGAATAGATTTTAATGAAGTAAATAGGCTTTATCAAAATAGCTTATTTATTAGAGAAGAAGTTAATTATCAAAAAGTTTCAGAAATTGATTTTGAAATGGAGAAAATTGTGTTCGATTTGAGAGAAAGAGTAAGAAATACTCTAAGTAAGATTATACAATTAGAAGAAAAATCTCTGATGTTTATAAGCAACATATGTGAAAAAATCGGATTTAATCAAGAATTAAATGTAAGTGAAACTTTAAAAAAGCTAAATAATGTTTAATTAAAAGAAGAGAGGTGATTAATATTGCCTCTCTTTTTTGTGTATTTGATAAGAAAAGTATATAATATATAATTGTGATATGAAGAAAAGGAGAGATTAGATGATACATATAGTAATGGTAGAACCAGAAATACCAGCAAATACTGGAAATATAAGCAGGACATGTGCAGTAACAGGAGCAAAATTACATTTAGTAAAACCACTTGGATTTGATATATCAGAAAAAGCAGTAAGAAGGGCAGGACTTGATTATTGGGATAAACTTGATATAGAAATACATGAAAGTTTAGAAGAATATATAGAAAAATATGGACTTGATAATACATATATGGCAACAACTAAAGCAAAGAATAGATATAGTGATATAAAATATGATTTTAATAAAGATATCTTTTTAATGTTTGGCAAAGAAACAAAAGGACTTCCTGAAAAATTAATAAAAGAAAATATGGAAAAAGCTATAAGAATACCGATGAGAAAAGGAATAAGGAGTTTAAATTTATCTAATAGTGTTGCAATCATATTATATGAGGTTTTAAGACAAATAGATTTTGGAGATTTAGAAGGAATATCTAATTATTTTAATAATTAAATTTTACAAATTTCATATATTTTATAATATATATAGAAAAGATAATGATATATAATGTATAATTTAAATAAATATTATTTTATGAGGTACAAAAGAATAATGAGAAGAAAAGGCATTTATAAGAAAATATATAAAGCATTAATTTTTATGCTATGTATATTAATAATTTTAGTCCCTACAGAGCACCGGGATAACACAAATAGATAATATATCACAGAATATTGAAATAATGGAAGATGGGATAGCTAAAGTTATAGAAAAAGTTAGATTTGAAAATAATTTAACATATAATGAAAGAGTTAAAAAATATATTGATATATTAAATCTAGGGGTTAGGAATATAAAAGTATATGGTATAAATATGTTTGGGAAACATAAACTTTCATTTGTAGAAGCAGAAAATCATATAGCTTTTGAAAAAAATATGATATATAATTCATATGAGGTAGAATATACTACAAAACAAATTGTTAAAAAATTTAATGATAAATATGCATTTGAATTCCCATTTGTTGTAGATTATAGGATTAATGAAAGAGATATTGTAAAAGATAAAGATAAAGTAAAAGAAGATAAAGGAAAATTAGAAACTCTTCCAGGAATAATAGAAAAAGAAAAAAGTGAAAAGGAATGGGAATCTAATAAATATGCTAAATGGGTGAATAGTTATAATTTAGATATATGTTTCAATAATAATATAAAATTAGAAGAAGTAAGGACATTAGTTAATGGACTTCCTACAAGTAATTTAAAAATACATGATAAAAATATTAACTTAAAAGTTATAAATATGCCTAAAATGTCTGAAGTAGACTTATATATGATAATTCCAGGAAATTCAATAAAAAAAGAATATGGAGAAAAGTTTGAAAAGATGGTATTTAAAACACCAGAAGAATTAGTAGAAATACATGAAGCAAGATTTCAGACTTTCAAAACAAGGAAAGAAAAAAGAGATTATATATCATATATATACAAAAAATATTTATTATATTCATTATATATATTAATAATATACCAAATTTTAGATTATACATTAAGGATTATTTCAGGTATTATTAGCAAAGGATTTAGGTTAAAGAGAAATGATATTAAAGAAGATTTCAGAGCAAATATAGGGGATGATTTAATTAAAGCATATGTATTATATGATAGAGATATATATGTAAATAGGGTAGAAACAAAAAATTTAATTGAATCAATTATAATGAAATTAAATGTATATAAATATATAACTATAAAAGATGAATATATAGAAATAAATTATAAGAAAGAAGAAGAAATAAAAGAACTTAACTATATAGATAAATATATATTAGAAAAGATATATTTAGCAGATAAAAATAATGATAGTAAAGTAGATTATATAGATTTAAATAAAGAATTTAGATTATCATCAGCAGAAATAATAACAGAAATATATGAAGAAATAGAAAAAGAAAAACAAAAATTTATAAAAGAAGGTATATATAGAACAACAGACAAAAGAGTTGATTTTTCAATGATATTAATATTAATACCTGTACTTGTATTATATACAATGTATGAATATATAAATCCATATATGTCTATAACAATATTTATCATTACATATTTGATGGCAAAATTTGCAACGATTTGTCAAAAAGATGGATATACTAAAAAAGGTATTAAATTAAAACATAATTTAGAAGGATATGAAAAATATTTAGGAAGTTTAGGAATATATTTAATAGAAAAGAAAAAACAAGGAAAATTTGAAAAATTAGAAGAAAAATTGACAGAATTAAGAAAAAAAGTTAAACTATTTAGTAGACCTAAAATTGTTGATACAGAAGAAAATATAATATATAGGGTGTTTTTTGGACAAGGTAATATCAACAAAAATGGATATGAAAAGATAAAAGAGATGACAGAATCTATATGTTCATATTTAAATGTAATGAAAAATAAATTTTAAATAGAAGGAAGGTAAAATATATGTCAGGACATAGTAAATGGAATAATATTAAAGCGAGAAAAGGAAAACAAGATGCAGTAAGAGGAAAGATATTTACAAAACTTCGGAAGAGAATTATATGTAGCAGTTAAAGCAGGAGGTCCAGATCCACAAGGAAATGCAACTCTTGCAGCAGTTATTGCAAAGGCAAAAGCAAATAATATGCCAAATGATACAATAAATAATGCAATAAAAAAAGCTTCAGGAGCAGGTAGTGCAGAAAATTATGAAGAAATAGTATATGAAGGATATGGTCCAAATGGTGTTGCAATAATTGTTGAAGCAATGACAAATAATAAGAATAGAACAGCATCTGAAGTAAGACACACTTTTGATAAAAATGGTGGAAAATTAGGAACAACAGGATGTGTTTCATATATGTTTAGTAAAAAAGGATTAATTGTTATTGAAAGAGAAACTACAAATTTAACAGAAGATGAAATGTTAGAACTTGTTATGGAAGTAGATGCAGAAGACTTAAAAACATATGATGAAGTATTTGAAATAATAACAGAACCTTCTAAGTTTTCAGCAGTATTACAAATGTTAGAAGATAAAGGGATAAAAATAATGGAAGCTAATATTTCAATGATACCTGGAACAAATGTAGAACTTGATGAAAAAGCATATGAAAGAATTGAAAGATTAGTTGAAACTTTAGAAGATAATGACGATATACAAAATGTTTATCATAATGCAGTAGAAGCATAATGATATATGAATAAAATGTTTATAAATAAAAAGAAGATGGTAAGTAAAATACTTACCATCTTCTTTTTAATCTATATTTTTTAGTTTATATCAATATTTTTTATACTAATTGTTTTTCCGTTTTTTAGTTCTTCTTTAGTTTTTTCTATTTCTTTAAAACGTTTAATTTTTAATGTAGTTGTTTTTATAAAATCTTCTTCTGTTATTAAGACATCTTTTATATATTTATATTTAGGGAATGTTGTATTTATTTCTTTTATATCATTCCAGATTTTGTGCAAAATTTGATTATATTCTAGATCTTTAAAAGTTTCTTGTAATTCTTTTTTATCGATTTTAATTTTAGCAGTAAGTTTTAAATCATCATCTCCATTAGAATTATCTGCGAAAACTAATACATCTTTTACATATTCAAGATTATGAATGATAAATTCTATTTCTTCAGGGAAGATCTTTTTACCATTATCTAAAACTATCATATCTTTTTTTCTTCCTGTTATAAATATAAATCCATTTTTATCAATATAACCTATATCACCTGTATGGCACCATCCATTTATTAAAACTTCATCTGTTTTTTCTTTATCATGTAAATAGCCTTTAAATACATTATCACCTTTTACAATTATTTCTCCAATACCATTTTCATCAGGCTCATTAATTTTAACTGTTACATTAGGAATTGGGAACCCTACGCTTCCAGGATTTTTTTTAAAATAGTTTTCTGCTGAGATAACAGGAGATGTTTCTGTCATTCCATATCCTTGGAATATATTTATTCCAAAATTTTCATATGCTTCAATTAATTCTTTTTTTATTGGAGCAGCTCCTGAAAATGCAAATCTTATTTTTCCGTCCGAAGTTCATTTATAATCTGTCTAAATAATAATCTACGAATATCAATATTGAATTCTAAAAGCTTATTTGATATTTTTATCATTTTATTTACTAATTCTTCTTTACCAGATTTTTTTATTCCGCTATATATCTTCTTATATACAAGTTCTAATACAGCAGGTACTAAGAATAATAATGTTGGCGAATATTCTTTTATATTATCTTTAAATTTTTTCATACTTTCAACAAAAGCAATTGTTCCTCCAGAAAATAATAATACTAAAACTCCAACAATCCCAAAAGTATGATGGAATGGAAGTAGTGCAAGAGTTGTATCTTTGCTTGTTACTGGTATTACTGCTTGGATTGCTTTTAAATTACTTATTATATTATTATTTGAAAGTTCTACTATTTTTGATTGTGATGTAGTACCAGATGTAAAAAGTAATATTTTTGTATCATCTGCATTTATCTTGATTTCATCAATAGATTCTAATACTTTTTTAAATGTTGTAGTTTCTTTGATATTAGATATTACATCATGTATTGTTAATATATCTTCATATTTTTCTGTTTGTTTATCTTTTTCTGTTAGATAAATTTTAAAGTCAAGCCCTAATTTTTCTTTGATTGTTTTGATTAGTTCAAATTTAGTTGAATCACATATAACAAGTGCTGGTATTATTCTAGAAATAGAGTTTTCTATTTCTTCTTCTTTAAGTCCAGAATCTAAAGGAACAGCTGTTGTTCCTGTTATAAGTAAAGAAAGATATGAAATAATCCATTCATATGAATTACGTCCTATTATTACAACTTTCTTTTCTAATAATTTTTCGTTTATATGTGAGTAAGCAAGAAATGATACATGTTTTTTAACTTCATAATATAATATATTATGATTTCTACCTAAATTATCTTTCTTGATATATGCTACATTATTTTCATATTTTTCTGTTGCAAGATAAAACCATTCTTTAATTATATTTGATTGTGATAATGGACTATTTATCTTATTTGATTTATTTATAATTTTCATAAATTGTCTAATACTCCTAATATTTAAATTTTCTACTTAATTATATAATATATGTGATATAAAGTAAATTTACATAAAAAAATATATGAATAATAAGATGGATTTTAAATATAATTTGAAATATTATATAAAACAATATATAATAAAAATGATGATGTATTTGTATACTTATACAAAAAATTTTGGATGAGAATAAAAATGGCTATATATTATTAAAAGATAGGGGATGTAGAAAAATGATAAAGGAAGAAATTAAAAGTAATCATCTTCGGGTAATTACAGATAATGAAATAATAAAAAAATACAAAATTCCTTTAGATATAGAGGATATATCTGGAAATATAAAAATTACAATTCATTATTTATCAAATGTCAAGTATGGTCTTAAAATCAAAATTTTGAAAAAAAATCATGAAATATTTTCAGGAGAAGTAGAAGGATTTTTCTTTAGAAAAGTCATAATTGGAAATGTTTTCGATGCTCAATTGATAATATTAGTTGAATTTTATGAAGAGGGATTTAGAAAAGATTTGATGATAAATATTGAATCGATGAATTTTGTGAGTGTTGATTTTAATAATGAAAATATATGTAGAGGTGAGTATTATGGTGATTGAAAAAAGTTTAAAAGTACAAATTGAATATAATTCAGCGCGGATTGAACTTGAGGGGAAATTTAAGGGAATTTTTAATATTCCAGTAAATATAAATACAGAAAAGTATAAGCTAATTATTAATTTGGCAACGCAAAAAGGGAATGTTTCTAGGATAACAATAAAACCTGAAAAAGAATATCCCATTATTAAAAATACTCTTGTTATAGGGAGAAACTATAATGGGATATTTGTGAGGAAAAATAAAAATGTGAAAAGCATTAATATATCGATTAAAATTATTGGAAAAGGAAAGACCGAAATATGGGTTACAGTTTTTCCATATAATGAAGATTATTGATAAGAATTAAAAATAATATAGCCATTAATTAAAAATAATAATAAAAAAAGGAGATAGTAAATAGGTAAATTTTTGTACCTATTGCTATTTCCTTTTTTATTTTGATAAATATTATTAATAATTAATAATGAATATTTAATAATAATATTATTATTAATCTAAAATACTATTTCCAGTATATAACTTATAATATTGTCCTTTAAGTGATAATAAATAATCATGTTCACCGGCGTTCTATTATTTCACCATTATCAAGAAGTATTATTGCTTTAGAATTTCTAATAGTTGAAAGTCTGTGTGCAATTACAAATGTTGTTTTATCTGCAATAAGATTATTCATTGCATTTTGAACAAGTTCTTCTGTTCTTGTATCTATAGAAGATGTTGCTTCATCTAGGATTATTATTTTAGAATTTGCGAGTACTGCTCTTGCTATAGAGATAAGTTGGATTTGACCTTGTGATAATGAAATATCTGTTGAAGATATTTTAGTATTATACCCATCTGGTAGGTTTTCTATAATTTTATCTACATTAGCAATTTTTGCTGCTGCATATACTTCTTCATCTGTTGCATCAAGTCTACCATATCTTATGTTTTCTAATATTGTTGTGCTAAATAATACTGTATCTTGAAGTACTGTTGTAATTGTTCTTCTTAAAGCATTTTTCTTTATATCTTTAATATCTATACCATCAATAGTTATTTTTCCTTTATCTATTTCATAAAAACGATTTATTAGATTAGTTATTGTTGTTTTACCTGCACCTGTTGCTCCTACAAATGCTATTTGTTCACCATTTGTAGCATGTACTGATATATTTTTAAGTATATATTTTTCATTTGATTTATCATATTTGAAATATAAGTTTTCTATAACTACAGAAGCATCAACTTTAGTTATAATACCATCATTTATATCTGTTTTAGTTGTATCATACCAATAATCTTGACCATCTTTAGTTACAATATCAATTGTTCCTTTATCAATTTCTTCTTCCATATCTAATATATTAAAGATTCTTTCTGCACCTGCTATAGCTTTAGTAAGTGTTGTTATTTGTGATGCCATATTCATTAAAGGACGTGTTAATGAATCAACAAGTTGTGTTATAGAAACTATTGTACCTAATGTCATAATCTTATCCAAAACAAGATTTCCACCAACAACTGCAATCATTGCAGAGATAACATATGAAAATGCTCTTGTTAAAGGATGGATTACTATTCCATAAAATATAGTTTTTTTATTAGAATTTTCTAATTCATCAACATATGTATTAAACTTATTTGTTATTATATGTTTTGCATTAAATAATTTAACAACTCTCATACCAGATACCATTTCTTCAGCGTATCCGGCTTAAATGTGCAAGTCTATATTGTTTTAATCTAGCATGTTTAGTACTTTTTTCTGCAAAAATATACATTATAACAATATAGACAGATATTAGTACAAGTGATAATAATGCTAGTAAAATATTTAAATATACTAAAGTTGTAAATGTTAGTATAAATGATATAACAGAAATTAAAATTTTTGATAAACTTTGATCTATTGCTGTACTTAATAATTCAACATCATTTGTAAATATTGAAATTGTTTCACCAGAAGGATTTTTATCAAAAAAGTCTATTCCGATTTTTTGCATTTTACTAAATAATTCTTTTCTAATTTTATATACGATATTTTGAGCTACTTTAGCAATTATTAAAGTTCCAAAATAGTTTATAATAAGTGATAAGAGCATTAATATTGTAAACATTATAATTGAACTTATAAAATGTGTTGGGTCTTTAGTTGTAAATGAGTCTATAATTGGCTTTAATACTAATATTTGTGAAATTTCTAATATTGATGCAATTATTAATAATATAAGTCCCAAAATATATGACTTAATATTATATTTTATATATGATATTATTCTAAAAAATGTCTTACCAGGATTTTTGGCTGATTGTTTTTCTAATAATTCTTTATATAATTTTTTGTTCTTTTCAGACATATTTAATTCTTCAGGAAGAAGCTCATTTAATTCTTTTAAAACTTTTTCATCATTTTTATTTGAATTATTATTTTTCATTATAGTCACCTCCTTGAGAATTATATATTTCTTGGTATAATAAAGAATTTGATATAAGATCTTTATGATTACCTTGTGCAGTTATTTTACCATCTTCTAAAACAATTATATTATCACAATCTTTTACAGATGAGATTCTTTGTGAGATTATAATTTTAGTTATAGGATGTTCTGATAATGTTGAAATTGCATTTTGTATATTTTTTTCTGTTATTTTATCTACAGCACTTGTAGAGTCATCAAAGATTAAAATACCAGCTTTTTTAAGAAATGCTCTTGCAATTGTAAGTCTTTGTTTTTGACCACCTGAGAAGTTTTTACCATCTATTAATACTTCATGATCAAGTTTATCTTTATATGATTCTATAAGTGGCAAGATCTCTGCTTTTTTTAAAGCTTCATATATTTCTTCATCTGTTGCATTAGTATTTCCCCATAACATATTTTCTCTTATAGTACCTGTAAATAATGTGTTTTTTTGTAGCACAAAAGATATATATGAGTTTAATGCATCTAATGTATAGTCTTTTATATTATGATTTCCAAGTAGTATTTCTCCAGATGTAACATCATAAAGTCTTGTTATAAGTGAGACAAGAGTTGTTTTACCGAGAACCTGTCATACCAACAATACCAAGAGATGATCCAAATGGAACTTTAAGTGAAATGTTTTCTAAAGTACTATTTTTACTGTTTGAATAAGTATATGAAACATTTTTAAGTTCTAAGTCTAATTTTGAATTATTTGGAATATTATCAATTGCATTTTCTTTTTCAGTTATTTCAGAATATGTATTTAATAATTCTTTAATTCTTCCAAATGAAATGATTGCTGGGAATAATGTCATCATAATACCTGCAATTAAGAATAATCCTGTAAATATTTGAGATGTATATGAGATAAATGCAATAAGTGAACCATTTGATAATTTATCACTAAATACTAAATTACCACCAAAATACAATACACCAATTACTGCAGTATTTATTAGAATACCTATAATAGGTTGTAATATTGTCATAATATATACAACTTTAAGTTTAACATTTCTAAGAAGTTTGTTATCTCTCATAAATTTTGTTATTTCGTGTTCTTCTCTTGTATATGTTTTAACAGTTCTAATACCTCTAATATTTTCTTGGATAACACCATTTATACCATCAATTCTTTCTTGAGATTCTTTAAAAATAGGTGATGTTATTTTAAATAATACCATTATAATTATTATTAAAATTGGAATGATTATCAAAAATATTTTAGATAAATCACTACTTATTTGATATGACATAAAAATTGCAAATACAAACATTACAGGTGCTTGAAGCCCCATTCTAACTGTAAATACAATAGCATTACCAATAGAATCACTATCATTTGTTATTCTTGTAAGTATTGTAGGTGTTGAGAATTTATCTAAGTTTTTAAAAGAAAAATTTAATAATTTTTTAAATAGATCTTTTTGAATTAATGCAGTTATTCCATATCCTATTTGTGCTGCAACATATGTTGTTATAATAGAAAATATTATAGAAAATAATGAAAGTAATAATAGGTATAATCCATTTTGCATTATTTGATTTCTGTTGTTTGTTGCAATACCATGATCAACTATATTTGATATGATTTTAGGTGATGCAATAACTATAATTGTATCTAGTAATGTTAAAAATAATACTAAAAATATTTTTAATTTAAATTTACCTAAATAATTAGCAAATTTAATATTGGAGTTTTTACTATTAGTATTATTTCTATTTTCAGTTTCTGATTTTATTTCTTCTTGTTTATTCAATGTTTTCTCCTTTTCTTATAAATATATAAGTTATTATAAATAAAATAAAAAAATAAAACTATTAAACTATTAAAACTATCTTAAATTATTTTTAATTATTTAATTATTTTATAAGTAAAATAGCTATTTTGTTTATTTTTGTCTAAAATTATGATAAAATTAACTTATGTAAATTTTAGATTTTAATAATATTTTAATAATATATTTATATAAATTTGCATATGTAATAATATCATACAGAGCTTGAAAAATCAAAATAAATGTAAATTTTGAGTAATAAAATAAGTGATAAAAAGAAAAATTTAAGTTAATAAAAGAATAAGAAAAAGGATAGAAATTGAAGGGAAAAACATGGATATAATATTAATATTAATTTTTGGATATTTTATTGTAATACCAACTTCAATTATTTTAGGAATAATAGTAAGAAAAGAGATAGCTGAAAAGAAACTTCGGTACTGCTGAAAATGAAGCAAAAACAATTTTAGATAAAGCAAAAAAAGAAGCAGATGAAGAATTAAAAAAAGCTAAACTTAGTATAAAAGAATTTGAAATTAAGTTAAAAGAAGAAACAAATCGTGAAATAGTTGAAAGAAGAAATGAAATATCTGCACTTGAAAGAAGAAATTTTCAAAGAGAAGAACAGTTAAATAAAAAAGAAGAAAGAATTGAAAAAGATTTAGTTAAAGTTCAAAATTTAGAAAGTGAAATTATAAGAAGAGAAAAAGAAGTATCTAATTTTGAAAAGGAAAGAGAGTTAGAACTTGAAAAAATAGCACTTCTTTCAAAAGATGAAGCAAGACAAATCATAATAAATGAATTAGAACATACACTTACAAATAGAAAAGCAAAAATGATAAGGAATTATGAAGAAGAAGTAAGAGATAATTCTAGAAGAATAGCAAAAGAAATAATAGTATCTGCAATACAAAAATGTGCTGCAGATCATACATCTACAAGTACAGTATCAATTGTAGAAATACCTAATAATGAAATTAAAGGAAGAATTATAGGTAAAGAAGGTAGAAATATAAGGTCTATAGAAATGAATACAGGTGTACAAATTATTGTTGATGATACACCAGAAAGTATTACAATATCTGCATTTGATCCTGTGAGAAGAGCAGTTGCAAAACTTGCAATTGAAAAATTAATAGAAGATCGGAAGAATACATCCTGCTAAGATAGAAGAAATGGTTGAAAAAGCAGTTATAGAAATTGCAGATGTTGTATTAGAAGAAGGTAAAAGAGCAGTTCTTGAATCAGGAG
>ERZ773022.806-NODE-806-length-23213-cov-8.809915_pt1 | contig 23213 bp, 25 predicted proteins | sample MGYA00580839_ERZ773022 | MGnify/ENA primary metagenome ERZ773022 (study PRJEB29015, sample SAMEA2738020) | human oral metagenome | biome: human oral; feature: human-associated habitat; material: dental | place: China | collected 2044 ... | reverse complement strand
ACGTGCATATTGTGCAATGATTTCATTTTTTTTCTCTTTTGAGATTGCCATGATATACTCCTTTTCTTTACGCTTCATCCGAGTGGCAGGTTTGGCATGGCCTGCAACCAAGAAGAAGTTATTTGCCTTTTAGACATTCCTATTCTACCAAGAAAGTCTAGCTTTGTCAAATGATTCTGTTCCAACTTTTTTGTATAAGGAATTCAGGCTCTTTCATTTACAATTCAGGCTCTTTCATTTACAATTCAACCCCAAATATTTCTAAAGAAAGTATTTCTGCGTCAGTCAATCTCCGCCATTCTCCGAGAGCCAAAGTAGTGTCCAAACACAGAGGCCCCATGGAGATGCGCTCTAAATCTGTGACTTCTTTCCCACAAGCTGCAACCATGCGCTTGACTTGATGAAACTTGCCTTCGGCAATGATAATCTCGACGAGAGAGGTTTCTTTTTCCTCATTTATCTCTAAAATTTTAAGCTGAGCTGGCTGGCAGACAAAATCCTTCAGTTCTATTCCTGCAGCAAAACGATCTATATCTTCGTGATTCATCAGGCCAGCAACGTGAGCTCGATAGATTTTCTCAACATGCTTTTTAGGAGATAACATAGCATGAGCCAACTTACCATTATTAGTCAAAAGGAGTAAGCCGTGAGTATCAATATCCAAGCGCCCCACTGGAAAGACTTCCTTGGCGCGAGCATAGTCATCTAACAAGTCTAAAACTGTTCTATGCTTGTTATCCTCAGTCGCTGAAATGACTCCTTGGGGCTTGTTCATCATATAGTAGACAAACTCCTCGTACTCTAGCACTTGACCATCAAAGCGAATCTCATCTCTTTCTTCATTGATCTGCAATTTAGCTGACTTTTCTTTCTTGCCATTTACCGTTACACGCCCAGCCTTGAGCAAGTTTTTGACCTCTGCCCGACTCCCTACAGCGCAGGCAACTAAAAATTTATCTAATCTCATAGAACTATTATACCATACTTCGCTCAGCAGTCCTATTCTTATATATACAGAGCGATCTACAACTCGCTCTTTTAAATACTTAAATATCACCAATAAATCGGTAGTGTATTTCCAGTTTAATTTGTCTATTCTTGCCTCTACCAATCGGTTGGTGGATAATAATTTTATCAATCAATTCGTTGATAATTTTCGGTGTTAACTTCTCAAGCTGAGTATATTTTCGAATGGTTGTCATAAATTTTTCAATGTTGTGGGCAGATTTCATTTTCACCCCAAGAGTTTCGATGGCGGTTTGGACTTTTTCCTTCAACTCGGCTTGTTCCGCCTCATAGCTGTCGCACAATTTTTTGAAACGATCGTCCGCAATCTCACCCAACAGTTGCTTTTCGTAGAGTCGCTGGATGATAGTATCCAACTCTACCATTCGCTGTTCGTTTTCGGTCAGCTGTTTTTGCAGTTCGCTGAACTTCTTGGTTTCTTTGATTTCAAACTTGTCCTTCAAGCGTTGTAATAAATCTGCTTCGTTAATCTGAAACGAGTTTATCAGCTCTTGAAGCTCGTTTAAAATTAGGTTTTCCAATACTTCTTTACGAAGATAGTGGCCGCCCGAACAAGTATCGCCAGCTCGCCTAAAATGGTGACATTTATAATGGTCGAGGTTTACGCCATCTTTTTCTTGTGGGCAAAAACTTAATTTATGCTCGTTTTCGCAATAAAGCAAGCCTGCAAACAAATTTTCGTGTCCTATTTTGTTTTTCCAGTTCTGTCTTTGAATGACTCGCTTGTGTCCCATCATTTTTCTTGCAATTTTAAAATCTTCCTTCGAAATAATCGCTTCGTGGCTATCGGGGAAAATTAGCCAATCTTCACGAGGTCGCATGCGACAATTCCGCTGTTTGTAGGAAATTTTTGCGGTTTTCAAGTTAATGGTTGAGCCGATATACTCCTCCTTTTCCAATATTTGCCAAATCATCTGAGTTTTCCAATAATAAGGGTCGCTCTCTAAAATCCGATAGTTCGCAATGCCCAGATTCATTTTGTAGCGAGCAGGAGTGAGGATTTTGTCACACCTTAAACCTTGAGCTATTTCGGTTGGTGTTCTGCCTGAAATATACTCCGAAAATATCCGTTTAACTATTTCTGAAGCATATTCATCTACCAACCACTCCTTACGATTTTCTGGATTATTGAGGTATCCATAAGGGGTAATCCAGCCTATTTTTTCGCCATTTTTGGCTTTGGTATGTTTCGAAAGCTTAATTTTCTCGCTACACTGCATACTATACCAGTTGTTAAAGAGCGAAACCAACGGTGTGAGATAGGCATCTTGGCTGGATTTCTTGTTGCTATCTATATTTTCTTGCAGGGAAATGAAGCGAATGTTTTTCGAAGGAAAAACCACCTCCAAAAGATTTCCTGAAAGCAGGTAATCTCGTGAAACACGGCTTAAATCCTTTACCACAAAATTCGAAACTTGGTTGTTTTTAACCAATGCCAGAGCTTGTTGGAAAGCTGGACGCTGGGTGTTTGAACCTGAGTAGCCATCGTCATAAAATATAATTGGGTTGCTCAAATTCTCTCGCTCCGCCAGCTTACTTAAAATCAAACGTTGGTTCGAAATCGAGTTGGATTCACCTTCGTTGGCATCCTCCGCAGAAAGCCTGCAATACAAGACGCTAATCTCGCTCAGGCCTTCAAATTCAACCTCCGTCCAATCTGGAATCTGCCTTGTTAATGTGTTGTTTGTCATCGTGTCTCCTTTCAATATACTCTAACCCATGGACAGGATACCTCGAAAGAGAGAAGAAGTCCAGTTTTTTAGTAGGTTGTAAGCGATCTTAATTGATTTATGGTAGAATGAAGTTACTAAAAATATCGAGGTGATAATATGGATTTATCTGTTCTTTTAAATGAAACTTTTCCGAATTTAATATCTAATACTATTTCTGGAGTGGCAGCTTCTTATGTGAGCTATAGGCTAGGGATAAAACAAGCAATAGAGGATGGAAACGCTGCAGTGTTGCGTCAAATGATTGACACCAACGATCCAAGATTTTCTCCTTTAGAGTTGGCTAAATGTAAAAATATCATAGACATTGCTAAACTCGCTGAAACATATAGAAAAATAGAAAACAGTTCAAATACTGAGTTTTCTTTTGAATGGTTTGATAGGTTTTTTGATGCCGCATCAAGAGTATCAGACGATGATATGAAAGCTATTTGGGCAAAAATTCTAAGTGAAGAATCCAATAATAGGGGAACATATTCTTTTCGATTTATTGAATCTATGAAATTGCTAAGCCAATATGAAGCAGAGACATTTTCAAAATTAGCAAAACTAACACTGTTAGAACCAGATGGGAATCTTTATATTTACGCTCCGTCAGACTCACAAATAGAAATATATGAAAAGTTTGGCATTAACGACTATGACTTTTTACTGATGGAGGAGTGTGGTCTAATTAATATGGGTGTAACTCAGAATCACGATATCGAGTTAGATGTTGAAGCTTGTAATGGTTTCTATAATGGGAATCTATTTGTTAGATTTTATTCAGAAACCTTATCAGATGAGATGGTGTTTAAATTCGAAAGCTATCCTTTAACAAGATTTGGTCAACAAATTTATAATCTTATAGAAGATGTTAGCTGTAAAGGATTTGTATTAGATTTGGCGAATAATATTAAGCACTCTTTGGAAGTAGATTTAGTTGTTGCAGTTCATCCTATTTTAGGGGTTGAGGATGGTGATGTTATTGTAGATACTGATGTAAATATTCTTTAAAAAGAGTCCTTCAACAGGACTCTTGTAACTTAGTCAAGACCGTTAAGTTTTTTAATTTCTTGATTAAGTTTTTCGACCTGTTTGATGTTTTTAGTTTTAGCAAATTTCACTAAAGTCTCATCGGGAAGTTGGATCTCTCCATTACATCCCCTGCTGTAAAGTTCACTAAATTCCTTAATAACCTCATTCCTATATTTTTCTTGGGCTTCAGTTTTTAGTTTGTAGTGAATTTTGATAGCATCCATCTGTTCAATAAAAACATGAGTTAGTTTTATCAATAGTTGCATCTGTTTTTCCTCCTAAAAATAAGAAAAACGAAGTAGAACAATTACAATCCACAGGTCTGTAAAGTTCTACTTCGTTTTTAAGTATGTTTGAATCATACTATAAAATAAATGTTTTGTCAATACGTAGAACAATTCTTTATTTTTCCTGCAAAATCAGCTTTTCAAGTAATTCTTTCAAACTTTTCGAACCACCAAATTTTCGGTTAATCTTAAAAGTTGCTCGCCCGATTTTGACAATTCGTTCTTTTTCATTATTCATCTGTTCGTCCTCCAATCCATTCACTAAATTCCTCCAGCGTCACCACCTGAAACATTGGCTGAAAATTATTCAGCTCGCTTTCTATTTTCTTCGAAATCGCCTCTTTTCGTTTGTCGTGTGGCACAATCCACAGCACCAGCGGAAAGATGCCATCCAGCTCTCGCTGTTCAATGCCTGTTTGGTAATAGGCGATGTATTTTTTGCACTGGTTCACCACTCGATTGAGGCTTTCGGTCGCCATATCGATTTCGCAAAAATAACTGTCCTCGTATTCGCCCAAAACCAGCTGGGCAAAAGCATCAGGTTTCAGAAAAATCTTCTTGCCCGAAAAGGTGGCGTAGGTGCGGTGGCAGGTGGGTTCAAAATCGAACCGTTCCAGCTGGATTTTGCCAGGTTCTTCCAACAATTTCAGAAAAGTATACGCTTGTGTCACAGCTAGCGTGTGTTCCAAGTGGTGGACGGTGGGCTCATACTTGTTTTTGAAGCGGTGCGGTCGCTTTAGAGCTTTCAAACCTTTTGCCGTGATGTGCCAAACAAAACTGCCTGAACCTGCTCGCACGCCACCGATTCGCCGTTCGAGGTGATTGATGAGTTGGCGATTTTTGATCTGGTTTAAAAGCAAGTTAGCTCTTCGGAAAGCAGTTCGCGAATGCTGGCTATCCTGAAAATAGAGGGCAACAATCTGCTTGGTGGTTGCATAACGGCACTTGGCGAGTAGGGTTAAAATCTCTCGTTCTTTTTCCGTTAGTTCAATTTTCTCCATTTTGTCCTCCTCTCTTCTTCCGTCCTAAGTTTTCGGGCGGCGTTTCATCTTTCTTGTTTTGAAGTGGGATATTTTCGAAATTGGCTAAATCGTCGCCGTAGCGTTCCAAACTTTCGGCATAAAGTTCATCAATTGGCTGAGCATTTTTCGAAAGAGGCAGACTTCGCCCTGAAACCCACTTGAAGTGGTTGTAAAAAATCGGCATTTGGGCATAAAAATGAAAAGGGGCGAGGGTCATAAAATCTTCGAAAGTGAGTTCTGGAGCTTGGCTGGCAAGTTCCTTAGCTTCGTGGTGTTCCAGCGTGAAAATGATTTTACTGCGACAATTACTCAAAATGCTGGTACGGAGAGTTGGTGGCAGTTGCGTCAGGTGCTGGCTGGCAAGAATGTAGCCCACTTTCATCGAACGAGACACCGCGAGGGCATCCTCCAAATCCACAGGGAGCTTAAGGAATTGTCCCAGCTCATCAATGTAAATGGGCAGGAAAGGGCGATTTTCGGGGGCGAGACGGGCTTGGTGGAGGGTTAGCTGGTAGATGTAGTTGGTGATAAGTGACCCTATAAATTTAGCGTTTGTCGCCCCAATCTGCCCTCTGTTGAGGTTAACCAAGACTACTTTTTTACTGGTGAAAAGCTCCATCAGGTTAAATTTTTTTGAAGTAGAGGCAAGCATGGCTCGCAGTTCTTTTCGAAGCAAAAGCTGACGGATTTTGTTTAACACTGGCGAGATTAACACCTCACGGTTGGCATCGCTTAGCTGGTTGTAGCCCTGCCAGAAATCCAAGATAAAAGGGTCGGAAATCTGACTTAATAGTTGATTTCGAAAGACAGGATTGGTTAAAAACTGAGGTAATTGGGATAAATTAGAATTTTCAACTTGTGCCATCACGGTTAAGGCGTGGCTGAGTACATCAACCGTGCGAATACCCCAGTTGTCGCTGAAAAGTTCTTGAAAAAGATTGAGCAACATATCCGCCACCAGCTCAGGCGAGGTGTAGCGAGTCAGGTCAAAGGGGTTGAGACCGATAATTTTGTTGCTGGAGCTGGGATCGATGATAACCAAATCCGCTCGCCGTTCTTTTGGAAAATGAGCCAACACTTCTCGTACCAAATCGCCTTTTGGGTCAATTAACAGCGTACTTCTGCCTACCTGAATATCTGTTAAAATGAACTGGGCGAGTAGGGTAGATTTCCCGACACCCGTTCCACCTAAAACCAATAAATGTTGAGTGGCGTCTCGAGGTAAAATCTGTAGCGGTTCGTTTTTGATACTTTCACCAAACTTTCGAACAGGCACATCTGGCACTTTATAGCCCAAAGGCAGGTGGAGAATTTTGGGGTGAATATTGGTAATCCCAGCCAGCTCGCCTTCGCCAATCGGGGCAAGCCAAAAACTGGCAACCTCCTGCGAAGAAAGGGTGAGCGGAAAAGCCCACGGAATTTGAAGCTTATTCACTTTCTCGCTTGAAATCGGGGTGAGAAAAAATTCGACACCGCTGGATTCTAACATTCGAAAGGCTCCTAAAACGGTATGGTATAGCTCATTTTTGCGAAAATGCCTATCACTTCGCACGCCAATCCGTACATCTGCTTGAAACTGGGCGTGGCGGAGTTTTTCCCGAATCAGCTTATCGGCGTCTTTGGAAAGCTTTGGGATATTCCCAGAAATCCACTGCCACCAAGTAGCGTTAAGGTGCGACAAATCCCGAGCCAGCGGTTGTGGCGGACGCGACTTGCCCACCACAACCTGCACGCAGATTTCCTCCAATGGTTTGAGGTGATGGCACAGTGCTAAAAAGGAGCGAGTGAAATTTTCAATGCCATCTGTTTTGAGGCTAAAATGGTTGCGTTTGATAGCTACATGCCACGCTTTTTCAGATGTTTTTCTCTCTTTAGGGCGAAGTTTTGAAAACTGAATGTCATTGGAAACCTGCAACATTTTGTGTAAATAGGGTGTGTCCAGTGGGCTACTGAGAAGCAAATATCGCACCTCGTTTTTCATTAAACGAATCTCCAAAACGAAGGGCTGGCGTCTGGTGTAGCCTGAGAGTCGCACCATCAAATCTAGTATGTCTTGAAATTCCACGGGGCGAGTGTAATCCATTTCATAAATTTCAAAATTTGTTGGGCGTTTCATTGGTTCACCTCCAATCTCTTTTGTTTTTCCAGTAGCGAAAGACAAGTATTCCGCCACCAAGTAATACGGCAAGCAGGCTTAAGGGTAGGGCAATTTCGATTAGCCAGTGAACCGCCCGATTGACAAAATAAGCCAGCAGAACGAAAAGCAAGGTGTAGCCAACTATTTTTTGCACACTTCATCATCTGCCTTTCTGTAGTCAATGGGATTTTTTGTATACTTCGGCACAGGGTAATTTGGAATGATAATATCACTTTCAGCTTCTTCTCCCCAGATTGCCCATTTTTTATTGGAAGACACAGGTCGCCGTGCAAAGAGCTCCAAATAATCTGGCTCAGAACAGCGTTCGATGATAGCGAAGAGTTCTTCAGGCTTGTGGCTGTGGTCTTGTTTAGGGAAGAAACCCCAATTCATCTGCCCCTTGAACTTGATGGGAGCTTTTCCGCGAGTTGCGAAAATGACATGCTCGGTGGAATTTCGCAGATAAGTCCCCAAACCCAGAGTTGGTTTAACCCAAGTAAAAATGCTTTTTGGCTCAAAGCCCCACGCTCGAATAATATCGTAAGATTCTTCCATATAAGAGTTGGAAGTCCAAAACCAGAGATGGGCGCTGTCTGCAGCGATGTCCTTGATGGGCATATTGCGGATTTCCTCGTGGCTCATCAGGTTGTAATGCTTGCAGGCTCCGTAGCTACCCGTTTGATTCTTCATATAGGGAACATCAGCGAGGATGGTTTTGAATTTCTTTGGTTGAGTTGGTTGTGTCATTTTAAAATCCTTTCTGTTTGTGACGCTCCGAGCATACCAGAAACCGCTAGCAAAAGGGAGCATAAGCAGTTTATGGATTAGGAGCGATGAGAATGGGGCTGTATCTGTTAAGGAGCTATCATATTGCTGTTTTGTTCGGTGATGTAAAAATTACTTCACTTGCGAAGTTCCTTGAGTAGTTCCGCCTGAGCTGAGAGGAATGCCTCGTTGATGGCTTGCCTACTCTCGAGAAATTGAGCTAGTTCAATTTCTTCTTCAGTGTAAACAGGAGGAAGATTTTCGTTTTTCTCTTTGACGGGTTGTTTTTTAGATTGAGAATCAAGATATACCAACAAGGCAATAACGCCTGCCACAAAGCCAAGAGAAACGGCAAAAATTATGGGTAAGATAAATTCATTCATAGGGAACCTTCTATCTTATCTGCTGGGAGGCGACCAAGGCGAATATTTTAATAATGAAATCCGTTCGCTCCTTGGCATGGGGAGTTTTTGCCAGAATATCTGCCTCGAGCTTCGAAAGGTCGCCTACTTTGTTAAGAATGTCTGCCGTCAGAAGCTGATTCTTTTGAAGCATCGCTATCTCCTTCGAAAGTGATTTGGCAACTTCAAGCTGAAATGGATTCGCCAGTTGAGAGATTGCATCTGTTTGATTTTGAGTATTTTGTGGAAGCATAGTTTTTCTCCTTAATAGCCCCATAGAGGCAGGTTTATATTAGTGGGGCTTACATAACCTAATATAAACCTGTAGTCAATTATTTTCTAGACCTTTTATTTGTGAAATATATCGCAACAGCTGAGGTTAGAAGATACGGCAAAAAGATAAGTATTGTTAGCAAGAGATTTTTCCTCCTTAAAAGAGTATAATGAAAGTAAAAGGTTTATCAGAGGGGAAAGTCGACTTATTCCTTTGATGATTTTAGTATAATACTAATCACATTTCTGAACTATCACCTAAAAACAACAAAAACAACAGAATGGAGACAAAATCATGTATCATCTATGCTTTGCGACATTTATGGATATGCTCATGTTAAATCAAAATCATAGAAGTTATATTGGTAGGACGACTTTCGTAAGAGAATTTTTGGTATGTTTTGAAGACAGTCTTGGAGACTATTCGAAAAATGTTATTGGTTATTTAATGAGCCGGAGTAGGAATCCGTCTAAAATATTAATGAAAAAATTAAAGGTTGGAAAAATGGAAAATTCAACAGATAATGTAAATTACTTTGCTAAGAAACGATTAGTTGAAGATAGCAGGGAAGTTAAAGCGAGTATAATCAGCTTAATAAATAATTCGGAAAATATTAGTTGTAAAGATAAGGAGAAACTAATAGATATTATTACTAATGACATTACGTATAACTTTTTAAAAGAGGTGTTCTATTTCACTATAGAAAATACTGTTAATATTGATTTGAAAATTAAGACTCTCGAAGATTTGCAAAAAGCCATTATTAACACTGATAATAACGCTAAACTTGAAAAATTATGCTTGATAGCTTTTGATATGAAAAACGAAAGTGCTATGAATTTATGTTTTGAAAAAATGACAAATTCTGTTCATATTAGTAGAGTGATTGAGTATGCTGTTGAAAGTGGATTCCACAATGATGAAATTATGCAAGACTTTATCGATAAAATGATTTCTAAAATAAGTAATAATGTTTATTTAGATAGAATTTTTAAAATATATTTGTCTAAAGAAGAAATATCAAATGACGATAAGATTCAATTTATCGACAAGCATATTCGTCAAATTACTAATAATAAATATCTATTTGATATTTTGAAATTTTTATATGAGAATAATTTTAAAACACAGGCAATTAAGTATATGAGTAAATTAACTAATGATACTTATACTACTCGATTCCAAGAGTTTCTAGGTTCTATTGACAAAACATAAATATTAGTGTATAATTAAGCTATAAAATTTAATATTTTCGCACTTTTCAGACTTTACTTCTGATTTGTAGCCCTTGCACTTGGTAGGAAATAAGTATACCTACCGAGCAAGCGGTGGGTAAAATTTGGAGGTAAAATATATGTTTCAAAATCGTGTTCCTGACAGAATTAAACAAATAATCTGGAACGATACCGCTAATGACCCATATTCAAAAGAGAGTGTGGCAAGAAGATTATTAGTTTATTTTGATTACATGCCATTTATGTCTGATGGTCGAAAAATTGTTGAAAAAATTACAGGATATACTTTAAAACAACAGGTTAAGTTATCTGAAAAGAATGAAAAAACAATTGACAATGTAATGATATATATATCTAAAACAGATGGTTCATCTAAACTTTTGTATGAAAAGGGCTCTGTTGAACAACGAGAACTCCAAGATACTATTGAGCATATCATGCAGGAAATTCTTGGGTTGACGAATGACCAATATTTGCTTTTAAAAGAAGGGTTGAAAGATAATAACATTTGATTCTTTTGAGACCTCTCTGAATGAGAGGTCTTTTCGCATCCCTCAATCCATAGTAAAATATCCTCCTGAATCAACATAACAGGAGGATTTTTTTATGTCTCAAAATACCATCAGCATTGGCTATGCCAGAGTTTCCACCCACAAGCAAGACTTAGGCTTGGAGGTGCAAATTGAGGCTCTCAAACACTGTGACCAGCTCTTTATCGAAAAAGAATCAGGCTCATATAATGCTCGCCCTGAACTTGAAAAGGCTCTAAACTTAGCTAAAAGTTTTTCGAAAAATGGCAAGCAAGTCACTTTCACTATCTATAAGCTTGATAGACTCACTCGCTCTATGTTCAAGCTATTGGAGATTATCGAACAGCTTAACAAACATCATATCCAGCTCGTTAGTTTGCACGAAAAGTTGGAAACCGACTCGCTTATTGGCAGGTTGCTTTGTATGATCTTAGGTTTTGTGGCGGAGAGCGAGCTAGAAAACTTGCGGTTTCGTACCCGTGAAGGGCTTCGAAAAGCCAAGGAAAAGGGCATTCGGTTGGGTGCCAAGCGGATAGAAAAAGCAAAAGAAGAGCGCATCCTTGATCTCTATCTCCACACAAATACGAGCATACGGAATATTGCAAAAGCAGAACGAATCTCCACTTCAACCGTATATAAGGTGTTGGAACGAAACAAGGTGACGAATAATCGCAAAAAAGTTTTGCAAAATACTTGTCAAAAGCAGGACAAAATGGTAGAATGAGTGAGTAAATTTGTTTCGATTAACGACCGTTTGGCGAAACATTCAAAATAACAATGTGAATATTTCAGAAAATACGAATTTAACAAGGCTTTGAACCTGTGTTGGATTGGTATTTTTTTGTTTTTCAAGTGTATCGTTTAACGGTCGTTATCCGATACATCTAAAGCCTTGTCTCGCAAGGGACTAGGAGATTTTATACAAACAAAAAGGAAAGCAAATGGAACTTAAAAAACTTACTAAGTTAGGTATCGGTGTTTTAATTTTGGCTTGCTTATGTAGCTGTTCGAATTCTGCAGTAGCACAGAAGAATAGTGTTAATAACCCAGTTAGTTCAGATAATCATAATCAAAGCGAAACAGCCAATCTTCGAATCAAAACGTCTGATGATTTAAAGAAAGTGTTATCTGATAAAGATTTAGGCGAAATTATGTTGCAGTATGGAGTCAGTAATGTGAAAATAGACCCTAAAATGTCCTGGGACTATGATGAACTCCAGAAGAGTGTTCCTATTCAATATCTATTCTTTGATAAAGATAATAATCAGGTGGGAGGAATGAGGTTAGAAGCTAATTTATATGACCATACAGGAATTGAGATTCACGGTGCATATGAACAAGGAGATTTTAAATTCCACATTCAGAATTCTGGACAAGCCCAAGAGTTATTAGAAAGTTATTTAAACTCAGATTATTACCAAAAAGCTGCTCTTCCAAATGAGGAAAGAGGTCGAGCTACTAATCAGATGGAAAGTTACGTTCCTTTTGTAGACTTAAGGATAGAAAATGGAGCTTTTATCTATGACCAGTATGATACTAAGGAGCAAAGCACTTTTAGTAGTAAGATTTTTCTAAATGGAAGTCAAATTTTATCTATGGATTTATTATACCAACCTAAAGGTAGTTATTCTATGGAGGAAAGAAAAGTTTCTCCTGCTATTTTAGAAGCAATATTAGCTAAAATGGCAGATAATATTCAAAAATAGGAGGATAGCGAGTGATGAAAAAATCCCTATTATCTTTGATTATCATAGCGTTAGCCTCACTCCTTCTTTGTGCTTGTACTAAAAAGAACTTCACAGGCAAGTGGAAAACCGATATCTTCGACCAAGGAAGTGTTAGAGAAGATGGAGCGAAAATCGCAGGTAAAGCAACTGGACAAGCCGACCTTGCTTCAATTCTCTCTAAATATATTCACTGGAATGCTACTATGGAGATAAAAAAAGACGGAACCTTAACAATGGATAACGGCGAAACTTTCTCCGCCAAATGGCATCAAAAAGGCGACAAAATTGTAATTGAAGGAAAAAATATTTCCGGAATTGCAACCCTGTCCGATGACCAAAAGACTTTATATTTCGAAAATAAGCCATTAAATGATAATTCTGGCAACCAGAATGGTTTTATGATTGGAGAAAATTCGTTAAAGTTTGAATTTAAAAAGGTAGAATAATGATGAAAAAAATAGGTATGGTAATTACATGTTTAGTGATGATTCTGTTACTTGTTTCTTGCGCAAATAAGAGAAACGATTTAGTTTTATCGAATTTTCCAAGTATTCAGAATGAGCTAACCGAAAAAGACTTGGTTAAGGCGGTTGGAGCACCACACGAGAAGTCCTCTTCTCTTAGCGATGTTACTCAGCTATATGAAAACTTACTGAAAAAGAACTTGTCCAGTAGTGAATCAATCCTGTCTCAGAAATCAAATTGGACTGTGGGAATAAATGGTGTTATCACAGACTACTACGTTTACAAATTAAAAGAGGGTAAATCAGTGATTGCTTTTCTTAGTAAAGGAAAGGTCGTTGCAATAACAAGAAAAGGTATCGATTATGAGTAGTATAAAAGGTGGATTAATATGAAAAATAGCATTAAAATTCGATTAGCAATTATAACAATAGCCATCATTGGGTTTCTATTTTATGGATTCAGAGATAATGGTTCGGTGCTTTATTACGGGCAAAGCTATACAGCAGGTTCCGTATTTAAACCTGATTCTTATCTCTCGGCTGGGCTATTTAAATCCGCAGGTAAAGAGATAAACAAACTGGTTTCGAAAAAGCGTGGAGGCAGCCTTACGGGTGTGATGGTCTCTGTTGTAGTTGGCGGAATTACTTTTTTCACACTTTGGCGAGATGACGATTTTAAAGATATTTTGGTAGAGGCAAGAAAACAAGGAGAAAATAATTAAAATGGCTAATTTAGATAATTACTTAATTTTAGTTTTTATTGTAGCAACTGGAATTCTTATCGCCATTCAATTCGCAGGCGACCGTTTAGCAGATTGGCTGACGGATTTAACCCAGCAATTCTTTTCGAAAAGCTTGAATAAGCATGAAGAAAAACGTAAGGCGGAAAAAGAAGAAAAATAAGTTAAGGAGTTACAGTCTAGTTATATTGCCAGATAAAACTAAGATTATCTTCTCTTATTCAAATCTAAGGTATCTAACCCAAAAGAACCAATGTTTATATTTGACAAATAATAGAAAAAATGCGGCTCATTTGTACTGCTCCCCAAAAGTTAGATAGAAAAAATCTAACTTTTGGGGAGTTTTATGTTCGCTTCGCCTTTCGGTTCGGGTTGGATAGCTTTGTGGTAATACTGCTGTTTCAGCTCCTCTTTGGCACACAACTTATTGTGTATTTGAACAATATTTTTCAAAATCTAAGCAAAAACTGCGTTTAAAAATGTCCTTAATAAAGAATAGTGAACCCCTGATTTGTTAGAAGTTCGATTAATAATACGGATTTCTAAAGCCAAATCGCTATTCTTCATAGGGATGTTTTGTATCCTTTTACAAAAAGTCTCTAAATCTACAAGGAGGTGGGTATGAGTGAGGAGTAAAGAGAATTTCTATCTTTCATAAAAACTTTTGAGAGTGCTGTCTTGAATTTTATAAAATATAAGTAAAAAATCTTTCTGTATGTATTTATTAATTCTTGATAGAATATTACCTACTTTAACTCTTTGAAATGATAAACAATTTTATTTTCAAAACCAATATAAATTAATACTCAATGAAAATCAAAGAGCAAACTAGGAAGCTAGCCGCAGGCTGTACTTGAGTACGGTAAGGCGACGCTGACGTGGTTTGAATTTAGTATAAACTTGAACTTTAGTTATTTGGAAAGATGAAGTTCTTTTATTGAAATTGCTATACTAGTGATTTGATTAATGAAAAGTGATATAATGATTGTTGTATAGAAAAAATGGAGAATAACCATGGAGAATAATTATTTAAGCACTAATGTTGCTCTAACTTCCCAAAAAATTGATACTAACATTAGATATTATAGAAATAGCAAAGAAATTCTTAATGATGAAGAGAAGCCAATCAGTGAAGAAGATTTTAAGAATATTATTAAACATGAAATTTTTAACTTCATAGGGCATTTTGAAAATATAATTTTACTTGTTGGAGCAGGAGCGTCTGTTGTAGGTGATAGAAATCCCAGATTTGGCCATACTGTGGATATGCTAGCAAAAGAGGCGAAAAAACAACTAGTCGAGCCTGATTATTTTAGTCTTGATGAGTTATCTAAAATGTGTAAATATTGTCCAAAAGAAGAAGATTTTAATTTGGAAGACTTTTTATCTCAAATGCAAGCATTCTCTCGGTTTGTATCCGATTTAGAAAAAGATAAATTCGAGAAGTCATACACTAAAATTATTGAAATTATTAAGGATAAAACATCTTACAATTACGATGAACGATACTTTAAACATGCAAAACTAATTAAACAATTAACTGATATGCATGTTACACCTAATAGACTTTCTATAGTAACTACTAACTATGATACGATTATTGAGGAAAGTGCCTACAGCTTGAATTATACTGTATTTGACGGCTTCACTTTTTCTCATGAACCAACTTTCGATGTTGATATGTTCGACTGGTACTTATCAAAGCCAATTTCAGATGTAAAATCTCAAAAGGAAGCCTATAAGAAATCAGTTGTTAACTTATTAAAAATCCATGGTTCTCTAACTTGGGAACTAGAGCAAGATAAAATTGTTAGAAAAAATAAAGTTGATTTAAAATCTCCAATAATGATTTTTCCGAGTTCAAATAAATACATGCAAAGCTATCAGAAACCTTATTTTGAATTATTTTCGAAATTTCAAGAATTACTTCGAAAACCTAACACTCTCTTAATTACAGCGGGGTTTAGTTTTGCTGATAATCATATATCACAAATGATAATTCAAGCTTTGAAAAATATCCCAAGTCTATCTTTATTGATTACCGATTTTAATATTTCCCCTGAAAAGCCTAATGAAAATTGGGAAGAGATAGAAAAATTAATGAGTAATAATTATAATATTGCTTTTTTAAAGGCAGTGATGAATACAGATTTAACGGATTATTTTGTTAGAGGTGAAAGTAATGATTGATTCACTATATCCAAATAATGATAAAAACGATTTTTATTTAGGTATGATTTCTGAAGTATATAAAAATTCAAGTGTTGTTCAGGTTGAAAATCTTTCATGGTTAAAATTCAGAAAAATTCACAAGGAATTGCTAGTGCCTAATACTATAAATTTTCTCGTTATTGTTGAATCCGTTCTTGGTATTTATTTGGGTGAAGTGTACCATTCAAAGCTACCAAGTTCGGATAGTGTACATAATGCTCTTCTGAGAGAACACTCAGAAAAAATCTATCCTGAATTAAGTTTGGATATAATAGGTGTAATGTCGAACAATAGTAAAAAATTTAAACTTTCAGGTTTTTCGACCGTTGGCCTAACAGATAAGGTGTATATCGCCAACAAAAGAATTGTAGACATCTATTTGAAATCAATTGAACTTAAAGATGAAGATTCCAAAAATCCCGAAATTAAACTAACATCGTTTGCAAAATTTTCAAGCTTGCCCTCAGAAGAAGTTTCTCTACGCCCAAGCACATTATTCGACAGGCATCTTATGGCAATTGGGACAACTAATAGTGGAAAATCAACATCATCACTATCTATTTTAGATAAATTGATTGAAAACGACAAAAAGGTTCTGATAATTGATCCTACTGGAGAATACTCCAATTCGTTCAATAAAAATGAAAATATCATTAAGTTAAATTTAGGCATTGATACAATTTTAGATACAGGTCGGGTATCTTTTAGTCAGTGGGCAACACTATTTGAGACTAATGATTCTACTCAGCCTGCTGTATTGGCGGATGCTATAAAAAGTTTACGTTATCAAAAAAAAATTGGTAGTAATGATGTATACCAGAAAAATGGAAAGGCGCTTATTGAAGTTTCTCAAGCTATGTCCAGTTTAAGTATACAAGACACTTCTTTTGATATGTCCTTACTTTCGAGACAAATTGCTGAAGAGGCAGTTGAAATCAGTAGAGATATGAAAACATATATTGCAGGATCATTTCAATTCAATCAAAAACAATGGCTCGTGCAAAAAGTTGAATACAAGATATCTAATACTAAATTATCAGATTTTTTCTCTCCCAAAACCAAAGCTAAAACTGATTTAATTGAGAAAATTGATAGCTTTTTAAAAAACGATATCCATAGTTTGTATATAAATACTTCTACTATAGGTACTAGTGATAGTATTGGAGGGATGATAGTTGAATTGATAAGTACATATATTATAGATTCAAAGAAAAAAGATAATATTGCCTTCGTGATGTTTATTGACGAAGTGCACAGATATTCACAAAATAATCAGGAGAATAATTATCAGATAGGCTTAACTTCTATTGCGCGAGAAGGGAGGAAAAAAGGAATATTTCTATTTTTAACAACACAAAATCCTCAAGATGTTCCAAAGGAATTACTAGGTCAAATTGGAACGTTATTAATTCATAGGCTCACTCATAAAAATGAGCTAGAGGCCATAAAAAATCATTTGTCCGAGCAATCATATAGACAGGTTAATAAGCTAAATCAAGGTGAAGCTATTTTAACTAGTATAAATATCGTGAGAGATTTGCACATTGAAATAATAAAAAGCGATAGACCTCATGCAAATTCAACTACGTTATTGTAAAACTTTTATTGGTGTTATTTTTTTAAATAGAACGTTAGGCAAGTGTGCTAAGCTCGATTTTCTTAAAGAAAATTACTAAAAGCCAGCGATTTAAAGTCACTGACTTTTTTTGAGGTAGAGTGATAGTTTATTGGACTAATGATGGAGGTGTGGTATAAATAAAACATCAGGGAACATGTATGTGATATTTTGGAAGGTGGAGACGACGTATTTATGAGGAGGGAGAAAAATACAGTATCAACCGTTAACAATAATTTATATCTGCGAAATAACAGGAATAGTTATTTTTGTGTTAAAGTCTAACACACACATTTAGCTCGAGGAGACTCGGGCTTTTTGGTTGGGTGAATGCTTTTACGCAGTGGAGAAAGGTAAAATATAGTAGATTGAATCCGGAATAGTCCACTGACTTTTCTAAAATATTGTTAGAAACTGGTTTGAATCTCGCAATTAAATTGTTCAGTTTTTATTTCATCTAACTATATTTAAGGTAAATCGATAGCTTCTTGCGTTCGCTTCGCCTTTCGGTTCGGGTTGCTTAACTTTGCACTAACACCGGCGTTTCTGCCCAATTTTGGCACACGACTTATTGTATTTTTCACAATATTAGTCTGTGTAGAGGAGGGCGGAGGAGTCTTCAAGAAAATATTCTAAGCTTTTTATTTCCTTTTTTTGCTTCCGTTGCGATGGATTGCCTTTCGAAAATCTCCAGCAGTTGAGCTTTTCACAACTTCACATTCTCACAAAAACACCAGCAAAAAATCTGCATTTTATACCTTTAAACCGATGTAAATTAAACTCAAAAATAGACTAGACTTCCGTACTAAAGAGAGTTATGATGGACAGGTAAAAGAAATTTAACAGATAGGAGCGATATGTACATCGATTTAGAAACGGAAATTTATCTACAAAAATTAGAAGGTGACATTCGTAGCCAGCTATATTGGGGCGTAGTGCCAGGAATACCAATTGAATGGCAACCAAACCAATTAGGATTTTACCTCAGCGACCCGATATCTTTGCCCGCATTTTTAACGAAACTACGAGTGTTCGAAAAAGGTTTTGCTTTCAACTATATTGAAACTAATATTTTTAAACGTAAGATAACAGTTTTTGCCATTAACGAAAGCAAAGAGAAATTTATTGCGAAAATTGAAAAGTTGCTTAATTGCCAAAGTAGAGGCGAGATGTGCGAAACCTTGCTATACATTTTAGTAACGCCAGTAACTTGTATCGATGAAGCGATTTGTTAACCTAAAATTACAACAAAATTGCCCCAGTTTTACGACTGGGGTGATTGTTTCGATTTGAAAATATATAGAAAATTTTCTTGAAATAAACTTAACATTTCGTCAAAATATCAGAAAATTAAAAACGTTTCCAAAAATACTATACTCATATTGCCAAAAACTATAATTTCATGTATACTTAGAGCACTGAAGATTTCTTATTTTATCCAACCGACATTATTTTAACGAAAGTGAGGATGGAGCGGCTAAAAAGATAAAATCGATGTTAACTACAGCAGGTGTTGCCAGTATTGGTAGTGTAGTCTCTGGTCATATATTCGAAAATCTTACTGTGATAAGTGTAGCGATAGTCGTTATTTTACTAATTATTTGTTGCTTTGCATTCCTGGTTATCAATTCTAATAAAAGAACCAGAAATTCAAAAGATCTGATGGCCACTTGGCTTAGAAAGGGTAACAACTATACTAAACTTAAGAATAGATCTTCTCCAAGAAAGAGAAAAAATCACCACTAATAGTGGTGAAGCTAATGTAAATCAGTCTTGTCGTTCTCTTGTTGGTTAACTATAAGGCTGATAACTAAAAATAAGAAATCTTCTTCCCAGTGATACTAGAACTATCATTGGGATTTTATTTATTTCGAAAACATATATATTATAGGTGTTCGAAATAACTTAAATTATTATACCAGACCCGCCCAAAGATTGCAACAGTTTTGTTGAAAAATCGTTAAAATAACTAAAATTAAACTTGGCTTTGTAGCTCAATGTTTAAAACTTCGACCTTTTCTTTCTGTAATTTGCAATTCCAAACGACAAATTCGTCCAAATCTTCCGTTCTATAACAAGCAGTATAATATTTTTTGGCACGCTCAGGATTAAGAAAACGGCAAGCATAAATCCAAGAATATTCGTCCGTGATGGGGAGTTGCACTTCGAAAACGAGGCTTAAAAACACATCACCACCGTATAATCGTGCAATTCTTAAAAAGTTGTAAGGTGAACTATTTCAATTTGGGGGAGTTTGGGCGGTAGAAAATTTTGAAATTTGGCTGAATCATATCTCTCCAATAGTAGTCAAAATTTTCGAAGGCTTTTAGTTTTGCTTTGTTGCCAATTTAAAGCTCGGTGGGTACTGGAGCTTCTTGCGACAGTTTGCCCAACTCGTAACTCACCCGAAGCATTTCTTGAAGCGTCCAGACCGAAATATCGTGAAAATCTTGACTATCTAAGTTTTGGCGCTTCAGCGTAGGGATTCTACCAATCATGCTGGCTACTATAGCAATTTCTTGGTCTCGGGTGGTATCTTCGTTTTCAAAATTGTGGATATTTTGAATGCGGTCTTGAAGCGAGAATTGCTCTTGTTCAAGTTCATTATTTTGAATATTTCTGTTAGTGAATTTTTCCATAGAAATCTCCTTTGCTTTATTGGTGTGTCCATCATAACTCTCCATAAGAAAAGAGTCAAGCACTTTTTCACAAAACCCCAACGACTTGAAATCGCTGGGGTTAAGGGGCTAGAGTTGGTTAGTTGTTGGACTGCTGGGTGAGGTGTGGACATTATATCATACTCAAAAGAAGGCTGGCTCAATGACCAACCTCCTTTTCTTTTCAGATTTAGAAATTTAACTTCCTCGTTTCCAGAAAATGGCTAATAAAATCATGGCACCTAACACAGCTGGGATAATAGCTGTTCCTGCTAGGATTGGACCCCAAGTTCCAAAGAGCAAGTGGCCCAAAAAGGCACCAATCCAGCCGAGAAACATTTTTCCAAAGCATCCCATGCTCTCTCCACGATTGGTCAAAGCACCTGCCAAGAGTCCTACTAAGAGACCGACAAACATACTTCCAAGCATAGTTTCTCCTTAAATTGCCCAGTCTCCATTACGGAAGAGGGGCACGCGTGTTCCATCCTCACGGATACCATCGATATCCATTTGACTAGAACCAATCATAAAGTCCACGTGAACATCTGAGCGGTTAAGCCCTGCAGCTTCAAGCTCTTCTTCGCTCATCTCTGCTCCACCAACAACGCTGGTCGCATAGGCAGCACCGATAGCCAAGTGGTTTGACGCATTTTCGTCGAAAAGGGTATTAAAGAAGGTAATGCCTGACTGAGAAATTGGGCTTGGATCTGGTACCAAGGCACATTCACCCAAGGCACGCGCACCCGCATTTTCAAAGACAAGGTCTTTCATGACCTGATCACCCTTCTCAGCTGAAATATCCACGATTTGACCGTCTTTGAAGGTTACTTTAATCCCCTCAATAATGTTTCCGTTGTAGCTAAGTGGTTTTGTAGAGGTTACATAACCATCTGCACGACGGAAGTCAGGAGCCGTAAAGACTTCCTCTGTCGGCATATTGGGCAAGAAGCCTTCTCCCTGTGCATTGACAGCACCAGCTGATTCCCAAACGTGGTTCTTAGGCAAACCAAGTGTCAAATCTGTCCCTGGTGCTGTGTAGTGAAGGGCTGAAAATTGTTCTTTATTAAGCATATCTGCCTTGCTCTTAAGGATAGAAGCATGTTCTTCCCAGGCCTTAACAGGATCTTCTTCATAGACACGGCAAGTTTTGAAGATTTGATCCCAAAGAAGATCGACTGCTTCTTCATCGCTCGCAGCATTTGGAAAGACTTTCTTAGCCCATTCAAGTCCAGCAGCGGCTGCTACAGTCCAGCTAACCTTGTTGGATTGAGTTGCGATACGCATTGACTTCATCGCAAGTCCCATAGCTTTAGCAGAAGCTGAAAGCTTGTCAGCGTCCACTCCGTTCAAGGCACCTGGATCAGAAGAACGAACCCCAAGACGGCTAGCCTTGTTCTCCAAGAGATAGTTCATCTCAGCAATCTTGTATTCTGGCACATTGTCCAAACGCTCCATCGGCGCGTGGAGGAATTTCTCACGGTTGATAACATCATCTGTCCACTGAACGATAACCTCATGCGCACCCAAGGCATAAGCTTCTTTCACGATCAAATGTGCCAATTCACGCTGCTCCACATCAATATTGAGCGCCACCGTGTGACCCGGCTGCACATTGATACCATTGGCAACTAAGAGTTTAGCGTATTTTTCTAAGTTTTCTTTAAAATTTGGCAGAACCATTCTGCTTCTCCTTTTCTTTCGTTATTTCTCTTTAAACAGGGACAGCAGGCTAACCGCTGCCACCGTACCGCAAATCAAGGCGGTCATTTTCAAAATCGTATCTGGATCAAACTCCAATTGGTAATCAAACACCTTTTGCGCTGGCTTATCCTGAGCGGAAATAGTCAATTTCATAAAAACCTCTTTATATATTTTAAAACAACTCATCAAACAAACTCAACTGGTTATCCTCTGGCATATTGCCGAGAATGCCCATATCGTCCATTTTTTCAACTAGGGTGCTAGAGAGGCCGCCGCGTTTGCGGAGCTCTGTCTTGGAGAGAAATTCGCCTTCTTCGCGCGCTCTAACTAATTGGCGGGCAACGTTATCGCCCAGACCATCCATGGTAGAGAATGGTGGGATAAGGGTGTCCCCTTCGATGAGAAACTCAGTCGCGTGGCTCTTGTAAAGATCTAGCTTTCCGAATTTGAAGCCCCGCTCTAGCATTTCATTGACGATTTCCAGAGTCGTATAAAGATCAATTTCTACATTGGAGGCTTCGTTGTTCTTACGTTTCTCAGCGATTTCATTCATCCGGCGTTTGACGGCATCAAGGCCGCCACTCATAGTCTTGATATCAAATGCTTTAGCCCGGATGGAGAAATAAGCACAGTAGTAATAAATCGGATGATGCACCTTGAAGTAGGCCACCCGCAGGGCCATCATAACGTAGGCTGCCGCATGGGCCTTGGGGAACATGTACTTGATTTTTCCACATGACTCGATGTACCACTCTGGCACATTGTTTTCCTTCATGGCTGCGATGTAGCCATTGCGCTCTTCTTCAGAAATTTTCAGCCATAGACCCTTCCGCACGCGCTCCATGATCGTAAAGGCCATCTTAGGATCCAAGCCCTTGTGCATGAGGTAAACCATGATGTCGTCCCGACAACCGATAACGGTGGACAGGTCGGCAATTCCTTGCTTAATCAAGTCCTGGGCATTGCCCAGCCAAACGTCCGTACCATGAGAGAGACCAGATAGCTGTAAGAGCTCTGCAAAGGTCGTCGGATGGGTCTCATCAACCATGCCCCGTACAAAATTGGTTCCAAACTCCGGAATTCCCAGCATACCAGTCGGCGTGCCAATTTGCTCCTCAGTCACACCCAGAATGTCTGTCCCAGAAAAGAGGGCCATGACGCCAGCGTCATCCATAGGAATGTCATTTGGATCAATGCCAGACAAGTCCTGAAGCTTCCGAATCATGGTCGGATCATCGTGTCCAAGAACGTCTAGCTTGAGGACATTTTCATCGATATCGTGGAAGTTAAAGTGGGTAGTCTGCCACTCGGCCGTCACATCGTCAGCTGGATATTGGACCGGTGTAAAGTCATAAACATCCATGTAGTTAGGGATAACAACGATTCCGCCTGGGTGTTGTCCAGTCGTCCGCTTGACTCCGGCAGCTCCCTGCGCCAGACGCTCAACTTCTGCATCCCGGTAGAACTTCCCGTAGTCGCGCTCATAGCCCTTGACAAATCCATAGGCCGTCTTAGCCGCAACGGTACCAACAGTTCCAGCCCGAAAGGCATACTCCTCACCAAAGATGTCCCGCACGTCCAAGTGGGCGCTCGGCTGATCTTCTCCGGAGAAGTTCAAATCAATATCGGGTACCTTGTCCCCGTCAAATCCAAGGAAGGTCTCAAATGGAATAT
>ERZ773022.804-NODE-804-length-23242-cov-16.153017_pt1 | contig 23242 bp, 15 predicted proteins | sample MGYA00580839_ERZ773022 | MGnify/ENA primary metagenome ERZ773022 (study PRJEB29015, sample SAMEA2738020) | human oral metagenome | biome: human oral; feature: human-associated habitat; material: dental | place: China | collected 2044 ... | reverse complement strand
TTACTCCAAAACAGGAAGAACAATTTGCAGCGCTCGATGCACTATACCACGACTGGAATGCAAAAATTAATGTCATTTCACGTAAAGATATTGATAATCTTTATGAGCATCATATCCTGCACTCATTGGCGATTGCCCGCCGTATCCGTTTCCGGGAAGGAACAAACGTCCTCGACTTTGGTACGGGCGGTGGCTTCCCAGGAATACCACTTGCCATTCTCTTTCCTGAATCCAACTTCAAACTCATTGACGGGACCGGAAAAAAGGTAAAGGTGGCAAAGGAAGTTGCCGATTCCATCGGTCTCGACAATGTCCTGCCTGTCCACCAGCGCGGAGAGGAGGAGAAAGGAAAGTTCGATTTCATCGTCTCACGTGCCGTCATGCCGCTGCCAGACCTGATGAAAATCGTTAGAAAAAATATTGCACGTGACCAGCATAATGCCCTCCCCAATGGTGTAATGGTCCTTAAAGGTGGAAATCTTGATGAAGAACTGAAGCCTTTCCGGAAGATTGCAGAAAGAACGGAACTGTCACAATGGTTCGATGAAGCGTGGTTTAAGGAGAAGTATCTCGTTTACGTACCGGTATAGCTTCCGGCAGATTATTTTCGTCGTTTTTCAATTGCCCTCTTCATAGTTGTTCTGGTCATTATTCATTATAATCGCTTATGCTTAAAATCAAAACATTCGAGGTCAACCCTCTCCAGGAAAACTGCTACGTCGTCAGTGACGATACCAAGGAATGTGTCATCATTGACTGTGGTGCCCTCACGGAAGATGAACAGGGAACGATTGTTTCCTATATAAAGGAAAACGGACTGCACCCTGTCCACAACCTCGGCACACACGGTCATCTTGATCATCACCTTGGCGACGCGGCTGTCCACTCGGCTTTCGGTCTTCTGCCGGAGGTTGCTGAAGACGATGCCGTATTCATGAACAATCCGGAGCAGGCAGCTGCACAGATGCTGGGTATGAAGTTGGATTGCAGACTTCCGGCCGGTGAGTTGAGACTTTCCGAGAGCAGGGAGATCTCGTTTGGAACTCATGTGTTCCGAGTCATCCGCACGCCTGGCCATTCTGGAGGTTCAGTATCCTTCTATTGTGCAGAAGAGAACGTTCTGTTCACCGGTGATACGCTTTTCAAGGGGAGTATCGGCAGAACCGATTTCCCCGGTGGAAGTATGTTCCAGATTATCAGCAGCCTGCGCGAGCTTGCACAGCTTCCGGATGCCACCGTAGTCTATCCGGGACACGGCCCCCAGACTTCTATCGGCTTCGAACTTGCCCATAATCCCTATATGGACCGCTGAGATAGGTCTGATTCAGACAGTCAGGAATGCAGAAAGGAAATTCACAGTCGGAAAAGATACTCCTTGGCATCGATCCGGGGACTAACGTCATGGGCTATGGCGTGCTGCGTGTTCGTGGGAACAAGGCAGAACTGATAGTCATGGGTGTCATTGATATGCGCAAGGAGAAGGATGTATATCTGCGGCTGGGAAAGATTTTCGACCGTGTCACGGGTATCATTGACGAGTATCTGCCCGACGAGCTTGCCATCGAGGCTCCTTTCTTCGGCAAGAACGTGCAGTCAATGCTGAAGCTCGGACGTGCGCAAGGCGTTGCCATTGCTGCAGCCATCCATCATGATGTCCCCATCTGTGAATATGCTCCTTTGAAAATCAAGATGGCAATCACCGGAAACGGGTCGGCTTCCAAGGATCAGGTTGCCGGTATGTTGCAGAAACTGCTCCATCTCCGCGACGACCAGATGCCGCATTTCATGGATGCCACAGATGCCGTTGCCGCTGCTTATTGTCACTTCCTGCAAATGAACCACCCCACTACAGATGCCAGACATTATGGTTCGTGGAAGGATTTTGCCAGGAAGAATACCGACAGGGTAAGATGAGCAGGTTAAAGGCTGTCATAGCGGAAAAGAAAGAAATCGGAACCTTGTTGTTTTAAACCGGTAACTTCTAAATTCGTCGAAAATACAAATTAGGATAATAGAAATATTTAAATGTATGAAAACTATAATGATAGCTTTGGCTTTCCTGTTCGTATCTGCATTGTCGGCAAACGCCCAGCAGGAACGGGTTTCCAAACAAATTTACACGAGTGCCTACAACGTCGCAACCGACACAAAAGAAGATGTTAATGTACGTAAGGCCGCTTCTTTCAAGGTGGATGCCATCACCTACCTGAACACTCGCACTTTGTCGGCAATCGTCGATACGACAAGTCAACTGTCCAATAAGGAGATTGCCCATCTCAATGCCCAGCTCGATTCGATGGCCTATTATATGCACGAGTACGTCAACCTCTTTACAAAGGAATACGCCCGTGCGGTGAAACAGCGTGACAAGGACCGCATTCTAAAGATTTTTCGGGATACAAGCATCAACCATCCGCTTTACAACGATCCCGACAAAGACCTCGTTCTGGCTTATTTCAACCGTGAAGATTATCTTACTCAGTTCTCGCTTGACACAGATTGGATTGCGGCACTTGCGGAAGTGAAGAAGAAGCTGGCAGAATAAAAACTGATGGATGGCAGGCCGATAATGCTTTTTACAAATTGTGTCAGCGCATTTCCATGGATTGGAGTCAGCTCCCCATTCCGTTTTTCCACTGTACCTTTCCTCGTATTGCAAACATCTTGTTTCCAGATGGTTATAACCGATGTAAAAAACGGTGCTTAGTTGGTATGCAAGTAAGCGTTAGTTAAACACGAAGTAAGCGTTAGTTGAACACGAAGTAGGCGTTAGTTGAACACGAAGTAGGCGTTAGTTGAACACGAAGTAGGCGTTAGTTGCAATCCAACCCACTATACACGAAGCTCAAAGCAGTTCAATATGTAGGCAGGAAGTTGTGTGCGAGCTGACTTTGAAGCACTCACTGATACGGAGACCGAGTAGCCAGAGAATGACACCTGAGGCATCGAGAAGAACAAGCTGACTACGTTTCTCGAAACGGTTACGCTTCAGATTGGTGAGGAAATCGCTTACGAGTTGGGTTCCGCTCATGCCAAGAGGCATGAAGCGGTCGCCCTCAGCGGTACGACGGAGGGTCAGCGGGAACCGGATAGAGGAGACATCGAGGTCAACGATGGCAGGATTTCTTGAGAAGGAGGGATTCGAAGCGGGAGAGCGGTTCTCTTTCGTCAGACGGATGGAAAGTCCATCATCATAAACATAGCGTCCTGTCTCCGGGATGACAAGTTCACGAGGCTTCCCTGCCACTACAGGCATGACAAGAAGCGAGTCCCGGTCGTGTGTGAGTTCATGGGTGGAAGATGCCCAGACCTGCCCTGACTGTCCTTCAAGATGGGCTGTAACCTCTGCAATCTGAGAAGGTGTGAAACCAAACGGCTTTAAAATATGGAAGAGGAGATAGGCAGGCGATGGAAAATGCCGGACAACCTTCAAATCAATTTTGAAAGTATGTTCCAGTGGATAAAAAGAATTTCCCGGACCGGTTGAGCCAATTGGCCTGACAGCTTTATCCAAAGCCATGTTCAAAGAATCCCGCACAATAGCATCGACCTCAGAGAGGTGATTGGCGGCAGTCAGGACGGCATCATTGACAGAAGGATTTATCTCGGCCAGCTGCGGAAGAATATTCAGACGGATCTTGTTGCGTACCACATCGTCTACAAGGTTTGTGCTGTCGGTCACAAACGACACAGAACGGCTGCGGAGATACTGCTCAATTTCCTGACGTGTAACACAGAGCAGCGGACGGACTACACCGCCTTTTCTTGGATGGATTCCCATCAGACCATTAAGCCCCGTGCCACGGACAAGATTGATGAGAATCGTCTCTACCGAATCTTCCTTATGATGTCCTGTACAGACAGCATCTGCCGCCAGTGTATCTTTCAGTTGGAAGAAATAGCGGTAACGCAGGCTGCGTGCAGCCATCTCTATGCTCACCTTGTGCTGTGCCGCATAGGTCTTTGTATCGAAGTGTACCTTATGAAGTGGGATGTTCTCACGTACACATAGCTCCTGACAGTACTGTTCGTCACGCTGGCTTTCTTCTCCACGCAGGTGGAAATTACAGTGAACAGCCTCAATCCGATAGCCTAATTCCTTGAGACAGAGTAACAGGCAGACGCTGTCGGCACCACCTGAGAGTGCTACCAGATAAAGTCTGTCTGCCTGAAGCAGATGCTCAGAAGCTATGAAACGCCTGACCTTATTCAACATAGAGAACCAGTCCTTTCAAGTATTCCCCTTCGGGATGATAAATATTTATCGGATGGTCGGCCGGCTGGTGAAGCTGATGCAGAATGCGTACTTTGCGCCCTGCCTGTGCAGCAGCTGTGAAGACGGCTTGCCGGAAGTTGTCCTTTGTTACAACCTGAGAGCAGCTGAAAGTGAAGAGAATTCCGCCGGGTTTGATTCTTTCAAAACCCTTGAAGTTCAGTCGTGTATATCCACGCAGTCCGTTCTTCAGAGCCTTTCGGTGTTTGGCAAAGGCAGGCGGGTCGAGGACGACGTCGTGGGGGGTGAGGTTCACGAGGCCAAGCGCGCTCTCAGGCATCGGAGCCCTCCTCCATATCAGTCCCAGTGCTCGCAGCACTGGCAGTACTCATGGTGTCGCGAGCCCGCTTCAAACGGGAGCCGATGTCCTCGCGAAGGGACATGAAGCGCATCTTCCAATCCGACTGGGGAACCTCAGGATTCTTATCGGCACCGGCAACCTCTCGAATGCGCTCACACGTCAGGCGCAGCAGATCCGGGTACGTCAGTCCGGCGGCGTCGACGACGAACGGAATCGGTCCCGAATACGAGTCTTTGGGACTCTCCATCACGGACTTCAACGCGGCCTGCGGAGCACTCCCGCCGTGCGCCAGGATCACCCGGTTCCGCACCTCGTAGATGATCTGAAGAAGATCACGATGATCTGCCGTGCGTACGCCGTCAGCGCCTGCGCGCGACGCGCCGTTCCTGTTTCCACTCCGATCGAGACGACGTCGCGCGAGATCGCCCTTACTCCCCAGACTGGGATTGCGGATCAGAAGTTTGCGATTTTGTTTGAAACTGACCGCCTCGGCGGCGACGACCGTCAACCTCATTTGTGTCTCCCAGTCGGCATCGTCCCACAGATCTGCGATTGTTTCCAGAAGATCGAGGATCGTGCCCGCACCGGAATCAGGATCATTCTTATTGTTCGCGGCTTTGACGTACTTCCGCCGCAGTCCGTCGCATTGTTCCGCCAACTCATCCATTTCCTGGTCGCCGGCGCTGAGAGCACGCGCGGCGCTGAGAAGGTTGAGACTGTCGAGTCCGGCTGCGGCCACCTCCAGAAGCGCCGCCTCGGCATCAGCGTGCAGGGCGAAGCGATGGAACTGCGATTCGGCTTCGCCATTCTCCTCCGTGGGGTCCACGAAGGTCTGCAGGAAGAGCGGGACGGCGCGCTGCCCGCACCAGGCCTGGGCGGCGCGCAGTGCCCCGAACACCACTCCCTTCTGTCCGGACCCCACCAGGACGACAGCGGCCGGAGACGTCTTAGCCAGAAGCTTCTTCACCCGGACGCTGACGTCGTTCGCGATCTCGGTCTCGGCGCTAGCAGAGCGATCGGCTGGAGCCTCATAGCGTTGGAGGACGTCTTCGACATCAGTCAGATTCCAACCCTTGTCGGGCGCGAGGTTTCGAAGGATGTCGCGATCCTTCTCGGCCATACGGAAAGACTCATCCGAGTGGAGGATGCGGAAGACGATGGGCAGAGGAGGCTCGTCCGAGAGCATCCCGCCCGGTGCTGCCCGCCGCAACTCGGGCTGCGGAGCTGACAGAAGAATCCTTTCCGGGAAAGAGGGCATCGACTTCCCGTTCGCAGTCTTGCCCCTGCCGTAGATGTACAGAACCGGCCGCCGTCCGGGCCATGGCATCCAGCCCGGAGCAAAATCTGACAATTCCCTCTCGGCGCGGATGCGACTCATATCCTTGCTCGACGGCAGGGCGAAATCATGAGTCGATCCCTTGCCGATCTCGTTGAGGTCGTCCTGCCTCGCCAGCCAGCGATCCGCATCCGAGTCGCGGCCCTCGCGTTTCGCCCAGCCGATGACGGGGCCCAGCTCCGAGCGCCTCCTGGCGGACGCCAGCTCAAACATCGAACTCAGAGATTTTTCACCAGATTCCTCCCGCGCAGCGTTCTCCTTGGCGAGCACAGCCTCGTAGCGCGCCTTCACCCAGGCGCGCACGGCGAGTCCGGCGCCGTTGTCACCGCGCATCAGCCACAAGCAGGTGAGGCGGGCGAGTTCCTTATCAGTGAGGTCGGGAACGTCTTTGCTGAGCTTGCTCACAACGTCGGCTACTGCACGCACTTCCTGTGTAAAAATACTCTCGTCGTCCACACCGTTCATCTTCGCCCACTTGATCGCCTGAAGGACATATCCCTGAGCGAGGAGCCAGGCGACGACGGCCCGGGGCGAGGAGATGCCCGGTTCCCAAACGCGCATCCCGAGACGCTCCTCGCCGCTAGCCATAATGGACCGCCACGGCAGCCCCTCCTGGTCAACCGCGGCGAGCACCGACAGGAGCACGATCGTGGATCCGGACATGGCGTTGATATAGACCGGTTTCGACCGATGCTCATCACAACGCGCGGACAGGATTCTTCGAATATGTTTCAGATTTTCTGATTCTTTAAGGTCTCCCGACACGACTTCGACGGTGAGACGTGCCCCGAGACGCTCGAACAGGAGCGTACGCGCCCGCGGCAGTGCGACGGAGTCGCGCAGAAAATTGGCCACGGGAACCATGCCGCCCGGCATACTGCGGTCAGTGGAGCCAGCAACGAGAATCAAGTGGATGGAAATAGCTCCGCCCGGTTCTATGGACCTTGAAGAGTCGGCGTTAAAGCATTCATATTGAACCACCGCCCTCGCCTCCTGGGCGAGGGGCGAGAGCGGGAACTCCCCTTCTCCCCCGTCAAGCAGGGCCTCGACAAGAGATTCACTCGCGGACTCGTCCTCTCTCGCCGCTTCGAGTAAGGACCGCCTTTCCTCCAGTCTACGTCTTAGCGGCGCCTCCCTGTCATTTATCTGATACTGATGGGTATCGATTCCCAGATCGCCCGCTCCGACAATGTGGATGAGCAGAGTCATGACAGGTCCTCTCCGATCTACTGCGCGTTGGTCGCACTGCCGCGGCGGGCGTCCGCGCAGCGGGGACGGCGCGGCGCCCGTCACCCCGTAGTGTGCTCCATCACTCCCAACGGCGCGTCAGACGTGACATACTGCACAGGTCCCACCCCTTCCGAGAGGATCCCCATGCAGCTCGTCATGCTCGAGACCAACGGGAACCAGCGCTACATCTTCGCCGCGCCCCGTCTGCGGGACAGCATCGGCGCCTCCGCCCAGCTCGTCCGTCTCAAGGAGTGGACAGACGACGCCCTGCGGGCCACGGGGGCCGCGAAGAAGTGGAAGGGGAACCACCCGCAACCGCGGGGCGGCCCCGGACCCGCGGCCGGGCTCCCGTGCTGCAGGTTCAGCACCCAGTGGGTGTCCCGCGCCTCGGGCAAGGTCATCTTCATGGTGGACGAGGAGGGGGACGCGAAGGCCGTGATCGGCCGCGTCACCCGGACGGCGCTCGCCCAGGCCCCCGGCATGGACGTCTCGGGCGTGCACCTCGACATGGGTGACAAAACTCACGTCGACGAGGATCTCCTCAAACGGATCCACGCCCGGGCCGCCCGGTACGGCCTGCGGCGCCCGCCCGCCGAGGCCCGCTTCTCCCAGATGCCCTTCCTCGCCCGCGCCAAGGACTCCGTCCTGCCCGCCTCGCCAACGCTGGAACGCATGTTCGGCCACATCGACGACGAGGCCAAGGACGACGAGGTGACCCTGCTCTCCCTGCCCTCCCGGGTCAAGCGCTACCGGGCCTTCTACTCCCGCCGGGACCTCATCTCCCTCGCGTGCCGTACGAGCGAAGACCTGAACCCGGACCAGCTCGTCCGCGACCCCAAGAAGCTCACGAAGAAACTCCGGGAGGCCTTCGCCGTCGACGTCGAAGCCCCGGGGGAGCGTCCCGGGCCGAGCAGCGCGGCCGTCGGGCGGGACTCCGGCGGCGAGAAGGGCGCCGCCGACGAAGAACAGAAGTCCGACGTCATCGCCCTCGAGGAGCGGTTCCAGGACATTCCGGGCGGCACCGGCGAGGCGGCGTCCGCCCTGTCCAAGGTGGCCGTCATCCACATCGACGGCAACGGCGTCGGCGCCGTCATGCGCCGGCTCGGCAAAGCGATGAGCCACGTGGATGAGGACGACTTCTCACGGGCCGTCGGCTGTTCGCGCGACGACGCCGACGCCCTGCGGCGCTTCGTCCTCACCGTCAACGACCGCCTCGACCGGGCCGTCACCGAGGCCTTCGCCAAGGCCTGGGCGGACGTCGCGAAGTGGGCGGAGGCCGACGCCGGCCCGGCGGAGCGGAAGGTCGCTGTCGTCCCGGTCGTCCCCGTCATCCTGGGGGGCGACGACGTCACCGTCTTCACCAGCGGCGACTACGCCCTCCCCTTCGCGGCCGCCTATCTCGAGCGCTACGAGAGGGCCACCGAGAACGACCCGCTCCTCAGGCACCTGGGTCGCGAAGAGGGCACCGGCCCCATGACCGCCGCCGCCGGTGTCGCCGTCGTCCGCCGCGACTTCCCCTTCCACGTCGCCTACAACCTGGCCGAGCGCCTCGTCGGCGAGGCCAAGAAGGTCGGCAAGGCCCGGCAGCCCGTCCGGTCGACGCTGACCTACCACGCGCTCTTCGACTCCAGCGTCCTGGACCCGGAGAAGATCCTGCGGGCCTACTCCTCCTTCACCACTCGCCCCTTCCTGCTGAGGCGCGACGGCGCTCCGGCCTCCGATCCCCCGGGGCGGTACGAGCCCTGGCCCGACACATGCGAGCGAGTCCGCCAATTCAAGGGCCTCACCTCGGAGGATCCGGGCACGGGCGAGACCCGCTTCCCCAAGACGCGGGCCGCCCGGATCCGCAAGCTCCTGTCCGACGCCGCCCAGGCGCGGCTCGTGGACCGGGGCCTGAGTGACCGGCTCGCCGATAAGGCCGAGCATGAGTGGGATGACGCCAAGAAGGTACTGCCCGACGAGGTCCTCAAGGGCATGGGCATCAGAGCGCTCTTCGACATCATGGAGCTGAGCGATCTTCTCCCCGACAGCTACCTGCACAGCCCGTCCCCCGCCGACGGCTCCGAGCCCGCAACCACCCAGGAGGTCCAGGAATGAGCACCGGCACCGCCGCGGAACCGGAGACCAGATCCCCGGACTCCCCCGCGCCCTTCGACGTCACCATCGTCTTCCGCTCCGACTGGGGCGTGTCCACGGGCACCGGCGTGGCCGGGGGCGTGGACGCCGTCGTCGAGAAGGATGAGCGCAACCTGCCCGTGGTGCGCGGCACCGTGCTCACCGGAGCCATCCGCGAGCAGGCCTTCATCGTCGCCGAAGCGCTCGACGGCGATTCCGGGGACAAGAGCAGGAGATGGCGCGAATTCGTCGGGGCGCTGTTCGGATCGGTCAGGCGCGCCCGGCTCGTCTCCTTCTCCGACGCCCGCTTCGTCTCCTTCTCCGACGGCGCTGTCGGCAGTGAGTCGAAGCGGGAGGCGGTGCACGAGGTCGTTTCCCTGTCCATCGACGAGGAGACGGGCACCGCGAAGAAGGACCACCTGCGCCTGTTCGAGCGGGCCCGCGCCTGCATTCTGCGCGGTACGGTGGAACTGCTGAATAAAACCCTGGACGGGCGTACACTTCACTGGTGCGCGGACCAGAGGAAGGCGGCCGAACTCGTTCTGAGCGTCTCCGCCCTGCTCGTGCGCGCCCTCGGCTCCAACCGGTCCGACGGCGACGGCCTGTGCAGCATTCTCATTGGCGAGACCGGCGAGGCCGGCGAAACCGGCGGGATTGATAAGAAGGATACGGATCCCAAGAAGGTTATCGAGAAGGCTATTCGGGAGATCCGGGAGCGGTGCCGCGGGCAGTTGGAGCAGTGGAGCGGACCGGCCCCGAAAGCCCCCGACGCCCCGGACTTCCCTATCGACTCGAAGGCGGGCGGGCGCTCGAACATCCCCGTCATAGGGAAGAAGGATTCCGACCACTGTGGCGGCTCGAGCGGCACGACCTTCTACGAGGCCGATCTTGATATCGATCTCACGTCGCCCGTGATCTCCTACGACGTGCCCTTCTCCAATGAGCTGCGCTCCCTGGACTTCCTGCGCGGAACGGCGCTGCTGCCCATTATCCACCACAGGCTCCAGGCCGCCGCCAAGAAGGACTCCGACGTCGGCGCAACCGCCCGTGAAATCATCCGCGACGCCGTCGTCAACGGCGATCTCCTGGTCTCCGACGCCACCGCCGTCGTCAACGGCGTGCGGGGAATGCCGATGCCGCTGGTGCTGTCCAGGCCCAAGGTGGAGGGGAGCGATGAGACGGAGAGCGGGCGCGTGCTCAACCGTCTGCTCGCCGAAGAGCCTGAGAACGAGATTCACAAGCCGCTGCGCGCCGGATACGTCTTCCCCCTCCCCGCCCCGAAGAGCGAGGATTCTTCTGAAGTTCTCGGAGGGATGGGGGTGCCGGCGCTCCAGGGGCGCCAGTCCACCGCCCACAACCCGGTCACGGGCGCGGCCGGAACTGGGCAGTTGTTCCTGGCCCGCGCACTGCCCGCGGGAATGCGTCTGCGCGCCACCGTCACCATGAGCGAGGAGCTCTATGAATGCGTCAAGGGCCGGCTCGACGGGGCCTTCCGCCCTCAGCGGACCTTCCCGGAGCGACTGGGGCTGTGGCGCCTGAGCGGGACCTACGGCCGGGCCGAGTGCCGACTCGGCGGATTCCACCAGGTCGAAGTCCCCGGGATCGAGTGGGATGCGAGCGAACCCCCGGCCCTGTGGTTCACCTCCGACGTCGTGGCCCGCTCCCCCCGACTGGGGCCGGGCGGAAGCCTCAAAGATCTGTACAAGGCCTTCGAACGCGCCGGAGTCCCTCTGGAACCGATCAAGGCCGAGGACGACTCGGATGAGACGTGCTTCAGCGCGGGGATCCGCCACCGTCGCGTCGACTCCTGGGGCGCGGCGGATCGGCGGCCGCGCGCCACCCGGACGGTGATCCAGGCGGGGTCCGTACTGCGGGTTCAGCCCGCCGATGCGGGCAGCAGCCCGGAGGAGACGATGAGAAGACTCGCCCGCCTGTCGGTGACCGGAGTCGGCGAGCTCACGGCCCAGGGATTCGGTCGCTTCGTCATCGACCATCCGCTGCTGCGCGAGAAGGAGTTCAGACTCACCTCTTTGAAGCATGAGGACTTCATCGCCGATGGATGTGCAGCCGTGAAGCCGGAGGGAGAATGATGAGCATCACCCGCTACGAGTTGACCGTCTGCTTGAGGACCGATTCTCCTCTGCACTCGGGAGGCATTGACGAAGCCGTGGACCGCGCGCGCCCATCGAAGAAGCGCGAGACCGTGCCCCGGCGCTTCGCCCGCGACGGGAACGACCGCCCGGTGCTGACCGGTCGTTCCATCAAGGGGGCGGTGCGGGCGGCCTGCAAGAAGTACTTCGATGAAACGAAGAACTCCGCTCTCAGGCGCCTGTGGGGAGGACTGTCGAATCAGGGCGCCTGGGCCTCAGCCCTGACCTTCCACGCCGTGGATCTTCACGGTGCGGAGGATTTCCCGGGGCGCGGGGACGGCCCGGGCGGGGATGGGGCCAGAGGACTGCCCACTCGCATGGGCATTGCCATCGACCGTTACTGGGGGGCCGCCGGGGACACCGCGCTCTTCGAGCACGAGTACGTGCCGGCCGGAAGGCCCCTGACCCTGACAATCACCGCACAGGCGGGGTCAATGCCCAGAAACAGGCCCGACGATCCGGCCGCGCCCTTCGGGGGCGTCTCCGAATGTCAACCGGTGACGGAGGATGATGTGGAGCGGCTCTTCTCCATTATCCTCGGAGTGCTGAAGTCAGGACGGGTCTCCTTCGGCGGGCGCAGGAACGCCGGCTGGGGACGGGTACGACCCGATATGCGGCCCGGCAGCGAAAGGTTCTGGGTCCTCACCAGGGCCCCATTGGGGACGCGCGACGACCTTCTGAGCTGGCTGGGCAACGGCTACGGCGAGGACATGAGCGAGCGGATCGAACCGATCGAATGCGGCGATCCCGACCGCGTGCGCATCAATATCGAGTGGAACAGCCCCACGGGTATTCTCGTGGCCGATCCGCGACTCAGTCAAGCCAAGTCGGCGCGCAATGAGTCCGACACGGATAAGGCTCGCGAGAAGAACGTCCAGGCACCGGAGGAGGGCGAGAAGGCAACGCGGGGGACCGATCCGGACGGCGAGCAGCATGACCTCCGAGGCGAGGACGATCCCGATGAACTCGTTCCCACCAGGCACCTGCGCAGCGGCCCGGGGGAGAACGCGCCGATCGTGCTGCCGGGCAGTTCGGTGCGCGGCGCACTGCGCTCGCGCGCCTCGCGAATCGCCCGCACGATCCTGGCCGCTCGCCATGCGTCCGTCAACGACTGGTCGGACACCAATGTGCACGATCAGCTCGCCCACGATCCCGACCTCGTACAGCGCCTGTTCGGCTCCACCGAGCGCCGGGGCGCACTGACGGTCCTGGACACCCTGGCGTCCTCCAACGGATCCACCCGGTTGATCACCCACAATGCGGGCGACCGGTGGACCGGAGGCGTCGCAGAGGGCACTCTGTACGGCGAGGAGGTCCACGACGCCGAGTGGAAGAACATCGTTCTCGAGTTGGACCTGAAAGCACTGTCCAATGATGACAATCGCCGCGGGGAGACTCAGCGTTCGCGCCCCGAGGACGATAATCTCCGCAGGGCGGCCTGGTGCCTGCTCGGGCTCGTCCTGGCCGAACTGGCCACCGGCACGCTGCCGCTGGGCAGCCGGGGCACGCGGGGGCTGGGGCAGGTGGAGGTCACCAGCATCAAGGTCGAGGGCGGCCGCAGCATCGGCATCGGGGACCAACTCTTCTCAGCGCCTGCGAAGGGCGCCGGAGAGTCCGTCGCCGAGCAGATCCTCGGCCGCCTCCGGACGGTGAACAAGGAGATCACCGCGAGCCCCGGCGCGAGCGGGTGGGCGAGCTATCTGACGGGCGACGAGGAGAAGAGCCATGACTGAGACGCACCGATTCGGCAGGCGCCTGCGAAGGGGGCGCTGGACCGTCCGCGACGCCGGAGACTTGCAGCGGGTCATCGCCCGGGCGGCCGAGTCCCAGGCGCAATGGCAGGGCATCGCCTACACGACGGCGGGTGCGCGCGCGCTCCGATCGATCTCCGAAGGGGCGCTCTGCGGCACGGACGGCGAGCAGGTTCAGCACAACACCGTTTACGAGTTGCGGCTGTGGTCGGTGATTGCGAAGGGCGGTGAGGGCGACGACGTGCTGGCGCACGAGCTCCGGTGGCTCAACGGCACCGGATCGGCGGAGGTCACCCTCCGCGGGGCCGATGATGACGACCAGGCCGGCGCCCCGGAGGAGGAGCGCTGCTGGTACCGGCCCAACGACTATTTGCAGCACAGCGCCGACAAGGCCGATGCGCGAAATATGCCCATTATGACGAGCGTCGAGGTCTTCACCGAGGCCGATTACGGCAATACCGTGTTCGTCGACGAGCTCATGACAGGGAAGTGGAACTGACATGGACGACTTCGAGCCCTTCCACTCCGCGGTCAACCGAATCCCGGTGCTGCGCGAGTCCGGCGAACGACTTGCTAATGCCGGCGTACTCCCCCAAGGCCTTTTCAAGGACTATAAGGCCCCCGGCCATGACCGCCTCTACGCCGATCGCTGGTCCGGCTCCATCGACCTGGAGATGATCGTGCGCACGCCGCTCGTCTTCGGGGAGCAGAAGGACGGGAATGTCGACCTCCCCCTGGACGACGACGGTCGCCCCGTTGTGCCCCCCACAATGGTCAAGGGCATGATCTCGCGCGCCTACGAGACGCTCACCTGCTCGCGCTTCCGGGTCTTCGGGGACGTCGAGAACCGCAGTGGGCGGCGCCGCACCAAGAACGACCACTCCGAACTTCTCACCTACCGGGCCGACCCGGCCGCCGCGAACGGTCTTCTCCCCGGACGCGTCTTCGAGCAGGAGAACGGCGAACTCGCCGTCGAGATCCTGGACGGTTTCGGGAAGAACGCTCGGGTCGCCCTGATCAGGGACGATCTTGATCATGGGTACGGCACCATTTTGTGCACCGATCACCCCGATATCAGGCCGGGCCCCGGTGGCCGCATCAATCAGAAACAGGTTCTCACCCGTTTCCGCCATCTCACCCGTCACGGCACAGAGGCGGAGGTTCAGCTCACTCGGTGGAAGGACCAAAAAGGCGGTCATCATCTCATGGTTACCGGGGTGTGGCAGGACGATCGTCTCGAAAAATTCTTCGACGTCGGCCATGGCCCCGATGTTAAAACCTTCAATGTTTGGGGCTACCCCTGCCGGACGACTCCCGAGGGGAAGACCGCCCGGGAACTGTTCGGAGACGATAAAGGGGGGAAGACCTACGAGCGCTTCTTCTTCAAGTCGGCTCGGGACGGTCGCAATCTCGACGGAACTATTCTGCCCCTCGATGCCGACCACGTGACCCGATACGCGACCGTGCTCCGGTCGTATTCGGCGCAGCAGCAGGAGCCCGGCGGGGACAAGCACCTGCTCAACCGGGCCGCCGCGACTCACCCCGCGCCCTCCGATAATGCCCTGTCCAACGGCGATCTCGTCTTCGTCCAGCTCGACAGGACCTACGCCTCCAGCGGCAATGACATTCCCACCGACGCCCGAGTCGTGGACGTCCTCCCCACGATGGTCGGACGACGCCCCTACAGCAGGTCGCCCCGCGAGCTCGCCGCGGCGCAGAGGGTTCTTCCTCTCACGAAGTCCACCGAGGCCTCCGCCGCCGATCGGCTCTTCGGCTACGTCGTCCCCGACGCCGACGACGGCGCGAAGGGAGGAGACGTCGCCTGCCGGGGAAGACTGTCCTTCGGTTTCGTCAACACCTCGGAGGCGCATATCTGCCGCGAGAAGCAGAAGCTCTCACCGCTGCTGTCACCCAAGCCGTCGTCGGCGAGACGATTCCTCACCGACTCCTCCGGAGCCACCCCCACGAAGAAGAGTAAGGAGAAGGAGGAGGGGCTGCCGCTTTCGCGCGGCGAGTACTTCGCCCCCGAGCAGCTCCTCGGCGCCGCCGCCTACCCCGTGCACCGCGGACTCGTGCAGGGGAAGGGTCTGAACAGATCCGGGTTCCCCGAGCGGGCGACCAGGAAGGCGGTTCTGGACGGCCGCGAGCAGGACAATGATGCCGTCCGACTCATAGCACGATCCTGGATGAAGTCCGGCAGTATTTTGCGCTGCACCATTTCCTTCTCCAATTTGAGCGAGGCCGAGTTGGCGGCGCTCATCTGGGTGCTTACCCCCGGCAATCTGGTGCCGCCGAAGACGAAGCAGGAGAATCCCGGCGCCGTCGGCTACCTGCGAATGGGGCTGGGCAAACCGTTCGGACTGGGGACTCTCGAGGTGAGTATCGCGAAGAACGGCCTCCGCGCCATTCGGGGAGGCGATCTGGCCGAGTCCTACGCGAACCTGGACGGATGCCTGGGACTCAGCGCTCCCGTCATCGGCGTCGAGGACTTCCCCCTGCCGAACGAGGCGCTCCTTCTCAAGACGCCATGGGTGAGGGCCATGCAGCGCGCCGCCTTCGGCTACAGCGACGGCGCACCGGTGCGCTACATGTCCCTGGAGGAGAACAGGGCGAACAACCAGACCGAACCCAGGAGCGGTGATCCCAAGGAGGGGTATGGTCAGTCCCCGACGAGCCTGTTGGCCGAATCCCCTCGGCCGCTCAAGATCAAAAGGCCTCCCCGGAACTGAAGACCCCGCAGAAACCGCCGCCGCGCCAGGAGCCGAGCCTTCGCAACGAGGCTCGGCTCCGACCGGGCGCCCCGATTCCGTGAACGCGCAGGTTTCCAGTCGAACGCGCAGATGAGAGGCGCGCGCTCGACTGGAAACCTGCGCGTTCACGGATGACGATGACGGAACGGGGCCGGCCCCTCGCGCACCGGGCCCTCGCCCTCACGCGCCGGGTTCGGCGCCGGCCGCCGCCCTCTCCCGCCGTCGGGCCATGTGCGCCACCGCGTGCGCCACCGCCCACCAGAACACCCCGCCGATAATGGCGGAGCCCAGGATCACCGCGATGAGCACCAGCCACCAGTTGAAGTGCCAGCCTCCGAGCCGGTACAGACGGCGGTCGATGCCCGCCTCGGGGTTCCAGTTCACCCAGAGCTCGAGGAACACGCTCAGCGGCAGGCCGATGAAGGAGAACACCGCGGCCGCGATCTCCAGCGTCCGGGCCGACCTGGCCCGCTCCTCCTCGGCCTGCTGCTCGGCGCGCCCGATCCGCATGAGCACGTTCTCCCGCAGGCGGTGCGCCTGGTCGCGCGCCTCCTCGACCAGCAGGGGGATCCTGTACGTCTCAAGCAGGTAGGTGAGGAAGGCGTCGAGCTGGCGGTCCGAGTCCGTCATCATCGTCCACTGCTCGGAGACGACGAATCCCACCGCCTCCGAATCGAGCTCGATGACCCGGTCCACCTCCTCCGCGGCATTCGCCTGCACCTCCGCCAGGCGCGCCATGAGGGACGAGGCCCGGTGCCGCTGGAGCAGCATGAGCAGGACGGCCTCGATGAACCTGCCCTCGATATGGGCGAGCGGGCGGAACCCCTCGCCCCGGATCTGGCAGAAGGAGCACCCGCTGATACTCGCATACGCCACCCAGGTCTGCGACAGGCGGTGGACCTGGCGCTCCCGGTCCCCGAAAACCCCGTCCTCGAAGCTCTCGTCGTCGCGGCGGGGCAGACGCCCCCACCGCCAGGCGCTCACCACCGCCCGCTCCCGGGTCGCATCGAGCCCCGGCGCCGCCACGGCGTCCTTCAGCGGTCGCGGCGCCCGCCCCTCCTGGCGCTCCTGGTCCGTGCGCAGGTCGAAATCGTCCAGGACCAGTCCGTCGCCGCGCTCCGAGGCCACGATATCGCGCGGCACGTAGGTGATGACGTACGGGTCGGCACTCGGTTCCCCATCCCAATCGGTGACCCCGAATCCGTGCCCCACATCGTCGGCGCCCCGCTTCGACTCAAGGGCGAGGACCCGCGCCACCTCGTGGGTGATCTCCTCCTTTCCGGCGGGCTCTCGCGTCAGATTGCGGACCCAGGAGAATGCCTTGGGACTCGTCGGCACGCGCAGGACCAGGTGAAGGACGATGAGCACCCGGGTCGAGGGCGTCTTCCCGCCCGTCCCCGCGGCGCCCCCGGCGTCGGGGGCCTCGACCGGCTCCACCTCGAGAATGTCCCAGGCGAAGGCGTAGAACGGCGGTCTGCCCCGACTCGCGCGGTTCTTCTCGGTGACGAAGACCGGCGCCAGGTCCGGGTAGACGTAGTGACGCCGGTGGGCCGGGTCGAGGAGCCGTCTGCGCACCGGCTCGCGCAGGCGGCGCGACGTTCCGTCGAAGGCGGTCGGCCTCCTGAAAATGGATATCCGCACCGGGCCCTGCGGGAACAATTCGCGCCACTCCTCCCATGTCCCGGGAAGCTCCCACGGCACGATGACCATGAGGCGCAGCGCATTGTCGTCGTCGTTATCGATCTCCAACAGGTCCGACGGCGTCCGGTCCTCGACGTTCTTCACGCCTTTCACCATGCCACATCCCCTCAGCCGTAGGAAACGTCTTCGAGCGCGCCGACCCGTTTCCGCAGGGAGCCCAATCGACTCCCCCAGTCCCCGGCCACGGCGCCGGAATCGCTCTCGACCGCGGTGACGGCCCGCTCGACGAGCCGGGCATAGGTGCACCGCGACTCCCGCCGGTAGTGGCTCAGGACCTGCTCGGTGGCCTCGGACAGGCCCTTCGAGCCGTGATTGATCGTGACCTTGTTGCGCACGCGCACGAGGAGGCGCAGCAGCGCCCCGACGCCCTCGTCGGCGAGATCGGCGTCATCGGACGTGTAGACGGAGTTCTGCTGGTCGAACCGGCCGCCCGCGAGGGCGAGAACACGGGGCTCCCGGAATGCGCCGGTCCGCTTCGATTCGGGCGCGGGGTTCAGCAGTTCGCCGATAATGGTGGCCAGGCGCGCTTGGGCGTCGGGCGGGACGTGATCGATCATGCGGCCGACGGCGCCCATGACCCCCAGAATCACTCCCGCGCGCCCGTCGATGTCCTCGGTCTGAACCGCCTGCACGAGCTCGTCCGCGAGCGCCCGGGCCTCGCCGGCCGACTCCTCCATGGCGGGGTCCCCCAGGGCGAGCAGGCGCGCCGCCGTGAGCAGGTCCAGACGGTCCAGGCAGTAGCCGGTCGCCCGCAGCAGCGCCCTGCGGACGTCGCGGTCGAGCCCGAACTGGTGGAACTGGAGGACATTCTGGCCGTCGGCGCTCCGCACCGTCGATGCGAGGAGCACCGCAATGCCGTGGCGAGCGCCGAAGACCTGCGCGGCGCGCAGGAGCGCGATGACGACGGGCTTCTCCCCCACGACGGTGACGACGATGGCCCGCGGGCGGGACCAGCGCTCCTCGAGCTGGTCCTCGAGCCACTGGGCGGCGAGGCGGCCGGCCCGCGACATGCTCTCCTCCGCCCCGCTCGCCGTGACCCCGTCGCTCGTGGCGGCCCGCCCGTAGCTGCGGGCCGTGGCGCCGTCGGCCCCGGGCGGCTCCCAGTCGGGGTGATGGTCGACGTCGCCGGCCGCGAGCCTGTCGACGACGCCGCGCCCCTCACCCAGGCTGTCGTCGGAGCAGGCGATGAATGTTCTCAGCGTCAGCGGCCCGGGGACGGAGCAGGCCCGGCGCAGGGCCGGGTCCGGCTGCGCGCGCAGGAGCGCGACGGCGATGGGGTCGCGTTCGGGGCCCCTCCCCCTTCCGCGGGGCTGTCCCTGAGCGGTCAGCAGGCACACGGTCCCCGACGGCCACGACAACCAGTCCGGGGGCTGGCCGCCCAGGGCGGCGCGCACCCGCTCGCGCAGGTCGTCGCCGGCCTCGTCGAAGCGGTGGGTCGCCCCGATGCCCAGGTCGATGAAGTCGCGCTGGGCGACGAGCCACGCCTCGGGCACGGCGAGGGGCCGCGTGCTCGCCTCCTTCTCGAGGCGCCTGATCGCCCGACCGAGCTCGCCGCCCAGCGCATCGGGGTGCTCCGCCTCGTCCAGCCCCGTCTGGTCCAGGTACTGGCGCCGGCGCCGCCGGTACTCGGCGGCCACCCACGCCCGCAGCGCCATGCCCGCGGCCAGGTCCCCGCGGGCCGTGTCCGTCCACAGCAGCTGGGCGAAGTCCTCGGGGCCGATCCCCCCCTTCCACGGGGGTCTCGCCGACGGCGCGCCGCAGGGCCCCGGCGGCCCGCCGGACCTCGTCGGGCATCTCGCCGCCGGCTTGCGCGCCGGTTCCGCGCCCGTCGTACTCCTGGGCGAGGACGGTGGGCAGCCCGAGCCCCATGAGCCAGCCCCGCAGGGGGTCCTCCCCGTCAACCGACATGCGCAGGATCGGCGCCGCGCCGTCCGCCCGGTCGTCCCCGACCCGGTCGATGAGGGCCAGCGACCACTCGTCGCCGTGGGTGGCGGCGGCGACGCCGGCGACCTCGGCGAGGACGGTGGTCGCGCCCCCGGCCAGGGCGAGCAGGACGTGTCCGTCGTGCCCGCCGATCGCCCTCTCCAGGGTCTCGATCGAGGCCCGCGACGCCTGGAGGCCCGGCAGGATGCAGGCGTCCAGCACCCGCGCCCGCCTCCCCGCCACCAGGTCGCGCACCTGGGCCGAAGCGCGTCGCAGCGCCCCGACGAGCGCCCGCGCGATCGAGTCCGTGGGCGTGCTCCCGCCTTCGACGCCGACGACGAGGATGTCGATGTCCTCGGAGGATGTGCCCGGCTCCCCGGCCAGGCGGGCGAGCGCCCCCAGCTCCTTGCGCAGGGCGCTGCCGGGCGCGGGGCCGGCCGCGTCGTCGGCGCGGGGGTCCTTCTGCGTGAAGCGCAGCCCGAGGAGCAGATCGGCGGCCCGCCCGCCGGTGCGGGCGGCGTCGAGCTCGGCCGCGCGGCGAGCGGTCAGCTCGGCGGTCTCCTGCCGCGGGCGGCTGCGCCCACCGACGATCAGGGGGATCCCCAGGTCGGCCGTCCCGGCCACGTGAACCAGCAGCACGTCGTCATCTCCTTCGTCGACCGGTGCGGCGCGAGGGTCTGACCGGGCCGGTCCGCACCGCACCGCACCGCGGGCCAGTGTGCACCGCCGACGCCGGCGGCGGGGAGCCCGGCGCGTGTCCCACTTCTGAGACAAAAGTCGGTGCTCCCCTCCGTCGCCGCCGCGGGGGTGGCATACTGCACAGGCTCCCGTCCCTCCGAGAGGATGCCCATGCAGCTCGTCATGCTCGAGACCAACGGCAATCAGCACTACATCTTCTCCTCGCCCCGCCTGCGCGACAATATCGGCGCCTCCTCCCTGCTGACGCACCTGGAGCAGTGGACCGAGGAGGCGCTGGCCTCGACGGGGGCCGCCGGGGCCTGGCGCGCATCGCGCGGCCTGCCGGCCGGCCCGGGCGCCGACGAGTCGCAGTGGGTCTCCCGCTCCTCCGGCAAGGTCATCGTCATGGTGGACGAGCCGCAGCGGGCCCGCGACCTCATCGGGGAGGTCACGCGCAGGGCGCTCGCCCAGGCCCCCGGCCTGGACATATCGGGGGTCTTCATCGAGATCCCCGGGGCCCGGGGCGCAGGCGGCGGCCCTGTGGTGGACGACGCCGCCCTCAAGGCCGTGCACGCCGAGGCCGCCGCCTACGCCCTGCGGCGGCCCCCCGCGGACGCCCGCTTCGCCCAGATCCCCTTCCTCGCCCGGGCCAAGGACTCCGCCCTGCCCGCCGCCCCGCCCCTGGGCCGCGAGGACGAGGCGGGGGACGACCGCGCCGATCAGCTCTCCCTGCCCTCGCGGGTCAGGCGCTACGAGGCCTTCCGGGCCCGCGCGCACCTTCTCCTGCTCAGTCGGCTCAACAGCGACCAATTGGATGAGCAGGAAGACCTCTTGACGCGCGACCCCACGAAGCTTGCGGATATGCTGCACGCCGCCTTCTCATCGGAGGGCCCGGCCGCCGACGAGCCCTCGCAGGGGGAGCGGGAGGCGGCGCCCGAGGACGAGGAGAGGGCCCGGGAGGAGCGGGCCTCGATACGCCGTCTGGAAACAGTCCTCCAGACCGCCCCCGATTCCGCCCCCGAGGACGAGAGCGGGGACGAGAACGAATCATCCGCCGTCGGCGCCCTACCATCGCGGCGGGAAGCGGCCCCCCTGTCGAAGATCGCCGTCATCCACATCGACGGAAACGGGGTCGGGGGCGTCATGCGCCACCTCGCCGACGCCAAGAAATTCGTCGACAAGAGTGTCTTCAAAAAGGAGGTCGGCTGCGGGCGGGACGATCCGGACTCCCTGCGCCGGTTCCTGCTCAATATCAACGAGCGCCTGCGGCGCGCCGTCGAAATGGCCTTCGCCGGGGCCTGGGCGGATATCGCCCGCATGGCCGAGCACGACGCCGGGGCGGCCGGACGGCCCTACACCGCCATCCCCGTCGTGCCGGTCATTGTCGGGGGCGACGACGTCACCGTCATCACCAGCGGCGACTACGCCCTCCCCTTCGCGGCCCGCTACCTCCGCCGCTACGAGGAGGAGACGGAGAAGGACCCGCTCCTGCGCCACCTCACCCCGCCCAGTGGCTCGCGCACGGGCCCCATGACCGCCGCCGCCGGCGTCGCCGTCGTCCGCCGCAATTTCCCCTTCCACCTCGCCTACAACCTGGCCGAGAAACTCGTCGAAGGCGCCAAGAGCGTCGGCAAGACCACCAGGCCGCCCTGTTCGACGCTCGGCTACCACGCCCTGTTCGACACGACCGTGCTCGACGCCGCCGAGCTGCTCGGCGCCTATAAGAATTTCACCGCCCGCCCGTTCCGGGTCGTGGACGGCCTCACCTCATGCAATTGCGCCGGCTGCAAGGAGAATGAGGAGGACGGGGAGAAGGAGAATAAGGAGGAGAAGACGGACTCCGACGCCGCCCCCAGAACCATTCCGGCCCACGAGACCTGGGACGAGACGTGCCAGCGGGTCGCCGCCTTCAAGGGCCTGCCGGGGGAGGACGGCGAGGAGAGGGAGCCCTTCCCCCACACCCGCGCCGCCCGCATCCGCAAGCTCCTGTCCGACGCCGCGAACCGCAGGACCATGCGCATCGGCGGGGAGGAGAAGGAACCCCGGGACCTGGCCGAGAACGAGTGGGAGAGCGCGCGAAGGAGCCTGGGGCGCGACATCGACGCCGAGCTCGGCGGCATCGAGGCCGTCTTCGACCTGCTCGAGCTGGCCGACCTCCTCCCCGACTCCTACCTGACCGAGGTCCGCGAGCGCCTCTCGGGCGACCGCGCCGCACCGCCCATCCCCACGAGTCCGACGGAGGCCACCGCATGAGCGCCCCAACCTTCCCCGTCTCGGTCGTCTTCCACAGCGACTGGGGGGTGAGCACCGGCGTCGGCGTGGTCGGCGGCGTGGACGCCGCGGTCGAGAAGGACGAGCGCGGCCTGCCCGTGGTCCGCGGAACGGTGCTGGCCGGCGTCGTGCGGGAGCAGTCCGTCCTGGCCGCTCAGGCGCTCGACGGCGGCGCCGCCGGCCCCTGGCACGAGTTCGCCTCCGAGCTGTTCGGCTCGGAGCAGGCCCCGCGCCTGGTCGTCTTCTCCGACGCGCGGGCGCCCGAGGGGGCCGCGGCCGGGGGCGCCCCGGTGCACGAGGTCGTCTCCCTGTCCATCGACGACGACACGGGCACCGCCCGGGAGGACTTCCTGCGGTTCATCGAGCGGGCCGGCCCGTGCGCCCTGGGCGCCACGGCCACTCTTCTCGACGCCGACGTCGACGGGCGCCCGCTGGTCTGGGACGAGGGCCGGCGGCGGGCCGCCCGGCTCCTGCTGGCCCTGTCCGGCCTGCTCGTGCGGGGCATCGGCTCGGACCGCTCCAACGGCGACGGCGCCTGCGACGTCCTGGTCGGCGCCGAGTGCGACCCCGATGCCGCCGCGGCGGGCGGGGAGGACGACGCCGCCGCGGCCAAGAAGGAGGTCAAGGACTGGTGCCGGGAGCAGGTCGGGAGTTGGGCCGCCGCGCCCGGGGCCGAGGGCGCACCGGTTCCCCGCGTGCCGAGGGCCGAGTCCGATCCGGACGGGGAGCACCGGCCCCGGCTCGGCCGGGCGCCAGCGGCCCC